>JACLAD010001888.1_pt1 | contig 33379 bp, 21 predicted proteins | sample 8027901 | NCBI WGS metagenome assembly JACLAD01 (sample SAMN15725071, study PRJNA655200) | protist metagenome | isolation source: fluorescence activated cell sorting (FACS) single amplified genomes of... | place: Spain: Blaines Bay Microbial Observatory, Mediterranean Sea | collected 2016-07-05 | reverse complement strand
CTAAGGAGCACGGCGGAGTCTCTCGTTTGCGGACCCCCTGAGGCGCCACTGGAAATATACCCGATTTGGCGACCGAGGAGGCAGATCTCTAGATTTCTCGACTTTTCGATTCTCTCTCGCTCTCTCGCACACCACAAATTGAGTTCGATCGACTGGAACGGTAGTCCCGTCTAGCAGCACCAGATTTAAATTTAGATTTGCCTCCATACGCCTCTGCCCCCTTGACGAGAGGCACATGGTTCTCTGCGGCCGAGGATTCAGGTGGAGAACCATAGTTTTTATAGGCGTGCTCAAGCTATGCAGTTTCGGGGTCGAAGCTGGATATGAAGAGATCAAGAGGGAGATGTCCTGGGTGCATACCCAAGCAGAAGATTTTTGGGACGATGAGTCCTCGTATGCCTCGACAGAAAGTGGCTTGAGGTACAAGCTTCTTCCTCCTAGACGTAGGAGAGTGCACATGGCCACTACAAGAGAGGGAGATCACGTCTCTATTCTCTACAAGCTTTATCTGCTCGATGGTCACACACATGTCTACTCGCAGTCGAACATGGGAGAGGCATTTTCCCATGTTGCTGGAAGTGGCGGGGTTATCAAGGGTTTCGATGAGGCAGTGCTTTTAATGAAACACGGGGACAGAGGACGTTTTGTTTTGCCGCCCCAGATAGGATATGGCACAAAGGGTGCTAAAGATTTCCATATTCCACCTGGGGCTACTCTAGAGTACTTCATGGAACTACGCCATACTGGTGGATATGAAGAGTTGTAAAAAAATGTGACGTTGTGAAAGAAGAAAGCGTTTCGTCCGAACTATATATATATTCTCACGACACGCTGAAAAAAGCAAAGGAAGAGCTGGTTTTGGCTTTACTTTTGTTTAAAAATTAAAGGTGACACGACGTGACTTGACTTTGCAATTTGGAACTGTAGTTTCTCCTTTAACAAGAGGGGGAATCGAATGTAGATTAGCTAATGGTGTGTATTTGACGTGGAAAGAAATCGCTCCGCATCAAGGGCTGCCATGGCACCCGAGCCTGCACTTGTAACTGCCTGCCGATACATGGAATCAGCAACGTCTCCCGCAGCGAAAATTCCAGGCATACTCGTTTCCGTGGAATGTGCTTTCGTTACTATGTAGCCATTCTTTTTGAGGTCTACCTGCCCTTGAAGCATCTCTGTGTTAGGATCATGGCCAATTGCCACGAATGCTGCTGCTACCTTCAGCTGGGAACGTTGTGAGTTATAATGGTCAACGATGTCAACAAAATCAAGAGCGTCGCTACCGCCAAAACGCACGGCCGATGCATTCCATATGATTCTGATCTTCGATGAGCTGAGAACACGCTCTCTCAGCACTTTCGATGCCCGGAAAGTATCTCTTCGGTGAACAATCGTCACGCTCTTACTTGTTCTTGCCAAAACAAGTGCATCCTCCATCGCAGTATCTCCACCGCCAATGACAAGCACGTCCTTACCGCGGTACAAAAAGCCATCGCACGTGGCACAGCTAGAGACCCCCCGCCCGCGAAAGTCATGTTCCCCATCAACTCTTAGCCACCGTGTACTCGCCCCCATTGCAAGAATTATCGTATGCGCTACTAGGGGACTGCCGTTTGCACGCGACGTGTTCAGCTGCAAGCGGAATGGCTGAACACTTGTATCAATATTTACAACGACATCATCAAGGAGCACTGCTCCAAATGACACTGCCTGTCGGCGCATGAGGGTCACAATGCCTCGCCCAGTGGCTACGCTTCCGACGACACCGGGAAAATTTTCCACCTCAACCCCTTTGCCTAGCAGCTGGCCACCAAATGCCGGGGACACGATGATTGGCTTCATCCCGGCTCGTGCGCAGTAGATTCCTGCGGTTAATCCCGCAGGTCCCCCACCGATAATCACAACACTTGTGGGGTTTTCCGCGGTTGCAATGCCATGTTTTAATGTTGTAAAAACGTCGGCGTCGCTGTCGCTGTCTTCTGCTTCGTCTTTGTTCATTTGACGCTCGTTACGATCTACGTTTGGAGCGCTGCCGCCAGCGTCAGCCTTCTTCTTTTTCCCCTCAGCTTCCTCCTCCACATCGGTCAGTGAAGGTACATCATCATACTTCCGCTTGAGCAGTCTAACGAGCTTTGCCGTTTTTCTGCGATATTTTTCTGCTATGACAGGGACGTCGCTCAGTTTCTTGGGGTCTTTTACCTTGTAAAATGCTTCGAGGGCCTCTTCTTTAACAAATTTGTTGACAAACGTGCCTCTTTTTTCTGCTCGTGAAGCCAGATCCGATGTCACAGCTCTCAGTCGTCGCGAATCTGCTCCGGAAAACTCGTGGATTTTCTTGCCCCCCAAATAAAACTGAAAGGTTGGCATTGCCCTGATGGAGCACGCTGAAGATGTTTGGTAATTGCGGTTCACATCCACCTTGAGAAATACAGCACGTTTCTTGAACTCTTTCGCGAGACGTCGAAAAGTTGGTGCGATCATTACACAAGGTCCGCAAGAGTGAGAGAAGAAGTCTACAACTACTGGCAATCCGGTGTGATCTTTGTGAAGCTTTAGAGCGCTTTGAAACTCAGCGAGTGTGGAGACCTCCGCCACCTTTCCTTGCACATAGCTGCGGTCGCTGTCGACTGAAAAATCGATTTCGTCGTCATCGTGTTGCCCAGCTCCATCTCTTCCCCGACCAGGTCCAACTAAGTGATTGTAAAGAAAGAGGAGAATTAATCCACCCATGACAATCGTCTGCCAGCTCACATTACCAAGTCCAATCCCCCCGGCCTGAGAATATGCCGCACGTGCCTGCGATGGGCGCGATGACTTGGTGTCCGACCTAGGTTGCTGTTGTTGATATTGGCGCTGTCGCTCCAGGCGCTGCCGCTCCATCTCCTCCCTCTCCCGACGCCGCTTGCTCTGTTCCGCATCCTTGGCTTCGTTATAGAGCGCAATAAGGTCTCTCTTTTCAAAGCAGCCTTCGACGCGATTGGTGGCGACTCCCATGCGCTTAAGCTCATTCTTAAGTTCTGCGGCGGAGAATTGTGCGGGGTCGCCCATCCGCTTCAATAATCCTCCCGCGATTCGGTGGCTCTCTCTTTTCTCTTTTTCTCGCGCAGGTTCTCTCGCGTCCAAAACTGGTCCAAAAAGAGAAAAAGAGAAAAGAGTCCAAAGAGCAAAAGGCCCTTTCAAAAAGCCACGGCTTTGCAGAGCCACATGCCTGCCTGCTCGACCTCTGGAGGTATGATAGACAGCGTATCGTATGTTACCACACACAAAGTACTATTGTCATAGTTGGTGGTGGCTCCAAGGACGTAAGTGCGTAACGTAAAAAGGGTCGTGGAGGGGCATTATTATGGTGGAGTTCAATACTACTGTCGCATGGTTTGGTCTCTGGCCTCTGGCTTGATCTCCAAGTCTCTCAAGGCCTTTTGCTACAGCCTACCGCTACAGTATATCCCTGCCTGCCCTGCCTGCCACAAATGGCTTTTTAATTTTCGCCTCCCGACTCTCGACTCTCGACCTTGGCTTATCCCACCGGAAGTTCTCCAGGTTCCAGACGTCTCTAAAGCGAAATGCACGGAAATGGTAGAGCAAGTGGCAGTAAAATATAAAAGGAAAGGTGTGGTGTGGATAGGGAATATGGCCTTCCGGCTTTCGGCTTTCGGGGGACGGTGAGGCGGTTGACTTTTTTTTAATTTAAATCCAACCTGTCCTGGTGCTGGTGCTGGTACTCTAACCAGTACATACATATTGCATGCTACCGGTAAAAATACTCGTAAAAGTAAAAAAAAAGTAAAAGCTTCAACTTAAGAGCGATGAAGGATGAAGGGCGACGAAGGAGTTCTGGAACCTGACATTGACATGTTCGTGTGTCACATGTTACATTCACAGTCAAAAGTGAGGCAACGGCATGTAGCTTGAGTGGGCACCTCTCACTTGTTCGATAGGAAAGTCAACTGACGCATCTTTCACATTACACCGCACAAGCTTATCGCAAAAAATGTAATGCACTCTTTGCCATCCTGGTTTTTGTTTTTAAAAGAGCTAAGAGCTAAGACTGCCGAACCGTTAGATCCTGTTTTTCGTACTTCACTCCAAATCTAAGCTTCTTGCTCTCTCTCGTGGCTCGTTGACTCGGGCACCCGGGTCGTTCGGGTCCCACGAGTGCATTTTCTGAGAGTTCTGCGTATACTTATCACTCAGCGGGTTGCCCGGTTGCTTGTACCGTGAATCCATTCCCTCTACATCTGCGTAGATGCTTCCCACCTTGTAGCCCCTGGGGACCACAAGCCCAGGGTTGATGCGATGCTCCGCACTCTCTCCCCCTTGGTGCTCAGAGGGAAAGGGAACGTGGGTTCCCACACTACTATTGACCAACCCCCTCTTCTCCGACGGACTAAAAGGAGTGTTATCTGTCATGTGGTGCAGCCACCCGTGCCATTCAGGCTGTACGCGACTGGGGTCGTTGTGTCCCAGGTCCGTGTTGTACTCCACATAACGGTGGCGGCCATGCTGCTCCGACAGGTCCTCATAGTACCTATTCCCCAGACGATCCACCCCGACGAGTGTTCCCGTCTTGATATAGTCGTAGTGGTAAAGCTTTCGCAGCATTTCCCGTGGTCCCATGGACCGCACGGTCGATACGAGCCAGCGAATGCCCTCCATCGTCAAAAAGGGGGGGAAAGCTTCCAGCTCCAAACTCCAAACCGATTGTCCGATTGTGGAGTAGCACTAGCTAGCTAGGGGAAGACTACTAGCTCCTACTACAGTTGATACCATCATTTCTCTGGGACAGTGTGCCCTGGTCCTGGGCCATAAAAATGGTTCTGATTGCCTTTGTCTGCTACCAGCACAAATGGGATTCCTGACAGGGATTGCCTCTCTCTCGATTCGTGGCACTTGGTAGTACATTGGTAGTACATTGGTGAAGAACATACCACGTAATGATCATATCATGAAATTGGCAATTGGTGGCAGATTGGTGGTGTCTCCATTTTCTCAGCCTCCTGTGCTCCTGCGTGAGAGAGAGAGAGAGAGACGAAAGAAAGCGCCAAGATGATCTGCATCGCAGAGGCCCTTTTCCAGGGATATGCACCGGGAAGCTGGAGAGGCGACTCCCGCGAGTTTAGGTGCAGGGCGCACACGCATTAACACTGCATGTGCTATGCACACGACGGCCGGCAATTCCTGGCTTGCGCATCAGCTGAAGGCCTAGAACTCGACCAGCCCATGAAAGAAGCAAAAGGCACGTAAAAGAAGAAAGACACCCGAAAAGGGAGAGACAGACAGCAAAGAAACTTCAACTTCAAGCTCTGTGAGTTGCTGGCTTTTGCTGTGGCGCGAAAACTGCATTCAAAGTGGCTGGACGTATGGACGTGGGAAGGACGTCTCAAGAGCTTTTCAAGTGCCAGCTACGCAGCTTTTATCGAAGAAAGGATCCGTCGAAGCTCGTAAACATCGACACAATTGTCGAGAAGTATGCTGGGAAGCAGAAGAAACTCTGGCAGTTTTTGCGGAAAAAGTACAACATTGAGGAGGAACTCCCGTACCCCGTGGATACCCAAGAAGGCGATAGAAAACCCAGTCAATCGACAGACGGCCGGCGTGTGACTCGCTCCGAGCGTCTCGACTTTTGTGGAGAACACTTCGACCCAACTCTTGCTTTGCAGCAATCCATAGACAATATTTTCCTTCCTTGTGCTCATATAAGAGCCCTCGATAACATTCATAAGTGTCGGATATTACTGCCCGACAGTGACAATGATCACAAGAATGTCTCAATTATACCAAGAAACCAGCATTCTGCAAATCGTACTCAGCTACCTGCTTCAAATCGTGCTGAACCATCTGCAAAGAGCGGACAGAAACAGCGTTATGTGGGAGTTTCAGAACTTCGACATGTTCTGGCAAAACGTGTCGGGAAGGGGCCACTAGAACTGCTCAAACGCTGCATGTCTTCACGCAAAAAACTCAGAGTGTGGTATCGGAGAAAAAACGGCATCCGGGGCACGATAACTGGAGTACTATTCTCCTTCGATAAGCATATGAATTTAATTTTGGTGAATGCCAGAGAGGACTTCACCTGTTGTAATGGCTTGATCTGGATCCCAAGGGATGCTGGCGGGCGTCGAAAATCCAAAGATGGTGCAATCTTCGAAAACCAAAGTGGATCACCACCTAGCCATGTTTCGGCTCGAATGATGCGCACTTTAAAACGCCAGCCAATGCTTCAGCACCATGTAAGGCGTTTTCTGAAACAGCTATTCATACGTGGTGACTGTGTTGTTATGTGTGCTATTGTACAGTAGCGATATCGGTACATAGTTAAATATTCGCTTAGTGTTAGTATTAGCTAATTCATTGTCTTGTTAGAGAACACCTAAAAACTGAAAATTTGATATTTGATATTTGATATTTGATATACAATACCATTACCATACTCCATACTGCATGCAATATTGATATTGCGTAAAATTGGTTAATGGTAATATTAATTGAAACGTAAATATCGAAATTCGTAACTCGTATCAGCAAGTATTAGTACCAGTACAAGTATCAGTATCAGTATCAGTATCAGTATCAGTATCAGTATCGTATCAGTATCAGTATCAGTATTAGTATCAGCACGTAGATGCACATATCACATTTAATACATAAAAATACAAATACAAATTACAATTTTTATTACATATACATTACATGCGAGCGCGTGAATTGGAAATCATGTAAATCGCTATAGGCCGGCGCAGGAGCTTGTCAGGTGAGTCGTTGGTGTTGGCTGAGAGACGCTGGTGCTGGATGCTTCGATTCACAGATCACTAAAAACTACCCTACACTAATTTTAGTTTACTTGTCGAACGAACGAGCCGAACGATCACCTGGCGCAATGGCACGGTTATCTACGTTCACCTGCGTTCTTGTCAGCGGATCTCTAGCCGCCGTACCTGGCCGGATAGATTCTCACCGACTCTAAGTCCTTACTCAGTCTATACTGCATAGTCCTTACCGGGTCACTACGAAATAAATGTAATTAATGAGAGATATGAGATATGAGATATGAGGAACTTTTAGGTGCAAATGCCATCCGATACTGCGATACTAGATTGAGCAACTTCGTTCATTGAGCACGAACTCAAGGTTGCCTGCAGTACTTTACACATCGCTGTTTGAACATGCTGATTAAACGGCCAACGAGAAGTTCCAGATTTCGGCGCAACAAGCTCCACATTTGCTGCAATCGCATATCCAACGTCGATGCCAGGAACATAGCCGGATAGAGCTCCAAAACCATATGTTTCGCCGCCATGTCCGACATTGTGGCTTCTTACTGCACTACCTGCACCCGACGCCCAGACATTCGGCATTCTCATGACACCGAGACCATATTCAACTCCAGGCACAGTGCCCATCGGAAGTTTGGAAAATACTTTCATCTTATCGACAGTCCGATAGGATAATGGTCGAACGCCGTTGCTACCAGCAAATAGGTGCCGAGCGAACATGGCAACAGGTAGCGACGGACCAACTAGGTTTCCACAGGTAAAACCGCCTACACACGAAATACCAGACACATCTCGCCCCTGCGTGTCCCACCCGGAGATAACCCCGCTTTCGGAGCATGTTCCCGATGTTGGAAATTCGATTCCCATATTTCTCAGTCTAATCGCAAACTCCTGGTCCACAACATTTGGGGAATTCTTAAGAAACGAGAGCTGATCATAATCTTCAAAATCTCTAAGCGATGCTTGCTGAAGCAGCAGCAAACCGAGGATTTCGAAATTTGTCGACGAGTAACCTGCACATGAAGATGCTCCAGGGAAGCAGTAAAATGTTCTGTTTGATAGGTAAAGAGCCTCGATGGGCCCAATTGCATGTCTGGGATGTGAGAACTGGTAATTTTCTAGTTTTTGGCTATCGTAATCGTGCAACCCTGCGTGCATGCTCAAAAGGTGTGCAATTGTCAAACTTTGAATTTCGTCAGTGTTTCCATACAAATTCGTGAGAGTTGTTCCATTTACATCCTTCATCCAGGGGTCTAAGTAATCAGTAATTTTGTCGTCAAGATCAATTTGGCCTTCTTCATACAACTTCATGACGGCTGCCGCAGTCCACATTTTCGTGACACTGCCATACGCGTATTTGTCAGAAATTTCTGCTCGTCTAGTACCCTCGCGGTTTGTAAATCCCGACGCAATCTGTACCTGCCGCCCCTTTGAAGTGACCAGCGACATAGTGAAGGAACAATTCCAGTGTCTGGACTCCTTGTCCATGATATCCTGTAAAAGAGCTTCGGTAGGCAGAACTTTACAACTCTCTCTTTGAACGTCGTTGGAGTTGCCGTTTGAGTTATGGTGCTGTACGTCGATGAGATATTGCAAAGCCAAAGAAGATGCGACCCCCACGGCAACGCCAAACAAACAAAACACTGCTGCTAATAGCCGCGGACGTCGCTCTGGGCACGATAACTTTGAACCTCCAGTCACATGTCTTGCCTCCGACTCCTTATTTCTTTCATCTGGCGAGTTGGTCGGGGACCGTACCGCAATTATGCTACTGCGACAAGACATATCGGCAATGCTACTGTCGATCGAGAGTGAGGTGCAAGACAACTTATGGTCTCCGAGTAAAGGCTGACTAACGCATTTCATTATCGACTGAGCCAATCTTTGCTGTCGATGTAAATCAGGATGAGGGGTGAGCGACTGTGACAAGCTTTGTGGGCGAGCTGTGGGAATGTTGTGAAAAGGTCGAGACCCTTCCCGGTTTTGCAACGCCACATATCCCCCTGCCTAAAAAGCAGTTAAAAAGAGCCAATTGTGGCCGGGCAGGCAGGCATGGGAAGACCAGACTGAAGTCACGCGACTATTTTACGTATTGAAGATTACTAAAATTAAGAACCCCGACGACCGCTTTTTGTATAATATTAAGTCGTTAGAGCCCCGCCACTTCTGACAATAATAATTCCTGAGTCGTAGATTACGATACGTTGTCCAGGTCGTACGGCAGGTCTGTGGCTTTGCGAAACCATGGCTTTTTTTCCCGGCCTTTGCGTTTTTTTTTTTCGAGCCACATTTTTTGCCCCCGCCCGCGTTCTAAATTACAGTAGCATTGACTACTGACAAACCCGTTCTCTTTTTCTTGTCACCGCTGGTAAAGTTAACTATCGCTACACGAAGACGCTCCATTACATTACTACTGTACCACGTACTGACCAACCCGTTCTCCTTTTTCTTGTCGCCGCTGGAGACAGAGCCGAAAAAAGGCAAACCCAGAAAACAGTGTTATTGTACCTAAATTTAAAATTATAAATATCAAATACAATTATTTCAATATTTTTCGCTAAAAGGCTTTAAAACCATTTTTTTGCATCAAAAAGATTTTTTAAAAAGTCACAAATCAAATAAAATTGAAATATAGGTTGAAAAGTTGATCTCTATTCCAAAATTCATATTATGTACATTTAATACATTTAATTACCCTTCTTCTTTTTCTATAAGTTTCTACGAATATAATGTATTTCAAGAAATTGATTTATCAAATATGCATTTTTTCATCATTTCATGCAACAAATCAATTTTTTCCTGATTTTTAATTCATTTAGAAAGAAATTTGAAATTCTGATCAATTTTCTTCTTTAAAATCGTAATTTCAATACAAAAAGGCATTAAACATTGCGGTGTGTGCTTCAATGCTTCGCAAAGCTCGCCGGTTCTTCGCAGAAAGTTATGACGGGAGCCCCTGGTAAAAATAGCACTACGAGCTACTACAGTACTACGACCCCCCCCCTCTCTACCATCTCCATAATTCCACACCGTGCTCACCACGTCTGACGTTTTTGCGTCTTGTATTGCTGATTTCCAATTCATTCGCTCCTTTCTCAATCCTATCGGCACGAAGTCCCACAAGTTGGAATTAGGATTTCGCCTTGGGTGGTGGTGCCGAGAGAGGCAGATAAATTTAGGACTCATTTAGGAATAAGCCAGGTGGCCGGCGATATGGAAATGGAAATTCCACACACCACCTGCCGTCCAAAAAAAAGCTCCACCCGTCAATCTGGTAATATGAGTTATATATAGCCATACCTTGAGGAGAGCGGAATAAGAAAAATGGCAATTAAGGTGGGGAAAACGACCTGGAAAATCATGATCGACCTGGGCGTGCGGCCCTAGCCGATAGTAGTAGGGTAGTGTGGGGTACAGTTGAAATGCGAAAACCTCCACCCGCCCTTGTCCGGCACTCAAAAAACCTCCACCCCTGAGGGGGGTTGGGTTCCGCACTAGGTAGTGTTTGGAATTTCCATATTGCCGGCCACTTGGAATAAGAGCGGGGCGAAATTTAAAATTCCTAAAAAAAAATAAAACTTTAACTTTGATATGGTGAGAAGCGCGACATGTTGAGGAGATGCCGAGGTGACAATGTCACGACTACTCGTCTTCAGCAGACTTGCCGGGTCGGCAAACCGAGCTACTTTAACGCAGCGTCCTAATTTCGTTGTTGTTTCAAGATGTGCACTTTCTTCATTATCATCGAAAGGTAAGCCGACAACAGCTTCAGAGACTTCCCGAAGTTTGCCAAAATGGCTTCGCAAAGAGAGCTTGGTCGCACCGGAAGGATTCAACCGATGGAGGGTTCCCCCTGCTGCTATTGGTGTCCACATGTGTATCGGGTCCGTTTATTCATGGTCGATATTTAATGCACCCCTGACGAAAGAGCTGGGAGTGGTATGTTCGGCTGCAGGTGACTGGCAGTTGGGAGCTGTTGTGCCTATATTCAGTACGGCTATTGTCTGCCTGGGTCTGAGTGCGGCAGGCGCGGGCCACTGGCTTGAAAAAGTAGGCCCTCGCCTCGTGGGTCTTACTGCAGCAGCATGCTGGGGTGGTGGATTTATGCTCGGGGGTGCAGGTATTGCGCTTCAGAATCTTCCCCTTGTATACTTGGGGTATGGAGTGCTGGGTGGCTGTGGTTTAGGGTTGGGATATGTGAGTCCAGTCTCAACCCTACTTCGCTGGTTTCCAGACAAGCGGGGGATGGCAACTGGCATGGCAATAATGGGATTTGGTGGTGGCGCCATGGTTGGCGCTCCGATGAAGGAGAAACTACTCGAGTACTGGTCATCGCCACCCAAATTGTTAGGCACTACAGATTCATCTGAATGTCTTGCCAAGCTGCAGACTGTGGAGGGAGTACGTTACTTTGAAGATGTTGAGGTAGTGGTGGCAGGCCTGAACGACCTTACATCAAGCACACTCAATGCTGATTGCTACAATGTCGATTGGTCCAGCATGGGAGATGGAATATATGCTGTAGGAAGTGGCAATACTGGTGCAGCCATGACTTTTGTTTCTCTTGGAGCTCTTTACGCAGTCATCATGACAGTTTCGTCGATGCAATACCGAATCCCACAAGAGGGATGGATACCAGAAGGATTTACACCTCCAGAAGGTGAAGGGGGCACAAGGTCATCAAATGATATGAGTGAACGCGAGGTGGGTGCACAGGGTAGCGCCAGATGGAAGGCTACAGACGCGGGGCGCACAAATCGTGATGTGCATATTGATCAAGCACTTCACACACCACAATTCTGGCAGCTGTGGCTCAATCTGTGCCTAAATGTAACTGCTGGGATTGGCGTCATTGGTGTTGCCAAGACAATGATGGGAGATATATTTGCAGGGTCTCTACCAGGTATAGTGGACGGCGCTTTCGCAGCAACCTATGTCACTATGGTAAGTGTCGCGAACATGACTGGGCGTTTTGCATGGGCGAGTACATCAGATTTCCTTGGCCGAAAAAACACTTATTCCCTGTTCTTCGCTTTGGGCATTCCTCTTTACTTATCTGTGCCGTACGCTGCAAATGTGGCGGCGGCAAATCCTGGTGCAGTGGCCCCACTGGCTCTCTTTTACGGGTCGACGATGGTGATTTTCACCATGTATGGGGGTGGCTTTGCTACAATTCCTGCATACTTGGCAGATATTTTCGGCACAAAATATGTTGGTGGAATTCATGGCAGGCTACTAACAGCTTGGTCGACGGCGGGTGTCGCTGGCCCTATGACACTAACATATTTCAGGAAAGCCAGTACGGAGAGAGCGTGCGAAGATCTTACCGCGCGATGTGATCCCTGTCTTTTCGAGAAAGCATTCGGTGCGCCCCCATCCCAACTGCAAATGCTCATGGATACCAACACCGTGAACATCGCGAAGCTCATGGAAATTGTTCCAGACGGTACCGTCGACCCGACCCCCGCGCTTTACGATACTACAATGTATGCGATGGCGAGTCTCTTGGGGGTCGCATTTGCAAGTAATATGCTGATGCGGCCTGTGCACCGGAAACACTGGATGGAGGTGTAAAGACAAAATCTTTCAATTTCCCCCTCGATTTTATGTCTAGACCAGACTGCCATTGCCATGTTCCATGTTAATGTTACTTGTTACTGTCAACTGTCAACGTCAAACGTCACAGTCACATTCAAAGTCGCAGCAACAGAAACAGTAACTCAGTAACAGTAACAGTACTGTATGAGATGTGATATATGCTTACGATCGGAATTGAGACTTCAGGCTGAAACTGAAACGAGACTTTCATACTCATCGTACTTATACTTATACTTATACTCGTACCTCGTACTCATACTCATACTCATACATCATACTGTACTCGTACCCGTACTCATACTCATACTGTTTTGCGATAAATACACCATATCATACTGTTTTTCTTTTTAGCTAAAAAAGAAAAAACAAAAAAAGACTAACTAAGTAACTAATTTAAACTAAATTTTAAAATATAATGTTAAAGTTTTAAAATTTGAATTTGAATTTTTGATGAAACATGAAACCATTGAACATCGTTGATTCAGTGATTCTAATTAAAAACATACACATCACTTACGGCACAGTTGCAATTCCCGTCATTCAGCATCGTCGATTGCGAGGGATGAGCAAAGGGATCCCAGCTTTTGATACATCTGTTCCAGCATTTGTTCTCTCATGTGCATAGACTCTGCAATGCTTGATGCATACTCTGCTACTTCATGGGGGCTCCGCTTGTCACTTCCCATTTTCTCAAATTCCGCGAGGACCAGCATTTCATTGCGAAGACACTCGAGCACCTTGTCGACATGCGCCCTGTGGGCAGATAGAAGCAGTCCGGCAATACTGGAATCATTCTCCGGCGGCACGGGCACACTGAGTGCATGGTTTACCTCTGGTGCACGTGGAGCGTTGTCACCATCATTGCTTTTACCAGTGCGATTTGAATCCTCCGCTACAACCGACACAGACTCCAGGTCCATATATTCAGCGGAAGCGCCACCCCTACTATCATGGACGAGATTTCCAGGTCGGACGAAAAGGCCCTTATTGGGAGCACAATCAAAATACTTCACACCCTGCACAGATCCGGAGTTCTTACCACGTGCTGCAGGATCCGTCAACGCACATCCAACCCAAGTGCCACCAGCAAATTGTGTAGTTCCCACATAACATACCACCGCAGGCAACCGCATGTCTGTCACAAGAACTCTATCGCCTACGGTATACACGTTCCCTTTCTTGGAGAGTGCTGTGTCGCTATCGTCCTTCCGAGCGCTGGCTCCACGAAGCATTGACTGGATCACTGTGGCTGACATGTCCTCAACGGAATCTCGTCGAGCTGAAGTTGACTGGGAAAGTGGAACCTCATCCACCGATTCTTTCTGTACCTCATCAACAGACTGTGTGTTTACCGCGTTATCTTTCTCGGAGCTTTTCGCAATTTCCAACTCTGCTTTCGCTTTACTTTCCATGACCAGACCGTGCGTCCTCGTGTCGAACCGCCGAAGCATCTTGTCACCTCGGTCAGAATAGTGATTATGAAAAGCCCAGAAGCATAGGCGTGCCGTGGATCGCGCCTTTGACGATGCTGCGCTGATGCACTCTTCGATCGCGTTTTCCATCAGATCAACATCACTGCGACGAAATCTTTCCCATTTTGCAAGAGCAATGTAAATGCACTCAATCACACTCTCGACAACAGCTTTGTTCCTACTAGTGGTGCAAAGCTCACACAGAGGTGCAATGGCTTTGTGGACTTGTACAGACGCAACGACCTGCCTCATGCAGTCAGCTGCAAAGCCTGCCATAACCTTATTGGCACCGCCACTCACATTGATTATTTGCTGGATTGTGTACGAAATGAGCTCGCGGCTACGGTCTCGGGCTATGACAGCAAATTTCGTGACTGTTTTGCACGCCTCACGAACTATTTGTGAGCGTAGGTCTTCCAACTGCCTCTTCAGGGGTACTCGAAGTAATGCGAACACTTCTTTGGTCAACGACTCTGGGTGTTCCCTGCAACTTTCTGCACATCCAATCAGATCCCCAAGAGCCTTCATTCTGGGTTTCCAGTCCTCCGAATTATCCTGAAGAACAGCCACCAAGCCTTCCACCTCCTTTTCTGTCGAATGGGCCATCGTCAACCTGCAGCTGCGCCAGGAGTGCCTAGCGAGCCTAAACGGTGACGAAGAAAACGTTGAAGCAGTTTCCACAAGGCCCGCAATCGAGTCTTCGCCACAGTGCAATGGTGAGACTAAAATGTTCACACCTAGCTGACCGGGACGACCGGGACGACCGGGACGACCGGGACGACCGGGACGACCGGGACGACCGGGACGACGGAATTGACGGGGGACGTGATCGGGAGGAAATGGCAGTTAATATTTTTACGAGTTTCTTATTTTGCCTCTGTTTTGCCCTCTGTTTTGCCTCAGCTTTGTCTGGCTTTTGTTGTTGTTGTTGTTGTCTCCTCTACGTCAATTATAGCTTAAGAAACTAAAACACACACTTGTACGGCAGAGATCCATACTTGTCGGAAACATTTTTACATTTTTATGATCAATCGATAAATTTTGCCCTGAGCTCGGGGCTTAACGAGTCGCCACTACTAGAGGAGTCAGGGAGTCAGGGAGTCAGGAGTCAGGAAGCCCTGCTGCCGATCGCCCGTCCGAAGAATAACTGCGGATGAGCGCTCAGGCCCAAGAGATGAGTCCCCGTGTCGGAAGGCCCACGACCACGAGAGCACATAGCTACTTCAGTAGTGATTCCAATTCGTCTGAATCGGAAGATGGTTGTGAGGACCAGAGCATCGGAGAGGGGGGCCAAGAACTCGAGGATAGAACCTCTGGGGCGGATGGCGAGCCAAACTTCTTCTCAGTCGACAGTGTGATGCAGCAAAACAGCGACGAGAGTGGTGGCATTTCACGTGGTGACCAGGTGGAGACAGCAGACGCTGCAATGGAGGGCCGCAAACTTCGATTCTGTAGCCTTGCAGATTTGGAGGACGGTATTGAAGGATATGGAAGTTCCTTTGACAGACGGGAAGACAGCTACGTCTCGGAGCCAGCGTCTGGTGTAGCTACGGAGAGATCGCAATCTGTATCATATAACAGAGATATGATGTTAAATCTTCCTCACCTCAAGGAGGATGACTACTCTATTCCACTCGTCAACACCCATGCTCGTTTCGGGGAAATTTCAGTGCAGAAGTTGATCGATTTCTGGAAAAAAAGCAGTGACGCTGCCTTTGTTTATGCGAAAGCTGGAATTGTGAGTGCAGCAAACTATGTTGCACCAGAGCTCCTTACAGCTCGTGAGGCGAACGCTGCTATGAAAGAGCATTCGGAAGCAGTCGCCCGGCTGTATTTTCACTATGCCAAGAGAGTACAGCGTTTCGTCGTGCAAACAGGAAGCGATATCTTGAATAAAGCGAAGAAGCAGAGGGTAAAATTGGAAGGAAAGCACAAAGCTCTTCGCCAGCAATTACGACAGAAGAGGAAAAGGTTGAAAGCGAAACAATCTCAATTCAAGTCTGTAGTTAAAGATCTCAACTCCAGTGAGGCCGCGGTAGAGGCTCATACTCGAGGTCTGAAAAATTCTTTGAACATCTCGAAGGATATAGACAGGGGAATCGTGGAACGCTTTAGGGGTTTTCTATTCAAGAAAGGGGGTGGTGGGAGGAAATTTGGCATGGGTAGACGGAATTGGAAGGAGCGTCTTTTTATTCTGGGCGATACAGATTTAAAGGCGGGCTGTGCTCATCTCCACTACTACCGAAATCCAAAAGATGTGAACCCGAGAGGCACAGTGCTCATTGATGCCAAAACAACTGTCAAAGAATTAGAACTGGAGGGAAAGCATCATGCGTTCCAGATATCGAGCAAGGCACTGAAAGATGGGTCCCGTTCTCAAGTTCGTGAAGGCAAAATGCATTACGCGCTTCTTGTGCAGGCGCCCTGTGCAGAAGACCGCATTGCTTGGATCAATACTATAAGAAGCACTGTGAAGTTGATTGAGCAGAATCAGGACACTAAATTAGCCAACTATAAGGCAAATTTGAGCAGAGTCACCGGATCACCGCAGTTGAGTCAGTCAAATTTAGATGAGTCCAACGGAAGTGGCGCAAGTGATACGGAGGCAAAGTTGAAAAGGGATAGCGATGACGTGCCGCCGGGTCTTATTCTATCCAGCGAGTCCGGCGAAGCTGTGCCAAGACTCTCTGAGCAACCCTCGACACACAGACGAAATAAGAGCTCGATGAAGGATCATAAATTAGTCAGCCTAGAGCTGCGTGTCAAGAAAAACAGAGAGAATCTCCACGATGCGCGAAGAGCTGTACTCACTAGTGAGGAGATCCTCGAAGGAGAGAGACGAGAGTACAAGGAAGCAATTAGTGGCTTGTTGTCCGAGTATGAGGCCGTGGAATGCACAAGACTCCAGCTTACGAAGGCATTGTACCTCGATGCTATTGAGGCGGAAAAGGAACTCAACGTCCACCGGTTAAAGCTACTTGCAGATTTGGAAAAAAAAATTCGTGCGATGGATGCGCGGTCTGATCTCGACTACTTTGTGCGGGCAAATCGTGTCGTTGGTAGCCGATGGAGTAAAATTTCAGGAAATGTGCCGGTCATATCTCGAGGGATCGCGCAGAACCGAGATGAAGTGTTCAAGATTGCTTCTATTCCAAAGAAGAAAAGACGAAGCAGTCTCCAACCAAGAAAGATAACACTAAATTTGAGGAGACTGTCGACTGGCTCGCAGAATTCGGGTTTACAAGCTGATCTGAAGAGCTCTGGGGGCAGTCCGCTGGCCAAAAAAAGTTTTAAAATTAGGAGAGCATCCTCCTTCGACCCAAATATGTCAGAGGAACGGCTGTCGAGTTTGGGGAATCCCTTTGATGACGATGGTGTCCAAAAGGACAATCCGTTGAATGCGGTGGATCCCCGACATCCGTCTTCATCCAATTCCCATGCTGACTCTGTAGAAGAGTATACGTGGGAAGGGCTGCTTCAGTAAGTGATCTTTTTCCCGATGGCAAGATGGTAGCATTTTCAATCCCTCCTCTGTTTTACCGGGCCTTTTTTGACTGACTCAACGAACCCCATCCTCCCTTTTTGCATTCACAGCGCGTATGGCGGGACGTCTCGAGATGAAAACCAGACGGACGAAGCTTGTGCAACTCGTGCAATTCCCGCCGCGGCGGCCTCGGAAAGTCCTGATCCCAAAACCCCTCCACCGCTCCCACAAAAAGCTAAAAAGTTGCCATCCTTCACAAAGAAAGCTCCGCCTATACCTGGGACCCCTCGCCCGTCTAATAGTGCGACATGATCGAAGAACTGATTCTTTCGCTGTGTACGTGTGTGCGTCATTTGATGGCACTAGTGCCTGTCTAGTTCAAATACAACCACAGCGTCCGTTCGGTCATCCCGAGCTACAGAGTGTACTCTCTGTAGTAAATTTACTGGGGTATCACGTCGAAAAGTCAGAGAGACAGAAATAAGAGTTTCTGGTAGACGACTGTACATTACTAGAGTACAGTACCAGTACAGGCAGCAGCCACCACACTAAATTTTCCACTACAAAACTGTACCGATCTGGAAGAGGGGAAGAGGGAAGAGGGGGAAGAGCCGGTAGAGAGAGAGGAGCTGAGGAAAACTTCTGAGGACTCTGACCATATGCTTCCCAGCAACACCGGCAGTGCGTCGACTCATATGTAGACCTTGCACGCTTGATTTCCCCGATACACGATGGCAAGTGAAGCCGACAAGAGAAGAGAAGCTCTGCTCTTGGCAGCACAGGAAGAGCTTCACGAGGCGGCCGAGGAAAAAATAGCAGCGAAGCGAATAGAAGCCTTTGAAGCCTCGCACCGGGAGAGGGAAATACAGCAACAGAGAGAGGATAGGCAAAAATTGCTCTTATCTCGAGCCGAGCAAGCACGCATTCAGCAGAAGAGGTCCGAAGGAGTCCGTCTGCACGACTTCAAAATCACCCAAGCAATTATCAGGAATGACAAGGTCGAACTTCTAAGCTTACTAGACGGTGGTGCCAACCCACTTACGCATCACGGCGCAATGCATCGTTCGCCTGTGCACGTTGCTGTAATCAGGGATCGCCCTCTACTTCTCCAAATGCTGCTTCATTACGGTGCAAGCACCGAGAGCCACGACAAATTCGGCCAGACACCATTCACGCTTGCAGTCAAGTACAGAAGGGATCGCTGCTTCGAAATCTTGCGCGGATCCGGTATCGGAGCAGCCAAATACGTATATATGCGGAACCACGTAACTGCTGTTCACAACCATCGGGCTGCACAGATATTACGAAGAGAAGAACTCAGAAGAGCAGCATATTTGGCAGGATATGACACGTAGCGTATGTAGTAATATGCTGCGTGTGTGTGTGATTGCAGCATGTTTGGCAGCTTAGCCCTAGTTTGGCCCGCTTCTACTTAAATGATTGTTATAGAGACCAAATCAACTGAATGACATTGAGACAACAGCAACAGTAGCTTGTGCTGTACTGTACTGCTACAGTACTGCTACTGCTATAATAATGACGTCTATCCTGTACATTACACACTGCCTGTGCACTAAGAATAGAAGACCAGAAATTTGATTTTCAAAGCATTAACGATAGCGATAAACGACAAAACCATAAACATTAATAAAGAGCCGTGGCAACTTATCACACGTCAATCACACACATATCACATAATCACATATCACATATCACATATCACATATCACATATCACATATCACATCCACATAATCACATAATCACACATCACACGCATACTTTTAAAACAAATTTAAACATAAACACATCACACAGACTATTTCTTCCCAGCCCCAGGCGAAATAGTAGGGGTAGAAGAAACACGTAAAGATTTCGCCCGAAGTAGGTGTGCAGGAGGTGCAGGAGGAGGCTGCTTAGACCGCGGCGGTGGTTTTGGTGTGCCATGCGTCGGAGGGGGTGGAGGTGGGGCTGTACCTCCGGCAGAAGCAATTCTCGAATGCATCATTAGGCTCTTTCGTTTTTGCCGAGATGATGTCTCCAACAGCTTTGTCTGACCATCTGGAGACGGTAGCACGGATGTCGAATCTGAATCATGCTTGGTTTCTGGCAGCAGCACCTCATTATTTCCATCCTCATCTGCAGATTCTACATCGTTTTCATCACTTTTCATCTGCAACCCTGTCTCAGAATCCTGACTTGCAGTTGAAATATCAGCGCTCGGTACTTCTTTTGAGTGATTACTGTGCACACCATCAACTAAAACTTCGCCTTCCTCTGTTTCCACATCTTCGCTAGCAACGCTGTCCACCGCACCTTCCTCCCCCACATTGCTGGTAACCATGGGAATATGCTTCTTGCTGCTAATATCTTCGCAATCTTCTCCTCCGCTCTCTTGCAGCTCCGTCGAAGGGGGTGGAGGGGGGGCTGTACCTCCGGCAGAAGCAATTCTCGAATGCATCATTAGGCTCTTTCGTTTTTGCCGAGATGATGTCTCCAACAGCTTTGTCTGACCATCTGGAGACGGTAGCACGGATGTCGAATCTGAATCATGCTTGGTTTCTGGCAGCAGCACCTCATTATTTCCATTCTCATCTGCAGATTCTACATCGTTTTCATCACTTTTCATCTGCAACCCTGTCTCAGAATCCTGACTTGCAGTTGAAATATCAGCGCTCGGTACTTCTTTTGAGTGATTACTGTGCACACCATCAACTAAAACTTCGCCTTCCTCTGTTTCCACATCTTCGCTAGCAACGCTGTCCACCGCACCTTCCTCTCCCACATTGCTGGTAACCATGGGAATATGCTTCTTGCTGCTAATATCTTCGCAATCTTCTCCTCCACTCTCTTGCAGCTCCTCATCATCACTAGCAGAATCGTCCGAAGACGACGAATCGAGGGGCTGTGAAATTAATTCGATTTGGCTTAACCACGCAGCATCCATATTTCCTGCTTTCACAGCTCTTTCATCGAATTTTGCACTGGCCTCCCCACTGGCCTCCCCACTGGCCTCCCCACTGGCCTCCCCACTGGCCTCCCTACTGGCCTCCCCGCTAACCTCGCTACTGATATGCCCACGGATCTCCATACTTGTCTCTGCACTGCGCGCAGCAATCGCTTCTCCACCGACTTCCATAGGGGTGTCCCATGTTTCAGGAGCCTCCCCATCGAGGAAAAGTTTCTTCTGCAGAGCCTTCTGTGGTATGGGCGATACACAAGAAAGTTCTGAGAGCTTTCTCATGAGTTGAGGAGCATTCGCATGCGCCATCTCTGCTCCTGTCTGTTGTGCACCGTCTGCCTCCCCCGTCTTGTACTCTTCCTTATTTATACTATTCGTAGCAGGCGTACCTCGGGAATCAGACGGCGAAACTAAATTATTTAGTGGAGGGCGCTGTGGGATTTCTGGCTGCACGGCATTCGCAATGGTACCTTCCCCCGATTTGTTCTCCATAATGCTACTGTGACTCCTGTCATCCAAAACTGATTTATCGAGTCGTGGGCTCAGATCGGCGTCTATGCTCGGATCCATACCCACCCCGTTTACATTGTGTTTAGCTTGCGCAAGTGCTAGCTCCACCTGAAGGGCTGCAATTTGATTTTTGAGCAGCTTTGCCTCGCTTTTCAGAGCAGCTATTTCTGCAACACGGGTGTGCTCAAGACGATTACGCACTTTTACAGCACTCATATCAAGATTCCATCGAAAATGATAAGGCCAAATCTTCAAATGTCGGATACTGCAACGTGGTAGCAGCCTTCCGGATCGACGCTGGTAGTTGATGTTCGCAAACCGCATAGATCGTCCAAGCTGTTGTCCCAATACCGATCAAAGAGGGATTTGGGGCGGAAATAAGAGGAGTTGGTGAGTTATATGGTTGCGGTAGCAAACAAACATCGCTGGAGATGGAAAGTGACTGCGAATTCTACTTACAACAAAAGTCCACAAGCACTCCGTGCTTTTCGCAGTTTTAGCTTCGACTCGCTGCCGCTCACAATCATATAGAAAATTACCGAAGCGACACGACGTAGAGCTATCGGCTACAAAAAAAAGAAATTCCTCATTAAACTCAAATGCGGTGGGGAACTGCTCCCACAACTGCCACACGCAATCTAGAAACTGTAGGAATATAGGGGCACGCTGATCATCAGAATACTTTTTCGAACCATGTCCAGTCCGTCGTGCAAATTGGTGTCCGAATGAGCACCATTCCTTCTCAACTATAGTTGCAAAACCTCGAATGCTTCGGTAGAAAGGATCTAGGATGAGTTGGGCGAGCGCGCACACTTGCGATGTACGGTCCCAGCCATCGCTGCAGTGGACCAGGACACCGATGCCACTGTCCTCAAGATATATTGCTGCCTGTTTTGAAGCAGCAAGTATGAGTCGCAGATGTTTCAGCCACCTGGTATTTTCGACACTCGAGAGCCAGGAATTCCCAGTGCTGTTACTGTTGGCACTTTGTTCCATGCAAAGTTCGGTCAGGGAATGGTGGGCCTTACGGACAGAGTGTATATTTTCAATATCGCAGAAAGACAACTTGCAGCTTCGTTTCGGGGTGTCATAGTTGTGAACGTTCTCGTAGCCTTTTCCGGCAGCCATATTGGCCATAGCAGACTTCTTTGGCCGGCAATCCAGAAAAACAGCAATGCCTGCATCTTGTAAATATTTTTCTTCTGATAGATTGCGCTTTCCGCGAAGCCCCACAAATGGCTGGCTACACCTCAGGAGAGCAGCGCCCGATCGTGGGTGCAAATATGACAAACACGGAAACCTTTGCTTACTACGGAATTGAGCAGCTTCTGCAATCTGCGCATCTGTCTGGCTCTTGGGCACCATAAGCAAGCGTGGATATGTTGGGCAGAACTGATACTCCGAGTTCATATGACTGGCTCGCCAAGACGAACGCACTCCTCGAAGCGCCCCCATGCGTTCGTACTCGTCCGCTGCATCGTAGCGAAATGGCGGCACCAGGGACTGGTTCACCCATCGGGCTTTGTAGAGGAAGGAGAAGGGAACGGGCGATGCGATGTAGCTCTGGTTTTCCAATGCCCTGGCAGAGGGCGGAAAGTCACAGAAAGCATACTTTTCTGCGAGGAGAAAGAACGGCTGCACTCGCCCAGATGCCACCTCGCTAGAATTCACCACGAAAGCCACTACACGATAGTCTTTGCAGTGAAAAACAAGCACCTGCCCATCCTTCGTCGACGTTAAATCTAATTTTGACACGGACATGAGAGGTACATTGAAAAACCATCTGCACAAGCTACTGACAGAAACCTCTTGGTTGGTCTCTTGCAGTGAGAAGAATAGACGGTAATTTGTCAAAAACAAATATCCAGAAAGTGACTCTGTAAAAACCTCTGGACGACACAGGCGGGAGGTCTTGACAAGGACACGCCACAGCAATCGTTCTCCAAGTAGTAGCGTTGGCTTTGCATTTCCCATTGACGATGACACATGACGAGCAGTCTCAGCAATTAACCTTGGCGCATGGTGTGGGGATAGTGAACCAGCAGCTGGATCTTCCGAAGCGTTGCTCCGACGCGCTCTGCTGAGCGTGCTGCTAAACATTTTGATTTCACCTAGAATTGAAGGATCCATACTACTTGTCCGCTGGTGGGCTTTCGGATCCCCGCCATCTTTATCAGTGCCAACTGTATAACCCCCTGGGGCACTATCCACCTTCGCACTTTCCTCCTGTGAATAGTGAAAATTTATAGCACGATCGCGAGCGTCTGCAGAAGACGACGACCGCTTGCTCGATACAGGCATAGACGATTTCCGACGATGTTTGAGAGACTTCAAAATTAGAGACTTTCTTCTGCTCTTTCGTTTGGATGCAACTTGCAATAACGATGTGGCACGACCGGAGTGACAACTAGCGCGAGACTTCTTCCGTTTGTTTGGCGATGGAATACTGCTTGTCTCCAAGTTTTTTGAACTCCTTGCAACCTGCTCTCTCGACTTCAGGTCCCAAATCTGCGACACATCTAAACCAATAATGCTGGTGCCTTTGATGCTTTCCCATACCGCGCTAAATTTTTCCCGTGGCAATTCAACCTGAATAAGGGCATCGACACACTGCGAAGCACGAATCCTATCCCCCGGTGTTCCACCACTCGACTCTTCGGTTCCTTCCTGCGTTGTAGAATCGATGTTTGCCGCAGCGAGAGCAAAGTAGTCCAACCAAAACGACTCGTTCTGCCAGATCTCGTGAGAAGCTATAGATGTGATGAGTTTTTCAATCTCAGTCCGTTCTGCGTTGTGTTTTGCAACATTGTTCGAAATATCCAGAACTGCCCCAGCTGCCAAAAAATCGGCAACATTGTTTGCTTCGCGGAGAAGGACCGTGAACATATCCTCCAGGTAACTGAAAGTGACCCCGCTAACAATCGCGCAGCTATTCTGAGTTTGGGCCTTGCTGATGCGGAGGTGTGTTGCTTTCAAGAAGGCCAACCGCCCTGATCTTTCTTTCATTGACATGATCGCAGACATTTGCTGCGATGGTGATGGCGGGGGCTGTTCGAAGAGAACAGACACATACTTGTCAGCAAGTCCCTGGGAGTGGTTGTCCACTACCTGCTGCAGCTGTGAGGTCAGGTGTGTCAGCACCTGCATAGCCACGCGGCTTTCTTCCCCTGGTCCGCAAGTGCGGCAGTGGAACTAACAACGGAGCTAACAACGGAGCTAACAACGGAACCAACAACGGAACTAACAACGGAACTGACAGCGGAACGAATAGCGCCAGTGCAGCAGTGGCGCGCGACAGCTACCGTCACCAGGAGTGTTCTAGCAGTGAGCGATCGTGTGGCATTTCCTGGCGCATGTCCGCATTCCCCCGAGTATGTGAGTTTCAGTTGTGAAGAGCTGGTGAAGAGAGAATGAATATCCCAGGAATATCCAACCCTCCTTCAATGTTTGTCGGATAGTCCCACAGAAGAACTGAATGCAAATGCATTTCTGCACATCTTCATACCCGTAGAGGAAAGCGAATCCGTGAGAATAAAGTCTTCATTATTCCCCGATAGGACAGGCATCGCGTGGAAACTATTTCCAGCGATCAACAATGTGTTCCACCACATAGAAACACAAGTGCATGGAAAAGAAACTGGAAATCGGAAGCAGGCCCACCTGCGCATCTGCGCGTCTGCGACGAAAGTGCGCACCCAGTGAGAAAAGGCTCATACAGGGGGAAACGTGGACTTCGACGCTTTCGGCAGGCTTTCCAGAGACTTTCTCCGGGCTTTTTGGCCTGGGCGTACTTTTGCGTACCTGGACGAAAGATAGATCGGAGACCACATTTTACGGAGTGGCACCCCGGAAAGGGAAGAGGAGCCGACGGCGGCAACGGCGGCAACGGCACGCCCGTGGATGCACCCGCGGATAGCTGGCAATCGACCAGTGCAGCTTACGTCTAGGAGAAACGGTGCCTTCGGTGCCAGGGAGATGCTATATGTATTACTATACTGTTGTCTGTTGTTACTGCTACGGTACCAGTACCAGACCTTTAACACCTTTACCTTCAGGCAATGTAGGTTTAAAAAACTTTTCATATCGCACGGCGCCCATGAAGCGGCGTACGTGGGAGCACATAGCAGGGCATCTGGGCTGGAGCTGCTCACATCTCTACGTGAGGGTGTGCCGGCGGCTCCATTTGGTTCTCCTGCAGGATCCACGCCACAGCCTCCAGCACGTGGTTTCTGATCACGGTGGCGCCATGTGTAGGCAGCCCTTCTTTCCATACTCCCGTGCGCACAAGCACACTCTTCCACTTGCGACGGCGACCCTTCGAATCTTCCGCAACTTGCAACACCCTAGATGCGCCCAGAATATCGGTTTTATGGTTATCACCTACCATGAAAAATTGTCCAATACACATCTTACTCTTCCCATCACCATGAAACACATTCGGCAGATGGGAGGGCAGACTATCGATTTTCGTCTCCGCAAAGTGATATTGACTCACTTCTGGCTTGCCCATGTCGAACCATCTGGCTTTCTCTCTCGCGCGCATATCGGCATTGCTCATGCCAAACTCTGAAGCGAGGCGAGCACGTAGAACGGCGCGGAGAGCCGCTTTGAATGCGCCGGTCCCGAAACGAGGATGGGGGAAGGTGCTGGCCCATAAGAGGTCATTATTCGCGAAGAAAATTGGCGTCTGTTCTGCGGCTAGTTCCATGGCCATGGGGTTCCCACTCATCAAAATATCGACACAAATCTGGAGAGCTTGGCCAAAATGGTTCGGCTCCCCCATCACAAAAATTGCAGATACATTCTCCCAAGTGTGCCGACCTTCATAAAGAGACGCCTCATCTCCGAGGAGACTAGGGCAGCCTGGAGGTGTTTCTCCGACCCACTTGGTATTCCAGGGATCGATTTCAATATGCCGGCGTGCATACTCGTTCACATGGATTGCGTTCTTAAACGAATACTCACGTGCCACCCGCGCACTCCCACTCGCACCTACTACCAGGACTGTTTTGTTCAAAAATCTCCCCGCAGCCTGGGGAAGTGGAGAATACGCCAGAACAAACTGCTCAGCATGGAGTGGCTGCAACTGAGCCTGCAGCTGTGCAATTGTCGGGAGTGTTTCCGCCAAAGCCCCCATGCCATGCCGCCAACAAAAATCCACAGACTTGCTACGCAACATTTTCTCCAATTTTCGCGCGTATCCCTCTTCTGTGCGACCCGCACCACCGTTTGTCATGAATATGAAAGGCACTCCTCGATGTTGCAGCTCCACGATTGCTGCAAGCCCCTCCAAGCAGGGGCGATCGCCCTGTCGAACAACACCATCGAGATCTAGAGCAACTCCCGGAAGGGGGTGGTCACACGCATGCAGTTGGGCCAGGGTCGTCTGCACATCAGGGACTGCTAGAAAAAGTCCCACGGCCGCCACGAAGAGCACTCTTCCGAACAACATCCCGTTTGGGTCGAGGCAAAGTCGGCGGTAAGACATCAAAAAACTCATCGTAAGTTGAAAAGTGCAGCTGAAAAATCTCTTAATCTATAAATCTAAATCTCTCTCTTGGCGTTCTCTACCCCTCTCCCGCTGTCCCGCTGTCTCGTAGTGCACACCACTGGAAAACCACCAATTTTTTTTCCTGGAGGCTGGACGGAGGTAGACTAGGTCAATTCTCGCAGAACTTTTCGATATTGATAAAAATTTCCTCTGTACTCTGTAGAAGGGTAAATCGAACGGAGCATATGTCAGTTTTTACTTTCTCTGTTTGTACAAAATTATTCCTTCAATTAGTCTAAGGATTTAGGTCAATCACGACACACGTCACAAATATCATTTTAAATTAACTTTTACATTTTTGGTGTTTATGCGGAGACTTGTCTTCTCCTGGTCTCATCAAATGTTCAGTGAGATATCCTACATCAGATACAGTTTGAAAAATCTCGTACGAAACTAAATTTATTACGAATTAGAATCAGGGTTGTTCTATTGAGATTTACGATTCAAAGTCTGTTTGAAGACATCTTCGGTGTGTTAGGCGCCAATGGGGATGACGATGCGAAAGTCCCCGGCTTCAATCTCCGAGAAGTAGCTGGAGTGTTTGATAGCTTGTCTCTCTCGAATGAAGCAAATCAGCATCAGCTTTTTCGACCACGACTTGTACCACCTGGCCCACTACACAATTTTCATCGCCCCAGTCTTATAGACCAGTTACATTTCCTGCCGGTTTCTTCCGGCAATTTTGCTTGTTGATTGATTGAGCCAAGTTTCGATGAATTGCAACCTCTCTCGTCGTAATGAGTCGCTACCACAAGCGTTCGTTATCATGCTGTTATCATTCCTCTTGGCACCCGATTCATAAACCTTTGCTTGACTCGCGGCGATTACAGCATACCTTATCCATTTCCACCCTGGCAATTGGCAGTCCACGTGGAACGTTAACGCAAGAACCTAGAAAAAAATAGACGTGAAGCAACCAGTGTCACAGAAACATGGAATTGAATTTTTTGCTCTTATTTTCGTGTAAAGTTTCAAACGGTTTTCTTCAATTCTACCTTTGGATAAGCGTGAGTCCTGGGGATTTCCCGAACGTAGTAACCACATATTCCCCCTTTTTGATGAGTGCATCGAGGTAGGGCCTTATGAGGCGTTTGTTGTACTTTTTCATCCACCCCACTGCGTCCCTCTCCGAGGTCCCTCCTTCTAAAAGAAGTATCCCAGTCGGCTTCAGCTTCTGCATAAGCTTGGTAACAGCAAACTCGTACACGTCCCCATTATTGGCAATGTCAATGTGTAGAATATCAATGCTACCATCCTCCAAGTGGTCTGGAGCATCGTAGAAGTCTTGCTCACCGATGGTGATTTTCTTTTCCCCGGAAAAAGTTGCATCAAGCTGGTCCCTTTTGGCTGCGTTGCCGTTGAACTTATCAAAGATGTCATACGCAGAAATTTTGCATGATGGTGGGGACCACCTGTTGAACAATTTGAGGGAGAATCCGTCCAAAATACCATACTCGACAACGACAGTCGGTTTTTGCGCCAGCACGATACTCTTAATGAGATCCCCATAGTTTAGATCCTGCTGCCAGTAGGAACTCCTCATCGCCTCGCGTTGCACGCTCACCGTATTGCCGCCGTGGGTTTCGTCCTCTTTTGCAGACACCAGATCTGGGGAGCCAACATTGTGCGAGACGAGACGATCCGACAGCAAAGCCCACGCGGCAGCCCCCACGGCAGTGCCCACAGCAAGCCACACCTGATCGCGCAACTTGTGGGGTACCGGGCAGAAGGAAGTTGTTGCTGATGGGGCGTCCCCCTGCGACCTGCTCATGCTTAAATTAGGAGGATGTGGAATGTGTGGGTCTGTGGTATAAATAGATTTGGATTCGATCTAGATCGTTCGATTGAGAAATAGACTATACAGTAGTACTTGCAATGAACTCTCTCCCACCACAAAAATGGGCAACTATATTAGCCAGCTATCAACTAGACTATCTTAATCTGTGCTCTGTCAATAGTTCACTACTGAAGTAGCAGTAGAGATTTTGTTTAGATTTATAAGATTGTTCTCTCTCTCTCTCTCTCTCTGGTGTGGCGATCTCATGATCGTCATGACAATACGTACGTGCGTACGTGCGTACCGTAGTCTTAGTAATACAGCAGGAGTCATAATAATAAGCCATAATAATAATAGTAATAGTAATAGTAATAGTAATAGTCATCTCCCTATAAAAAAGTGAATTGAAATTTGAATTAACAAAATTCTTCTTGAATTAGGAGAGCGATCTATGTTAGTCGTCTACAAATCGCGAGTTGCCATTGAAACTTGAGAGGCTAAATTATTTCAAATTCAAATGCAAAACAGAAAAGTAGATGTTGCACAGAAGAGCAACAACGACAGGCCACTGTCTCTATGTTTTGACAGAGCATCTAAATAGAAGTACAATTTTACACCAATTATATATACGTGTGGTGCAACATGCAACACGTAGCAATAGCATCTAGCACATTGCAGTGCTATGTCTGGAGGGGTTACTGGGGCGGTGTGTGTGTGCTTTCTCTCGAACGGCGACACATCAAGATTTGCCACGACCAAGTGCACGAAGAACAGTTGTTCGCACGCGCTCCCTCGTGGCAAACATAAATCCTGCGGCAACTGAACTCCGAACAAGCTGGACGAACAAGCCAGAATACAGACCCATAATTCCTTCCCTCCGGACAACGTCAGAAAACGTTTGAAACAACGACTCCCCATCACCTTTCTTCCTCGACGCAAGTGCCTGGCTCAGAATTTTTATGCGTATCAGAGGGTAAGTCAGCGAAATTGCAACACATTTAGCCAGCACCCCAAATAAAAATGCTCTAATCGGGGACAACAATTTTGTTCTTGATTTTCCCTGGTATTTTGCCTTCAGGTACTCGAAGACGCCGAAGTTGATGGCCGGATTGCACGTCAAAATACAAGAGAGCGTGTAGCCTCGCCAAAGCCCCGCGATACCATTTTTCTCATATGTACGGCGAAAGGCTACAGCCAATGACTCCAGCCAGCCCCGTCCGTCGTTTTTTGCGGCCTGCACGTTTACAGTTATGGTTTCCAGCGGAATGGTAAAGAAAAACTGGATGCAACCTGTTATAGAACCCACAGCAAACTCCGCAAGCAGCCTAAGATCACTATCTGCCACTGCTGCTCGCGCCCTCACCTGAATGAGTTGGTACAGGAAAAAATAAACCAAATCATCGCAAACACACTGTAATGCTTTGAGCCCAAAGCCACGATAGAGCCCAGATATACCGCTGTCAGCAAGAATATCTCGAACAATTCCCAGTGTCGATTGTCTCTCTGGAGCTGGGGTCGGGGATGGAGAGGATACACCCTGTCCCTGACCGTCATTTTCAGCAGGATGCGCACAAACTTCCCCCGGATTCGCGATGCTTCGTGCAAGGCGCGTCTGCAGCCTCACTTTCACATACTCAATCTGGCGATTGTGTGTGTGTGTAGAGGGGTGGGGGATTAGGGGATGGGAGACGGGGGGTTAAAGAGGGAAGTGGGTGGTGGGTTTGTCGAAGGGATTGGGGCGTTTAGGGATTTTGGCATTGCAAGGTTGGGTATTCAAAAGCCCTCAAGAGTTAGAGTAGGTTTTCCCGGAAGTGTGTCGCTGCCAAATTGCGGCAGTGGTTCAGCACCTACGGGGTATACGACAGCGGTCGCGAGCAATCCTCCAGCGGAGCCGGCAATGGCTTCCGCGAATGCTTCGAGCACGAGATGCTCCGTCGTCGGCATCGCCAGGAACTGATGGGCACAGGTTGTAAGGTGCCCCCTATGTCGAGCGATCTCGTGATCTCTCGCGATCTCGCGATCTCTCGCGATCTCGCGATCTCTCTCTCTCTCTCTCTCTCGTCTCTCTCTCTCTCAGTATTTTGTCACTCTAACTCTCGATCCTCTTCTCCTACGCCAACATACATAGGCGTGCGCGGGGGCTCTCTCTCATCTCTCTCTCTCTCTCTCTCTCTCTCTCACCTTAAGAGGATAACCTTAACCTCTCTCGTCTCTCTCATCTCTCATCCTCTCTCTCTCTTTTGAGAGAGAGACCACTCGTCTCTCACGCCGATCGAGCGCGGAACATGGCGACGCAGGATAAGCCTCCGATCGCCATAGTCACAGGAGGATGCGGATTCATCGGGCACCACTTCGTGGAGCACCTTTTGAAGAACACGGATTATGATGTCGTGGTGCTGGACAAGCTCTCCTACGCGTCCATGGGCTACAGCAGGGTGCGGGACCTGGGCGTGGTCGGCTCAGGGCAGTTTGCGCAGGGCTCCAATGGTCGTGTCCAGTTCTTCACTGTCGACCTGTGCAACCCGATCCCAGCGGGGCTGCAGTACGAGCTGCAGCCCGAAAGAATTGAAGTCATCGTTCACATGGCTGCAGAAACGCACGTTGACAACTCCATCTCGGACCCCGTGCCCTTCGTGCAGAACAACGTGAACTCGGTGCTCCACACGCTGGAATTTGCCCGCAGGCTGCCACGGCTTCGAGCATTTTTCTATTTCTCCACTGATGAAGTTTTCGGCTCAGCTCCGGTGGACTTTGAGGGATACAAAGAGTGGGACCGCCATAATCCAACAAACCCATACTCTGCTTCCAAGAGCGCTGCGGAGCAAATATGTCTATCGTATTACAACACCTACAAGCTCCCCGTCATGATTGTCAACGTCATGAATGCCTACGGCGAACGGCAGCATCCGGAGAAGTTCATTCCGCTTGCCATGAACAAAATTCTGCGAGGCGAGAAGCTCTGCATCCACGCATACCCTGGGACAAACATTCCAGGATCAAGGTTCTACATACATGCTCGCAATATCGCCGCCGCTGTGCTGTTCCTGCTGAACCATGGCAAGGTTGGGGATAAGTACAACATCCGGGGAGAAGAAGAGGTTAGCAATTTGCGGCTCGCGGAAATTATTGCCGACGAGATTGGAAAGCCGCTCATCCATGAGCTGAATGGCGAGGTAGAGACACGGCCGGGGCACGACGTGCGCTATGCCCTGGATGGCACCAAGCTGAAGGAGCTTGGGTGGACCGCCCCAATCAGTTTCGAGAAAAGTCTGCGCGCGACGGTGCGGTGGACCCTGGAAAACAAGCGTTGGCTCGACGCTGGAGATTTCCAGTTCAAATCTCTCAATTCAGGGACGATGGAACCCGCTAAGATGGCAGCTTCGCATACTTCAAAACTATAGGCTTCCGTATCCTCCCACTTTCCTTCTTTGCGTCGCACGATAGGGCCCCGGGGAGTATCGACTGCCAAGCCACTCGGACTTGGTTGCGTGCATCTGAGCCTTTTTTTTATACAGGTGACAGACTGTCGTGGACTTTCAACCTTTTCAATTTCAACCTTTTCAACATACTTGGATGACGTTCCACGTTTTCGCATCGCCAAAAACGTTCCTGTGGAAATATAGCCGCTCTTCACTGTCGTGAACAATCCAACACATATTGCGTAAATTAAATTACTCTGCATCTGTATTAAATTTAGTTGTAGTTAATTTAGATTTGGTATTTGTATTGGTACAGTAGTAGGTAGTAGTAGTAGTAGTTGCAAGTCCCTTGAACAGGGCTACTGCATTTCCTCATGCGTCATTTCATGAACAACTAATTTCATCCTTCACCCCCTTCACCCTGAACATGAAACCATTTAAAATAAACACTTTTGTATTCCCAGTGCCATTTGATCGATCGCCACGCTAGCTCCATCGAAGTACACTGCACGTCTGCGCATCAACGACGAAGCCGCCCTCCACCACTCTCTCTTGCCCTCTCTCCCCCGGAGACTTGATAGAGATTTATTATGGGATCTTGATAGAGAGATTTAGATTAGAGAGATCGAGTGACTGTCGAGAGTGACGAGAGTCTCTCTCGGTTGCCGACGAGAGTCGAGAGAGTCCCCGAAAGAGAGGGAGAGTGTAGAGTAGGGCGATCTTCACCCCCTCTCTCTCGTCTCTCGTCTCTCTCTCCTGCCGACGTTTTGCTCTCGGCACGCCCTCGGCACATCCTTCGCACACCCTCGGCACACTCCCCGCAATCCTCCTCTGCGTTCATACCAGCACTCCCCAGCGCTTCAACACAATTTTTTTAAATCCCCAGAGATGGAGCTGCCAGACTGTCGTGGGCCTGAGGGTTGCTCCAAAACGTAATCTGTAGGGCATGGCGGGGAGAAACTTGCCGTCGGATAAACTAGAGGACTCGGCGGAGGCAAAAACCCATCATATTCGCACCGACAATGCAGATGCTGGGATGAAAGTGTCAGGGGGTGTCGGGAAGGAGGGAAAAAATCAGCCGGAAGCTGCACTAAACTCCTCTCTTCGGACTGGCGCTGAAAAGAACCCAGAAACGATGCGGAGAAAATTTTCAAAGATGAGGCAACAGCTGCTTGCCCGCGGCTTCAGCGAGGGTGTTGTGGAAGAAGCATTACTGCAGGCTTCACGCGTGCAGCCAAATCAGGACGCCCTTGACAGCGAACCTGGCCAGAAAATTGTAAACCCTCCCACACACGAGGACGTGCCTACAAGTACTCAGGAAGATGTACAGACTGATCTCAGAAAGTCAAAAGAGTGGAACCAGCAGCAAATACGGCATGAGCTTGAAAAGCTGAAATTTCTCGACTGTAGAAGCTGGCTTGAAGCGGCAGATACAAAACATCGCTATGGAAAGGCACTTATGAAGTACTTTCGATTCTGGCAGATGTTACCGGGCGAGCCAGGAGCTCCACCTCCAAACGACAAGGAAGACTTCTTTACATGGATCGATTTTGGCGGTGGACGTGGTTTGAGCTTACCCTGGTGCCCCCGGAATGACCTGGAATCCATGACTGTGAAATATATGAACGAGGCTGAACGTGCATGGTTCGAGGTCCAATTGGAAAATGGGGAACTGCGGTGGAAAACTTCCGGAGATCTGCTGCACACACCCATTTCTGGCTGCTTACCGAAGCTGTTTGGACCGTTTTGCGAATGCTGTCTCCAGGGATCTGGAGTTTGGATTTTTGTGCTGGCTCAGGATTTTCTGGACTCTGGTGTCCGAATCAGGCGCTTATAT
>JACLAD010003860.1_pt1 | contig 33411 bp, 32 predicted proteins | sample 8027901 | NCBI WGS metagenome assembly JACLAD01 (sample SAMN15725071, study PRJNA655200) | protist metagenome | isolation source: fluorescence activated cell sorting (FACS) single amplified genomes of... | place: Spain: Blaines Bay Microbial Observatory, Mediterranean Sea | collected 2016-07-05 | reverse complement strand
TTATTGATGGTCTCTCCCTTGAGTTGGATTGGATGAGGGACATAATTGGAATATTTGCTGACGATCGATTTCAGTCGGTATTCATTACAGAATTCTTTGGCCTCATCTTTCAGATGTAACACTATCTTTGTTCCACGCTCTTCCTTGCTAGCTGGTGCTAGTTCGTACTGACCACTTCCACTGGAATTCCATGACCAAGCTTGGCTATCGGGAAGCCAAGAACGAGTGGTTAGCTCCGCCTTATCAGCTACCATGAAGACCGCATAGAAACCCACCCCAAATTGACCAATGAGATTCTGGACTGCTTGTTTGGATTGTTGAGCTTCCCTCAAAAATTTGAGAGTTCCTGAACTGGCTATGGTTCCCAGATTTTCGATCAATTCTTCACGAGTCATCCCACAACCAGTATCCTCAATAGTGATCGTTTGCTGGTCTTCGTCGAAGGATAATTCGATTTGCAGGGATGCATCTGGATTTAGCAGTTGGTCTGCCGAAGTGAGTGCAAGGAACTGAACTTTACTCAGCGCATCTGCGGAATTCGACAGCAGTTCCCTCAAAAAGATCTCTCGCTCGGTGTACAGGGAGTGTACGAGAATATCGAGCAGCTTCTGCATCTCCGCCTGATACTCATGTACCTCGGGTTGTGGCGTGGATTGGGCTGAACTCAAGGATCCTCCTTAAAATCTATAATAAAAATAAGTTAATGGTGAGTTGGCATTGCGACAAAGGAAGCAAACTTAATATCTTAACAAACGATTTTCGAAAGAGAAAGTCACTTTGCGGGATAAATCAATCAGAGGTTGGCAGGTGCTCCTGGATCCAATCGGGTACTGGAACTGGTTTTTCCTGCTTGATGCAAACCAACTCAATCAAGGCTTTGACAAGCAGTTGTTGATCAGAAAAGCGTAGAATGTTTTGAAGAAATTGAACACGATAGGGACTGGTCAAGGTGGGTCGTGTTTGCACTTCTAGGTGATCTCCCAAAACAGCACTGCGTCGGAAATTCATTTCAGCTCGGTAGACTACGAAAGAGAGGTTTTCCTGCTGATGAATTTGGTAGAGTCGTTCTGCACCTAGAATTTCCGAACGGGCTCTTTCACAGTATTTTAGATAGTTCGCATGATAGACCAATCCAGTTATATCCGTGTCTTCGTAATAGACGGTGACTGGGAAGCGAAACAGGAGACTTTCAGTCATATCGTTCCAGAATTCGGGCCTCTCTTCTACCTTGCTCTTCATCAACTTTCCAAAGCAGTGCCCCTCCAATCAAGAAAAGAATGGAGATGGAAGCAATGCTCCAGCGGGCTGCTTCTTGTCCAACGGATTCAAGTTCGGCTGCTGAGGGATTTTCTCCTAAAAGCCATCCTTTGGCAATCAGGGCAGTCATGCCCATTAGCAAGGGCCCAATGATAGCGGCGAACTTTCCGAGCGTGTTATAGAAGCCGAAGTATTCCGCAGTTTGATTTTTCGGGATAAGACGAGCGTAAAACGATCGACTGAGCGCTTGAACTCCCCCCTGAGCAATTCCAATTAGGACAGCAAGACCATAGAACTCAAATTGACTCTTCATTTGAGTACCCCATATAGTCACAATCAGATAAATGCCAATGCCAACTAAAATTGATTTGCGACAGTCCCAACGTGTACCCAGTCGGCCAAAGAAAAGTGCCGCGGGAAAGCCTATGAACTGTACCAATAGCAAGGCTGTAATCAAATCACTTGATGAAAAACCAATGGAGAGACCGTAGTCGACAGCCATTCGAATCACAGTACCCACCCCGTCAATGTAAAACCAGTAGGCTGCCAAAAAGAGGAAAAGTGTTCGAAGATGTCTTATTTTACGGAAGGTTTCAGCAAGTTGTTGAAATCCCGCAAGAATTGAACTCCCCTTCGCAGGGGTCCCTTGGCTGACTTCTGGAACCCAGAGTAGGGTGAAAACACTGAATCCACCCCACCACACGGCTACTGTTAAAAAAGACAGCCTCACCGCTTCTGCAGGACCTGCTAATCCAAACCAATCGGGTTGCAGTGTCATTAAGACGTTAATCAGAAAAAGGAGCCCACCACCCAGATAGCCAAGTGCATAGCCAAAGCTTGAAATACGGTCGAGCTGATCATCGGGAACCAAGTCTGCAAGCATCGCATCATAAAAGATGTTCCCACCGGCAAATCCCAAAGAGCCCAAAACGTAAACCAATACCGCCCATTCCCACTGACCCTGCTCAATAAAGTAAAGCCCCGCACTCATGAAAACCCCGAGATAGGTGAACACTGCGAGCAATGGCTTCTTCAGGCGACCTCGATCAGCAATTGCGCCTAAAATGGGAGCAATCAGAGCAATCAGTAAGCTAGATAAAGAATTCGCAAAACCAAGCTGAGCTGTACTGACACTGACATCCGCTCCAGCACTCCAAAATTGCTTAAAAAAGATAGGAAAAAAACCCGCGATCACAGTTGTAGCAAACACGGAGTTAGCCCAATCATATATTGCCCAACCCCAAATTGACTTTCGTGAAGCTTCCATAGGATTGCTGTTTGAAGCGAATATTTAGTGGTTGCCGATAATGTTAGAGCAACTTTTCAATATCATTCAGAAGTTGTGGATGATTCGGTGAGACTGCCGAAGGGTATCGAGCAATGACCTGTCCTTTCCTGTCGACAAGGAACTTCTCAAAGTTCCAGCGTACTTCTCCACGCATTGCTTGGTAGGCGGATGAATTAGTCAAAAACTCATAAACGGGCTGTTTGTTGGATCCCGTCACTGAAGAACTAGCAAATAAGGGGAAGCTGATTCTGTAGCCTTCACAGAAGTCCTTGATTTCTTCATTACTGGATAATTCCTGATAGAAATCATTGCTTGGAAAACCGAGCACTACAAATTCTTGATTGCGGTATTTCTGAAAGATTTCCTCCATCGCTTCATATTGAGGAGTAAATCCGCACCGAGAGGCTGTGTTGACCACGAGTACCACCTTGCCCTTGAATTCACTGAGTGGCAGCTCAGAACCGTCGATGTCAGGGGCGGTTAGTTCAAACAGATTTGCCGCAGATACGCTGGTTATCGATGCCCAAAGGAACAAGGTGCTGAGCAGAAGACGCATAGGACCTCTTGAAAAATTCATTGGGATGGTGTCTGGATTTGCTGGAGTACGAGAAGTTTTCCAGACTCTAGCGTAGGAGATTGTGTAAGGCAGGTCAATGCCTGAGGACAGCTTCCGCAGAAGCTGTCCTTAGGCTCATGGTTTTCAGGCGGTTTCTTCTTCGTTCGTTTCCTCTTCACCACCCTCTTCTTCTTCTTCAACAACTCCTTCTGCGGTGAAGTGAGCATTCTTAATCTCGATAATGCTCAGACCGAGGCGTCTTTCCTCAGGATCAATCTTGATCACACGAGCCCGCACTTCTGTATCGACTGGATAGAAGTCCGTGATCTTATTCTTAGGAACGCTGCCATCAATTTCTGAGATGTGAACCAGTCCCTCAACTCCCTCTAGAACTTCCACGAAAATACCAAAATCAGTGATATTGACTACCCGTCCGACTACCTCTTGATTCAAGGGGAAGCGATCGTCCAGATTTCTCCAAGGATCTTCAGTCAGCTGCTTGATCCCCAACGAAAGACGCTCTTGCTCAACATCAATATTTAGGACCTTAACTTCGATTTCCTCGCCTTTGCGAGCGATCTCTGAAGGCTTTCTTTGGCGCTGAGCCCAGGAAATATCCGATACATGGACGAGACCATCAATGCCTTCATCAAGCCCAACAAAGATACCGAAGTCTGTAATGTTTCTCACTCGACCAGTGACAACTGATCCGATGGGGTATCGGTCTAAAGCTAGTCGCCAGGGATTCGGTTCGGCTTCTTTCATGGACAGAGAGATGCGCTTGCGTTCCACATCGATTTCCTTGACCACAGCATCAACCTCCTGACCAAGTTGCACCACCTTGGAGGGATGTCGAATTTTCTTGGTCCAGGACATTTCGGAGACGTGAATCAAGCCCTCTACACCTGGTTCCAACTCAATAAAGGCACCGTAATCCGTGAGGCTGACAATGCGTCCTGTAATTTTAGTTCCAGCAGAATAGTTCTCAGAAACTGATTCCCAAGGATTCTGAGTCTTCTGCTTGAGTCCCAAGGATACTTTCTGCTCATCCGGGTTGTACTTCAGAACAAGTACCTCAACTTCGTCCCCAATGCTGAACATTTCTGATGGGTGAACGATACGTCCCCAAGTCATATCCGTGATGTGCAACAATCCGTCTACTCCACCCAAATCCACGAAGACACCGTAGTCAGTAATGTTCTTGACCACACCGAGAATGTTTGCACCTTCGTGCAGAATTTCGAGGGTCTTCTTGCGCTTCTCTTCTCGATCAATTTCCAACAATGCTCTTCGGGAGAGGACAATGTTTCCACGCTTCTGGTTAAACTTGAGAATTTTGAAGTCGAAGGACTCGCCCAAAAGTTTGTCCAAGTTGCGTACTGGACGAAGATCTACCTGTGAACCTGGTAAGAATGCTTTGACACCAATATCGACGGATAGACCACCCTTAATTCGGTTGATGATTGCTCCGGTAACGATTCCATCTTCTTCGTAAATTTTGCCAATTTTCTCCCAGACCCTAAGCTTCTCAGCTTTTGTTTTGGAGATGCTCGTGATGCCATCGTCTTCTTCCAAGGCCTCAACATAAACCTCGACCTGATCACCAATGTTGGCTGTCAGGGTGCCTTCGGAGTTCTGGAATTCTTCGGTGGGGATCAGACAATCTGATTTGAAGCCGATGTCGACAGTTACGTAGTCCTTGCCGATAGTAGTGACAACACCGGTGATGATTTCTTGTTCGCTGATGCCAACAAGGGTCTCATCGTAAAGCAGGTCAAAGTCTTCGCTTTCCTCAAAGAAAACGATTGGTTCAAGTTCAGTAGAAGTGGAGATTGATTCGGTCACGAAGTAGCCTCAGCTTAAGGAAACGGAAGTGCTTGCCGATGCACGACCGGTTGAGGTTGAAAAGCGCGGTATCCGTGCAGGGAATTCTCCCTGATCATTCCGCAAATGATGGGCAAAAGGAGGTCAATATATCTGTTAAATGCTGCTTTGGTCAAGCCGATTCAACGGTAGTTGATAAACTGCATATCAAAGTCGAAATCGGCATCCTTTAATCCTTGGATGACCACCTGTAGATCATCTTTGCTCTTGCCAGTCACACGAACCAAATCCCCATTTACTTGGGGTTGGACTTTCACTTTCAAGTTCTTGATTTGCTGATTAATACTTTTGCATTGCTCCTTGGAGAGCCCCTGTTGAATTGAAATTTTCTTTTTCAGGACTTTCCCAGTCGGTTCGGTTTTTTCGTAAACGAGGCTTTTGACGGGCACGTTGCGTTTAAGCATCTTGGTCAAAAGGATGTCAGTCACGGCCTGCAATTTATACTCATCTTCAGCAGTCAATTGCAGACTCGGTTCTTCTTTGTCCAGATTAATTTCGGCGGTAGAACCCCGGAAGTCATAGCGATTGGTAATTTCCCGTTTAGCTTGATCAACTGCATTTGTCACTTCTTGAAGATCAACTTGGCAGACCACATCAAAGGAGTAGCTGGATGCCATAATAAGTTCTCATTTAAGTTGTTCAGTCAGCAGACTTTTTGGGAAAGTGCTGCCTTGATAAAGCCATCTAAATCACCATCCAGAACAGCCTCCGAACTTCCCGTCTCAAAGCCAGTTCGATGATCTTTGACCATCTGGTATGGATGCAGCACATAACTTCGAATTTGGCTACCCCAGGCAATGTCCTGCTTTTGGCTATTTTGCTCATCTTTTTCTGCATTGAGGAGCGCTTGCTCGCGCTCATAAAGTCGAGCTTTGAGGATTTTCATTGCAGAAGAGCGGTTCTTGTGTTGGGAGCGTTCATTTTGGCACTGGACAACAATTCCAGTTGGGAGATGTGTGATCCGTACAGCACTGTCTGTGGTGTTCACATGCTGCCCACCAGCCCCACTTGCCCGATAGGTATCTACCTTCAAATCATCAGTCCTGATATCAATCTCAATTTCTTCATCGATGTCCGCATAGACAAATACGGAAGCAAATGAGGTGTGCCTTCGCTTGTTGGCATCGAAAGGGGAAATTCTTACAAGTCGATGAACTCCAATTTCTGCACGCAAACGTCCATAGGCATGCACTCCTTTCACAGCAAAAGTTGCTGATTTTAAACCTGCCTCCTCGCCCGGCTGATAATCCATCACTTCCACAGAATAATCGTGATCATTTGCCCAGCGAAGGTACATGTTGTAGAGCATGGACGCCCAATCCGTGGATTCGGTACCTCCGGCTCCCGGGTGAATATTGACGATGGCGTCTTTTTCATCGTTCTCCCCACTGAACAGGCTGAAGATTTCGAGACTATCGAGCTTCAGTTGCAGGCTTGTGAGGTTTGTCTGGATTTCCTGAAGAAGATCTGTGTCTTCTTCTTCACGATAAAGCTCTGCGGCGGTCTCTAGATCATCTTGGAGTTGACGCATCTTGTTGAGGTTTTCAAGCAAATCACCCAACTGCGCAGCTTCTTTCAATAAGGTAGTACGTTCTTCGGCAGGTAATTCCCAGAAGTCACCTCGTGAGGAGCGACCTTCTAGTTCTTTTAGATGTTCAGTTTTGGCAGGGACTTCAAAGATACCCTTCTAGCTTGCCCAAGCGCTCCGAGAGGCCGACGATTCGGCCACTAATCTCTTCGCTCAACATGGTGTAAACCTTTCAACGATTAGAAAATGCTGTTTAAGAATAAGATTGTAAAACAAACGATTATCAAGAAAAATTAGTTCGAACATCAAGCTGAAACCCACTGGATTAATCAGACTATCTTTCGACTACTCATCCCAGTTACCTCAAACACATTTTTTAAGTAATGCGTTTCATCCACATTATTGGCTTCATACTGCTCTGCCTATCTGGTTGCCAGTTGCCTGTGATCACCGGCAAAAACAACTTTTTTGATTATCGAAATGAACGGGTAGCTATCATAGGTTTTAAGGCAGCTGATAGCGTCCCAGAGAATGTTTGGGATGGAATGCTGAATACCGCCAGGCATCAAATTCAGGATCATCCAGAGGTAAATCAGGCTTTTTTTGCTGAAGATGCACCAGCTGCTCGAGTGCCCGAATCGAATCTTGTGGTACGCTTACAACGCTTCACAACAACTCTCGCTTTAACAGGAATAGCTGATCGAGATCTGGCTCTCCCTCTTCAGGAGGATTTGGATGCAAATCTCCTATTTCTGCTGCAACTCGAGGATTATCCATGTAGCAAAGATTGTCCGGGGAAACGTCAATTCTTGATGCGATTGAAGCTGTTGGATTTTCAGTCTGGTGAAACCTTGTATCAGGCCCGTCTAAATTATCAGCTTAACGAGGACGAGGAAGAGACACAGGCCCTGTCTGAGTTAATCACCAACTGGAATGGGCGTTTGTTGAATCGCTGGGCAGCAGATTTCAAAACCCCCTGGCATCGCTGGCGATATGAAAATCTGAAGCCATTGGCTGCCAATGCAGGTAAGCCGGAATGAGTGTTGCTCAAAAGATGAACTTCGACTGGATGGGTTATCAACTCTATCTTTTCGATCTTGACGATACTTTGTTGATGACTCGTGCGGCGATTCGGGCAAGTTGGCGCAAAACTCTCCAGCATCCGAGGTTGACAGGTAAAAGTGTAGAGGAGTGGATAGAGACCCTCCGAGGGTTCACTTTACTCTATGGAACCACTGCAGATCAGGAGTATTGGCAAGCATTTGCTGTTGAAGTTACAGGCGAGTTGATCAAACCCCATCCCTTCGGAGAAGAACTCTGTAGGACAAATCGAGAGAACTATTGGCAAGTACTCCAACCCGCTCCTAACATCCCTAACATCCTCGACCGTCTACGCGAAGAAGGCCGTCAGTTGGCACTGATCACCAATGGGCTGATTGAACTACAAACTCAAAAATTATCCAGAGTTGGGCTAGCCGATTACTTCCAAGAACACGTCTATTGCTCCGATCAATATGCTTGGGCTCATCAAAAACCTTCTCCGCACATGCTGAACCAAGTCCTGGAGAAGTGCGACATGAGTCCTGAAGAAACTGTGTTCTTTGGGAACGCTTCGATTGATGTGCTCGCTGGCAACATGGCTGGGGTGACCACTGTTGCAGTCGCTGAGTTTAATAACCCTCGTGAGCTACGATTACTGACAGCTGATTACCATCTTAGTGAGTGGCCAGCAGAGATCTGACTCAACTTGCATTCGCGATCCATACAACTGACACTCCTGCTTTTCTTCCTTCACTCCTAATCAATTCCTTTGAATGAAATTGGAACACGGTTGGCGCATGCCTGCTGAATGGGCCCTTCATCAATGTTGTTGGATCGCTTGGCCATGCAGAGAGGCTACGTTTCATGGCAGGTTTGAAGAAGCAAAGAGAGATGTAGCTGCAGTTGCACGGAGCATTGCCAGTGCTGAAAACGTCAAATTACTTGTCAGAGAAGCAGATTTTGAGGAAGCCACTCAACTTTGTGGGCCCGCTGTGCAGCTTGTCAAATTTGAACTTAGTGACTCTTGGACAAGGGATTCTGGGCCCAGCTTTGTCTTAAATGAACTCAATGAATTGGTGGGAGTTGACTGGCACTTCAATGCCTACGGGAGTCTTGCTCTTCAAGAAGATGGTTCACCTGTTTCAGATCCAGAATTTGCCAATGATCAAAATTTGGCAAAACGGATTCTGGAGAGTGAGGAAATTCCACGTTTAATTGCTCCCTTGGTTTTGGAGGGAGGCAGCATTCATGTGGATGGTAGCGGAACTTTGCTTACCACAGAACAGTGCCTATTGAGCCGAAATTCTGATAAGACCCGATTGGAAATTGAAGGATTGCTATCGGAATTTTTAGGGATTTCTAAGACGATCTGGCTTGGAGAGGGACTCCAAGATGATGAAACTAATGGACATGTGGATAATCTTGCTTGCTTTGTAAATGAAGGGGTCGTTTTGGCTCTGAACTGCGAAGATTCCCAAGACCCGAACTATGAACCTCTCAAAGACAACCTGCGGCGCCTTCGGTTGGCAACGGACGCACATGGACGTTCGCTAGAGGTCTTTACGATCAATCAGCCCCCTGCAGCCTTTCGAAGGAATGGAGATCGGCTGAGTCAATCCTATTTGAATTTCTATCTAGCCAATGGTGTCGTGATCTGTCCAGCATTTGGATATCCAACAGAAGATGAATCTGCTGTGGAACGATTGTGCAGCTTATTTCCAGATCGAAGAGTCATTCCAGTTTCCATCTCGAACCTGATTCATGGTGGAGGAGGAATCCATTGCATCACTCAACAGCAGCCATTTGGGCTAAATTCACTGAGTCCAAAAGCATTTTGACTACAAACGTAACCAGCTAATTTCATGGGGTACTTTGCCCAATTCGATGATCCGCTTGATACCTAGATCATCGTGATTCGCGATCACGTCCAAAGGCTGAATTTCTGTATTATGCCCATCTCCTCTGCCGACTAATGCCGTGTGGTAGCTTGTGGATAGAGGCATTAGTGCTGCCCCAGTACTCCCCTGTAAATCAGCCTGTCCGTAACACAGGCAAAAGTACGCTTGATTGGGTTCACCAAGCCAATCAGCTTCTGCATGGAATACAGTTCCTTTCACACCTACCTGAAGCGCAGGCATTCGAAGTCGGTACTTCCGATTTCTTTTCTGAGTGATGGCTGCTGTGACACTTCCCCTTTCCAAGTTGATTTGTCCACCTTCATTCTCAAGAATCAGTTTTGCTCTAGCGTAGCTGTTAAGTTGGAAGGCGCTTTGGTCTGGAGCCCCCAGAATCACTTCACTGTCCTTGTCCACCTCGACAACCTCACCACTGAATACCTGATCACCAACCTTCAATTGTTTTTGTGTCTGGGCTATTCCACGTAAAGCAAGAACTTGCAAAGTGTCAGCTTGTATTTTGGACGATTAGTGTCAGCTTGTATTTTGGACGATTCCTGAGCCCTCAGATCTATCGGTGAGGCCAAAGAACCACTTTTCTGGCAAGAACCCAATGCCAAGAGTGAGTTAGCTTGAAGGCTTCTCTTTAGCAATTTTCGGCGATTACAACAACAGGAATACATAAAATTAATCTTTGAAGACCTGTTGATAAGCACAATAGTCCGTCAAGGCTCTTTCTTCACAACGAATTCGATGAAAGAGAAGCATGGCGTTGGCAATCGAGAAGAAGATGGAGGTCCAGATTGCAGAATGCAACAAAGGAAAAAAAGCGATCTCCAGGACGACACCAAGGTAGTTGGGATGACGAAAGTAGCGATAGATGCCATTGCGAAGAGCTTCTTTTCCAGGAACCAGAACAATTTTAGTATTCCAGTGCGTTCCTAAAGTCAAAATGGCATGATAGCGAAGACCCTGCCCGATGATGACAAGAATCATTGATGGCCCAGCGAGTTGCCATGAAAATTCCCTCTCCAGGATCCAAACTTCCAAGAGCATCGATAGTATCCAGCCACTATGCAGAGCAACCATTACTGAATAATGTCTCGGAAAAAACTCCTCACCACCACTTTCCAGCAAAATTTTGATGTTTTGCTTGCTCCGCTTGAGTTCCCAAAAGCGTTGCAGAACGAGTAATCCAACGAATCCACTGAACAGTAGCGCACTGCTCATGCGAACTTGCGCCACCAAAGGCGTTCAGATTCAGGTGTGCTAAGGGGTTCTTTTTTTGTGGGATTTGCTGGAAGTTCACAGAGCCAGTTTAGCAAACTTAAGGGATCCCAGTGACGAGAATCTTTTCCATAACAGTAACGATCCAAGTCTTTCAAAATGGCTTGAGCATCAGGAAATTCGCTGCAGAGATCCGTCCAGCTAGGTTTAGGCGAAGGATGCCACGAGCGAAGCCAGCTCATGAGCGCACTTCTACTGTGGAGGGCATTGCCACTTCGCAGCGCATCCAAAGCATCCTTGTAGGCTTGACGAACTTTTGGTGATTCCTCCTGTGAGGCCTTCGGTGCATTATTTGGCTTGGCTGATTGGGTTTTAGTAATCCAGAACCATAGACCTATTGTCCCAGCCCAAAGTGCCAGTAGAACAGCACTAATCGATTGCCAAAGCCAATTATCGGAATTCATCTCTTGCATAGCTAAGCGCTCCACAGTGGATGTCGTCACGGTTGTATCAAGGGGTTGGAGTTGGGTTGGTGCAAGGGCAGCAGGCAAAATTTCAATAGTCCGTTCTGGTAGTCGTGCAACTTGGGGTTGGTTGGTTTGTAAGTTCCACCAATTGATTTCGATAGCAGGTAGCTTTATTTTCCCGGGTTTTGTTGGAACCAAGGCAAAACTTTGGAATCGTTCACCGGTCACCCAGTGATTGTCATTGCTTGTTTTCACTTCTGCTGGATCAGAATAGATCTTGAGTGACTCTGGCATGCTCATTTTCCACTCGGGGAGTTGCTCTCCGAGTAGCCCAGTTGCTCGCAATCGAATCTGCCTAGAAACTGAATCTCCAACTCGAAAGACAGGTGGGTTGGGATTCCATTGTTCTTGGAGCACCATTTCCTGAGCGGGCAGCCACCATCCTTGTGCATCCCTTGGGACCGGGGTAACTCGAACTTGTTGAGATGGCGTTTGCAGGACTACTCGCTGGGTTTTGGCTCCAAGATGCCGATTCAGACCCTGAAATAGGCTTTGCCCTTTAGAAGCCAGGATCGCTTCTCCCTGATAAGTCAAGGCCGGAATTTCTATATTCCCACTTTCTTGTGGAAAGATCGCGTATCGTAGGGTGGTGACGTTAAGCCGGCGGCCATTCAGCACTTGCTGTTCATTTTGCTGATCCAGCAATTTGACAGGAACGTTGGGCAGGTCGGGTGGTGTCAGGCTCTCGTTTTCAACTGGAATTCCTCGTTCTAGGCGAATTTCCAAAACCAACTGTTGCTGCGGATAGACTTGTCGTGGTTCGACCCGGGCGGCTATATCAATTGGCAGAGCCATTTGGTGACTCTTACGGTCAGCGATCTCCAGTTGGATTTCCTCCGTCTGTTCGTTCCCCAGCTGAAAGGGAGGAATTCTAAGGACTCCAAACTGGTTTGGCAAAATGGTAAAAATCCAGCGATGTGCTTTGGAAATACTACCGTTTATGATGGATGTTTGGCTTTGAGTGCTCCGACTCAGGATTTTTAGTCCATCCATTTCAGGGATCTGTAAATCTCCATCTTCTTCAGCCTCAACAATCAGCTCAAAGGTTTCTCCTTGTACAAACACATCCCCTTGGACCCATGAACTCAGGGCTGCAAATAAGGTTTGATGGCTAAACATCATCAGTAGGAATAAACCAAGCAACCAACGCATATTTTTACCAAAAATCTGTTTCGTGATTCAATTCCGAAGCCTGTCTTCGACGAAGACTCTCCAAGCGCATCTTGTTTCGAAGTAGTTGCCCAGGATCATCAGGAACTTTTCGAAGCCATTGTTGAAGCGTTTGTTGTTGCTCTTCATTCTGATTTGCTTTGAGATAAGCTGCTGCTTGATCCGATTGCTCTTCTTTCTCGCTTTCATTTCCCTCTTCAGGAGTCAGTAGATCTTTCTGTGATTCTTTCTGTCCAGTTATCTCTTGATTCTCGGAATCAGTAGTCTCTTTGCCACTAGCCGAACCTTTATTCTTTTGATCAGAGTTTTGTTCACTTGGCTGACCTGTAGAACCTTCTGATCCTTGGCTATCATCAGGTTTTGGGGCTTGTTCAGTCGACTGTTGATTGTTTTGCGCAGAGTCTCCATTCGCAGCATCATTATTTTCTGGCAGCTGATTTTGTTCAGTTGGATCTCCTGAAGATACAGACTGATCAGGCTGTTCCTGTGGATCTTCTTCGCCTTCTTCTGGTCGGTTTGGATTGCCTCCAGATGACTTGTCTTCTTGAGATTGCTTTTGTTGTGAATCCAGTAGCTTTGCCACTAGATCTCTGTTGAATTGGGCATCCTCCCAGTCTGGTTCAGCAGCTAAAGCCTGATCATACGCTTCAAGGGCCTCAGGAAGCTTTCCATTTCGTGCAAGTGCATTCCCTCGATTGTAGGACGTGATTGGACTTTCTTCATTTAACCAATATTGTAGAGCTTCTTCATATTCCTGAGCCTTGTAGGCAGCGATTCCTTGCCACGTGGAGTCATCAAAAGTTTTTGCTGCCTCAGCGGCTTGACCTTCTTCCAGAAGCTCATAGGCACGTTGATTGTCATTGATGAAAAGCTCTCTCCACTCCCATGCTTGACTCAATGACGGCCAACTTGTCAGGACAAGCACAAAGAGCCATCCTCTCCGGAAGATCATAGCTACTAAGGGTAGTAATAAAACAAACAGCCAAGGTCCTTCTTCTCTCCAGCGATCAGTCGTGAGTTCCTCCTCTTGTTCCTGAAATCCCTGATCCTTTTCTTCAAATGCAACCAGCCGGTCCAGGTCGCTATCGTCATATTGCACAGGCAGAACCTGACCACCTAGGGTTTCGGCTACAGTTTTCAAGGGAGCCAAGTCCAGCTGAGGAATGACAATGTTATTGTTGGTGTCCTTCAGATAATTGCCTTTTTCCAAAACAATTGGGGCCCCGCTAGGAGTTCCAACTGCGAGGACAGTTAGTTGGTGCCTCTGTGATGACAAAAGGTTTTGAAGTGGCTTGACTTGCTGATCATCGATCCCATCAGTTATCCAAACCAAATGGCTATTTTGGATATCAACTTGATTGAGCATTTCAATCACATTTTCAAATGCTAGGTCTGGCCGACTCCCACGAACAGGCATCAGGCTGGGATGAAGAGAGGGCAATAAAGTGCGGATTGTCTCTACATCCTCAGTCAAGGGGACTAGCGTATGGGCATCACCCGCGTACAACACAATTGCTGTTTGGCCTTCCTGAAATCGATTTAGGAGATCCTCAATTTTGAATCGTGCCCGTTCCAATCGATTTGGTTGTAAATCTGTGGCTAGCATTGAATAGGAAAGATCAAGCAGAATTACTCGAGCCTGATCGCGAACCAGCAGTGGTTGAGGAAGACGTTCCCAAGCTGGTCCAGCCAGGGCAAGAGTGCTTAGAATCCAGATCAGAGCAAAGCCAACTTGAAGCTGCTTTTTTCGGTGTTGGCTAATTTGGGAAGATACAACGAACAAGCGCTGGAGAGGAGGAGAAATCCATTGCGCCCAATCAATCTGGGAACTTTGGATTTTTGGAAGGAACCACAATATTACCCCCCAAAGAGGTAGCAACCAGAGCCACTCTACTCTGAGGAAATGAAAGTCTAAAAGAGCGGGAATTTCCATTAATGAATTCAGTAAATCAAAAGACGACGCAAGTTTTCAAAAATATTACCGATAATTTTGCCATGGCCAAAAAACTTTGCCAAGCCACCTTGGACATGGAGAAAATATGCGTCAAGATTGGAATTTAGAATTTCGGCTCTTGGAATCTGCTCTGCAGGTGAGGGATTATGTGCAGTTGAGTCACCGCCCAAAGAATTTGCAGAGGCACTCACAAACGTCAAAGCCTATACCAGTCAATCCTAGCTGGGAATTGGCTCTTCGAGAAGCTATGCAACCGATAGGTTGAGAGAAGTCTCTCGATGATTCTGAGCTGCCACAATCCAATGTGCGGCTCGTGGATGATGTACCGGATGAATCGATTGGTGTCCGAGACCCAGTTCCAACAAGCGAAGAATCATCAGCGCAGTCATACCCCAAATGTGATAGCCCTCGAATTGGAAGTGGTGTGTGAAGTGAGGATACGGTCGCTTCTCATGGTGTTGTCGAAGTTGATGCTGTGTAGGGTCCAAGAAGAATGAGATTGGAACCCAGAAGCAACTCTCGATTTCAGCCTCATTGATCTTTGGCTCAAATTGATTTGGTACTCTTGTGACGAAAGGTGAGACCAGGCATCCATGTGGTGAGAGCATCTGCTCCAGTTCCCCCACAAAACGAATCTGCTCTTGTTCTAGCCCAACCTCCTCCCGACTCTCCCTGAGAGAAGTACAATAATCTGATTTGTCTTCCTGATCTCTTTTGCCTCCCGGAAAAGAAACATGTCCTGAAAAGCTTCGGAGCTTAGCTGATCGCCTTGTCAAGAGTAAGGAAGGCTCACCCCGATACAAACTGAGGGGAATTAAAACAGAGGCTCTGTTCGTAACGAGATCATTGGTAGGGGGATGATGCTCTCTCAGTCGGTCTTCAATTTGTTGCAACATGAGGTGATTACGGTTGACCAGAAGCTTTTCATGGTGTGAAAAAGAGATCTCGGTTGGTTTTTAGATAGCGTCGAACTGCCTCATGAATCTGTCGTGCGGCTCCCTGACAAGTTTTTGCGTAAGGAGGAGTGAAGCGGATGTTTTTTTTTTGAGCATTGCCGAAAATGTCACGTTCTAAAGAACTGTCCAAAACATAACAGGCTGAGCGAGAGGATTCCAATTCATTGGCATTCTGCTGGACACAGAGCTCCAGTAATTCCACTGCAGAATACGAAGGCAGTTGAAAAAAACCTTGAGCCTCAAGCAGAGAACTGAGTGCGTTGATCGCCGCTTGCACGCTCTGCAGGCAGCTTAGTTCTGGGTTGGAATTTTGTAGATCTCTAGCAGTTCGCAAATCATCATTGGACTGCTCCCACATCACCTTTGCCCGTTGTAGACTCCTTGCTGATGGAGCAATTTTCTGCATGATTTGATCTCCTAATTTTTCTTTTCAGAATATCTTCCAGCAACGTAAAAGGCAATCAATGCTCTGGATTCAAAACCACTGGACAAGGTTTGGCAGGTATCATAACGTAGTAAGTTCAGTGCGAGTGTGGTGGAATTGGTAGACACGCCAGATTTAGGATCTGGTGCAGCAATGCGTGGGGGTTCGAGTCCCTTCACTCGCACCAATATACATTTCATTCCCGTTCCAAATCAATCCGAATTTTTCCAGCCAGACCCTATAAGTACTGGCATTAAAGACTCTCTTGATATATTCTAACTTCCATTTCGTTCCATAAATTTCCGCACAAAGCCATCAATTTTTTTGGCTAGGTGGAAAGTGTTGGCTAGTCATTCCTTCCTTTTTTGCTACTGGCCAACATTCTGGGGTTCAAATTCGCACAGCAGTGATGGAGTCCTGTTATGGCAAGGCAACTTGATCCCACCAAAAGAAAACTCACCGACATCCAGTACGGCAAAACCTGCTAGAGACGAAAATGGGGGTGCCAAGCCGATCAAGCTCTCTGATGGTTATGGTTCTCATCCGTGGCTCCCGGTTGGAGTTCCACTTCAAAGCGCTGTTCTTCATTCTGAAGTAGAAGATCCAACCGACCCCCACTCTGCCGTCTTCGTTCTCTGTCCTTCAGTTCCAGCTCTCCCAATCCAAGAATACTGGGATCTTCGGCTATCTGATCCTGCAGCCAAGCCTCATTGAGTTGAGGGTGGGCTTTGAGGTTAACACGTTTGAGAGGGATGAGTTTCATTTGAGCTTGCATCGATGGAAGTTGATGAATCTAGGAGACTTGATTCGCAGCTGAATTGATAAAGAAGTTCATTACCCAAAAATTGCCAAGATTTGATAAAAATACAAAAAAACATCCCCTAAAGTCCCCTCCACTTTTCAATTGCTTTAGATAAAGCAATCAACCATTGACCACTGCGTGATAGAAAAATGCATTTATGCCTTTGAGAGGCATAAAGGTCTTCATGAGAAAAGGGGATACCTATGGTGGACGGTCCTTCTTGCTGAGAGGGATAAACTGTAATCAAACTTGCCAGATTAACCTGCCCTTGCCTTCACTTCCAGGCAGATCGTCATGTCCTTGCATTGCATTCAGGCACTGTGGAGAGCCACTGGGAACGGCTTGTAGGAACTGGAAAAGATGAGATTGTGCCGATTTCTGTAACAGAGAGTATGGTGAATCAGCTTAAGTCCCTAGGTTCACCAATTAAATTTACTGTAGTTCCAGATGGAGGACATGATTCAACTTGTTGGGATGCAGCTTTTCTGAATCCATCTGTCTACGACTGGGTACTCCGTCAGGTCTTACAAAAATAAGTTCCCTCTTTAACGACACAACTTTCTCAAAAATACCCACCAAATCCTAAGACAAGTGCCCAAGGATTTTTTCTGTCTAGGCCTATCGGAACAACTGAGGATCTGTAGTATCAAATCTAAGAACGGCATTGACCCACAACTGGTGAATCGTGATAGGGCCAGGCAGCGTATCTGAGGGGCATAAATCCAAGTTTCCGTTTTTTGAGACCGTCAATGTGAGAAATTAAAAGTAGAGGCCCCCCTGATCTCTTTTTTTACTCTCAAGTTCGGTACCCGGTTGTTACAACACCAATCACAGTGAAAGAAAATCTTCCTTCTTGCTCCGCTTCTTTCAATTGTATTCTCCATTCGCTGACTGTTGACTCGGCAACACCATTTTGAAGAGCGACCTTTGCCAGATTCATTTCTGTGAAATTCGCAAAGGAATTACCATCTCGCTTGGTAAAGAAGAAAGGGATCGGGTTCGTTCTGACATTGTGAAAGCCATACTTGTTCAAGATTCCAAGTAGCTTGGAAGGCAACATTAGATGTGCTTGATGGATGGCCGCTGTGTGGATCATTTGATTGAGTTTCTCTTCTGGTCCGTGGAATCGAAAATAATCCCGATGCGTGGAATAGTTCACAAACTTGGAGCTTGGTTTCAGTAGTTTCACCATGGATTTCATCAGGGAATCCAAGTCTTCAACATACTCCAAGGTTTGTGTGGAGGTCACCGAATCCAATTGATGATCACTCCATTCAAGCTCTTCGAGCTTACCATTGAAAAATTCAATGTTATCCACCTCCTCACAAAAGCTTTTTGCAGCCACAATCTGATCTGCACTGATATCCAGGCCAATCACTTTGCCACTGGGACCAACTCTCAATCCCACTTCCTTGAGTAATTGACCACCTTCACATCCGATTTCCAAGATGACTTGTCCAAACTCTGGGCTTAGCTCCTTCACACCGCTTCTCTTCTCTGGACTCCCACACTCGTCTCAGAAATCCTTCTTTGGAACTGACTCATATCATCCCAATTCACCATTTGAATCCTTTCATTAAGTATCTTCGTTAGAGAAACTTGCTTGGCTCAATTTTGAGTTCTCATGTACTTTGAACAAACTTCCATTGTCAAGCTACCGACCAGTTTGATTTTGCATTTGCCACTCTGACTCATTGAGAGCTAGGTTATCTCTTCCATGCGATTGGATAAGAAAAGTTATGGTCTCAGATTTCACAAAATTGGCAGAATAATGCAAATCTTCTAGAGAGGCCAATGACTGATTTTCTACACAATCAGTTGGTGAGAAGGCCCGATGTGAGTAGCAACAAACTTTTGATTCATCCGTTTTAAGAAACCGTTTCTCCACTTGTACTGCTAGATCTAAAGGAAAGATGAGTCGACAAAAATTGACAGCTTGGATTTCTGTAGGCAGCACCTACACCTACCTCACAGCAATGCGGATGAAATCTGTGCTGCAAGAATGCAATTTTCAACTGGAATTCGTTCCAATCAGTATCCGGAGAATCATGAAGGATATGGACAACATCCCATTTCCACCTACCAAAGAATCCAAAGTCCGGCACATGTGGAGAGATATTGAACGCAGAGCCGAACTCTATGGGATTCCAATTCCAAAGGTGCCAGCCCCCTACCCTCTGAAAAATTTTGACTTGGCCAATCAAGTCGGAGTTGTAGCCAATACGGAAGGCTGGTTTCTTGATTATCTCGAGACAACTTATTCCCTTTGGTTCCTGGAAGGTTCAGAGGCTGGTTCTGATGAAAATCTTGGTCAAGTTTTCTCCTTGCTGAACAAAGATGCTAGTGAGGTGATCTCCCGGGCCACAATTGCTTCAACAATTCAAATCTACGAACAGAACACGGATCTCGCTAAGAGTAAGGGCGTGTTCGGGGTACCCACTTTTTCAATTGGAGACGAGATCTTCTGGGGAGACGATCGCTTCGAAGATGCAATCCGCTTCTTGGCTCAATCAGATGTCTGACAAAATGACAATGATTCACAAAAGGAGACCCACTTCCATTACTTTTGTGACAGCTTTATTCGGTCAGTAGGATAGGATACTTGGGAAGAGGTCACTTTCTACACACAAGAATTTCAATCAATATTTTTGACCCTCCTTTATCTGGTTAAGAATAAGCAAATGCTCCTGAGTTCAGGATTTGAAAATAAAAGCCGCATTTTTCAGTAATCAACCAGCCTCCCTGCACGTGGTCTATGGGAATGGACGCAAAGATCGTCTGGCCCAGTTCTGCGAGCTCTACCCGGTGGTTATCTCTGCTGAAAACTTCGATGCACATGTGCAGAATCTTGGCTCAGTCGAGGTGATCTTCTCCACCTGGGGCATGCCTACGCTGAAGGCAACACAGCTTGCCAAACTGGCTTTACTCAAAGCAGTGTTCTATGCAGCAGGTTCCGTAAAGTTCTTTGCAGAACCTTTTTTACAAAAACAGGTACTTGTGATCAGCGCTTGGGCCGCCAATGCGGTTCCCGTTGCCGAGTTCACGGTTTCACAGATCCTGCTGGCGACCAAGGGCTATTTTCGAAACATTCGTGACTGCGCCACACCGGAAGGATATAAAAATCCCTTCATTGGAGTCGGGAACTACGGCACAACCATCCCCTTGCTTGGAGCCGGGATGGTCGGTCGGAAATTGATTGAACGGCTGGCACCCTTTGATTTGAAGGTGTTAGTATTCGACCCATTTCTCTCGTTGGAAGATGCTAAACATTTGGGTGTCAAGAAAGTGACTTTGGAGGAGGCGTTTGCACGTGGACAGGTCGTCTCAAACCATCTGGCGAATGTACCCGAAACAAAGGGACTACTCCGTGCCCATCATTTCCATGCAATGCCTAAAAATGCGGTCTTCCTCAACACGGGCCGAGGAGCAACCGTCATGGCATCCAACCTTGTGACCGTGCTGGAGCAGCGGCCAGACTTGACAGCGCTGCTGGATGTCACCGATCCAGAACCGCCACTTGCAGACTCGGCTTTTTACAGACTACCGAATGTGTTCTTGAGCAGCCATATCGCAGGATCGATTGGTGGGGAAGTGAACAGGATGGCGGACACAGTGATCGATGAGTTTCTGGCCTGGCAGCATGGGAAGCCCTTGCGCTATGCAGTGACACTCGAGATGCTGACGACCATGGCTTGATTCAACCCGTTTTTCTTTGATGGCAATGGCCACCACTTGGAGTAGCGATGATTCTTTTTGCAGCAGACAATCACTACGGTACCCACGCAGGGCAAAACCTTTTCGAGTGCCTATGTCCGCACCATGAGATCCGTTTTCACGAAGACAACTGGGATTGTTTGATGGAGGAGAATCTAGGAGAAAAGTACGATTTGTTGATGTTTCACCTGATTGGAGGCACCTGTGACGTTCCAGCTCCCGGTCCGGTAGCTGAGCAGCAAGTGAAGGAATACTTACAGGCGGGCAAGCCCATGTTTCTGCTGCATGGTTCCAGCGCAGCCTTCTCGCATTGTGCGTGGTGGCGCGAGATTGTTGGCTTTCGTTGGGTGCGCAAAGATGACCCAGATGGGTTCGCTCCGAGTTCGCACCCGATCCGTCCCTACTTGGTTGAAGTAGCCAAGAGCCGGCATCCTTTGTGTCAACACTTACAAGACGTCGTGCAACCTGACGACGAGATCTATATCAACCTGGAGCAAAGCTGTCCGGCCACTATCTTGATAACAACCACGACCGAGGAAGGAACCTTTCCCATGGCCTACGAGACCATCACGCCGTGGGGTGGGAAGATCGTCTCCTACCTTCCAGGCCATGCCCCCACAGCCGTTCGGCACCCCGGTAACGTCGCTAACTGCCGAAGCATTATCGAGTATCTGATCACTCCCACCTAGAATCACGCATTGTTCGACTCACAGGTACTCGACTTCACCTTGGTGGTCGCAGCGTTGGCCTTTACCACCGGGGCTGACCCATGCTGGTGGTCAAGAATGGCATTCGGTCCGGCAGTCCCGCAGGCTGGGGCACCACCTTTGGGATCTTGGGAGGCACTCTGCTGCACGCGGTGATCTCCGCCCTCGGACTTTCAATGGTTCTGGCACAATCAGCAACTCTCTTTCAATTCATCAAGATGATCCTGATTGGTCTTGGGGTGCGGTTGGCGTTGCAAGAGGGGTAGGGTTGGGGAGTCCTTACTCTAGGTGAGAGGCAGTTCCTGGCACAGTGTTCCTGCAAAGCTAAACATGAAAGGCCTGCAACACTTATTTTGCTGATGAACGGCAGAATTCAGTGCAACAGCCCCAAACAATTGGACCAAAGGTTGGGGCGAATTTGCTTCAACTACGGCTTCACGACGGAACCATCCGCTCTCCGGACGGTGTCCCAGGCACCACCAAATTCGTACTCGTTGTAAGGGAACTTCGCGGCCAGTTCCTCGTTGATGTCAATCCCCAGGCCCGGCTTGCCGTTGGGCCACATCATCCCATCCCGAACTTCCGGACACCCTGGAAAGACCTCCTGGGTCCACTCACCAAAGATCGCATATTCCTGGATACCGAAGTTGGAGCAGTTGAGATCCAGCGCCAGGTTCGCCGCATGACCAATCGGTGAAGTATCACCAGGTCCATGCCAGGCTGTACGCACAGAGAACAGTTCACCCATCGCAGCCAGTTTGCGGCAGGGGGTGATGCCACCCATGTCGGAGATGTGAATCCGGATGAAGTCCAGCAACCGATCCTTGATCATCGGGATGATCTCGTGAGGCGAAGAATACAGTTCACCCATCGCGATCGGCGTGGCACACTGGGCCCGCACCATTCGGAAGTATTCGTTGTCTTCGGGACTGAAGAGATCTTCGAGGAAGAAGAGTTGGAAGCGTTCGACTTCCTTGGCGAACCAGACACCAAGGATCGGAGGAATCCGCTCATGCACATCGTGCAGGATCTCCACGCCATAGCCGAAACGATCACGGATGTATTCAAACAGGTTCAAAGCCGAGCGCAGGTAGGGCTTGGGCTCAAAGATACCTCCCGGGTGAGCGTAGCGTTTGGCAGGATCATACTCTCGCAAGCGAGTTGTGATTAGAATTGGTCCCTGGCTGACATCTCGATTGGAGCTGGTGTCTGTGCCACTTTTCGCTGACTTGTTGCCATAGGTCGAGTAGCCCGGAGTGGAGACCTGCACTCGGATGTGGTGAAAGCCACGCTCCATGAAGGCTTGCATTTTGTCACCGACCTCCTCGGCAGAGCTTCCCGAAGCGTGAACATAGACCGCGGCTGCCTCTCGTGCCTTTCCACCCAGCAGATCGTACAAGGGCATGTTGGCCATTTTGCCCTTGATGTCCCACAAGGCTTGATCCACCCCACTCAGTGCATTGTTTAGCACCGGTCCGTTCCGCCAGTAGGACGAGACGTAGGAGGACTGCCAGATGTCCTCGATGTCAACGACAGAGCGTCCAATCAGGAAGGGACGCAGGTAGTCAGTGATCGCCTTGACCACCGGCAGCGGTCTTTGTGTGAAGGTTGCGCAGCCTACCCCGTAGAGCCCGTCCTGATCCGTCAAAATCTTGACCACCACCAGTCGAATGCCATCGGGCTCGGTCATGATGACCCGAATGTCCTTGATCTTTGGAGAGTTCATAGTTTCCTGTTCGTTGTCTTTACCACTCAGCCACAGAGCCATCGCGTTGATCAATGACCCGTGGAGTTTCCCAATGTCCATCGTATTCCAGCGCCCGTACTTTCTCTTCATCCAGCTCGATCCCTAACCCAGGCTCGGTGGTCAGTTCAATGTAGCCATTCTGCATTTCAAACGGCTTAACGAGGTAGCCATCTCCGAGGGTTACCTGTTCCTGGGCCACTGCGTTCAGGGTGCAGGCATCCAGTTGTAGACAGGCCGCCAGCGAGATCGGTCCCAGTGGGTTGTGGGGAGCCACGGCCAGGTCACTGGCTTCGGCCATCGCTGAGATCTTCTTGACCTCCATGATGCCCCCAGCATGGCAGAGATCAGGTTGCAGGATATCGACCGCTCGTTGTTCAATCAAATCTCGGAAGCCCCACTTGGTGAAGATTCGTTCTCCAGTGGCTAACGGAACCGTCGTTGAGTTCTTCAACTCCACCAGTGCTGCCGTATTGCCGGGCAGACAAGGTTCTTCCACAAAGTAGGGATAGAGCGGCTCAAGTTCCTTGATCAGGCGCTTGGACATCGTCGGTGAGAAGCGTCCGTGGAAATCCAGCGCCAGATCTACTTCCGGACCAACCTCCTCACGCAGCGCAGCGAAGCGCTCCACGCAATTTCGGAGGAACTGTTGGTTCTCGACGAAAGCGACGGGCGCTTCAAAGCCTGTCTTCAGGAAATTGAAGCCCATGTCGACCAGTTCACGGGCCCGCTTGCAGAGCTGTTCCTTGTCTGCCCCGTGAGCATGGGCATAGATTCGAATCCGTTCTCGAACCGATCCACCCAGAAGTTGATATACAGGCACACCCAAGGACTTACCGAGAATGTCCCACATCGCCTGTTCAATCCCCGAGAGTGCACTCGTCAGAATTGGCCCTCCCCGATAGAAGCTCCCCTTGTAGAGAGTCTGCCAGTGGTGCTCGATCTGTCGAGGATCCTTGCCCAGCAGATAGTTCTCCATTGCCCGCACTGCCCCTGCAACTGCATGGGTCTGGCCTTCAAGGATGGGTTCACCATAACCAACGAGTTCCTGGTTGGTGTGCATCTTCAGGAACATGAAGCGAGGCTTGACCATCAGTAGTTCAAGGCGTGTGATTTTGAGGTCTTTGTATGCCATGGGAGTTCTTCATTCAGCAACTTGAGGGGGATATCCGTCAACGTCGACGATCAGACGGACGGGCGCTTAGACCAAACGTTTTAACACCCAATTCTTCAAGAGATGTGTAGTCTCAAACCGTAGGGGAAATCAAATCTTGAAATCAAAGAAGTGGACAATTGGTGATTGATTCACCAATTTCTGGGGGATTTCAGTGTCTCAATGCTCATGATCTTCGTGCACCCAGCCCAGTAAACGCTTTGCTTTTTCACAGTTGTAGAATCCATGTTTGCCAGGCATTGGCTTTGTCACTCGCACCTGTGGATAGTGCTCACGGATGAGTTCTTCAGAGTCGGTGGAACTAGCAGTTTCCGGAGCAACTATGAAGAACGCCTCGTGTCCAGTCCAGGTCACTTTCAGACTGGCCAAACAGGCCTTGGCCGCAGCAATCGGATCGGTATAGGCCCAGAGATGCTTGAAGGAGATCCCGTTGGTCGTGCGGGGTTCCATAAAATCCCGATACTGCAACCCGTGGAAGCGCATGCTGCTGATGGAGACGTCCTCACGCCTTCGAGCAAAGCAGTCGGCCTGGATCTCCAGAATCCACTTGGAGAGGCTGTATGGATCCTCGCTGTAGGTCGGATGCTCCTCGTCTACGGGGAAGTAGTCATAGGTCGGCAGGCGGGAATAAACCCCACCAATTGCGTTGATACTCGAAGCGAGGCAGATCTTCTTGATGCCCAAAAGTTCACAAGCCAGCAGCACGTTGTAGCTGCCCACGGTGTTGTCCTGGTAAACCTTTGCATCTGGTTGCGTCCAGGGGCCCGGGAAAGCCGCGAGGTGTACCACCGCATCACAGCCCTGGAAAACACTGACTAAGTGGCCCAAATCACGAACATCACAATTGACCGCTCCTTCTTCGGGACGCCCATAGAAGAGATCCGAGGGCTTCACTGTGAAATGCCATTCTCTCAAAAACTGAACTAGAATTTTCCCAAAGTGACCGTTGGCTCCGGTGACTGCGATCTTTTGCATAGTCGTCTTCTGCGATTCACAAATTCTGCGTTAGGTTAGAATCCAGATTTGCCTGGGGTTGGTGCAACAGGCAACTAGCCAGGTGTCTAGGGAACAGAGGAACCAGTTGGGGAGTCACCTGACAACCAGGCTGGCGGTTCGGGCAGCGGCTGTAGAACTTGCACCCTGCTCCCGAGATTTCCTGAATATCAGGATTGGCGTATCGCTGGTTGTCCCACTTGCGCTCCAGATCCGGCCAGGGGATCGAGTTGATCAACAGCTGAGTGTAAGGATGCTGTGGAGATTCCACCACTTTGGTGATATCTCCGGCCTCCATCACGCTCCCCCGGTAGAGAACAATGATTGAATCAGAGACATGGTAGGCGGTCGTCAGGTCGTGGGTGATGTAGAGAATGTTGACCTTGTAGTTCTCGCGCAGGGACACCAACGCTTCGAGAATGTTGGCTCGCAAGGAGGCGTCAACCATCGAGACTGGCTCATCAGCGACCAAGATCTTGGGTTTGATGACGATCGCCCGGGCCACATTGATTCTCTGTCGCTGCCCTCCGCTCAGCTGGTGGGGATAGCGTCCCAGAATCTCACTGGGTTGCAGGCCAACCGCCTCTAAAGCTTCTTCCATTGCCTTGCGGCGTGCAGCTTTTGAGAGCCCAGGATTGAACTTACGGATCGGCACTTCCAGTAGATGGTCCACCTGGTAGAAGGGATTGAAGACTGCAAAGGGATCCTGAAACACCGCCTGCACATTCTTGCGAAAATCTCGGTATTGTGCGCCACTTAATTTACTGACATCCTTGCCTTCATAGAGCACTTGGCCCGTAGTTGGCCCCAACAAGCCCAACATAATGGAGGCCAGGGTTGTCTTTCCACTACCGCTCTCTCCAGCGACCGTGATGATGCGGGCTGGGTCTCCCAGCAGATCAAAGGTGATCGGGTTGAGTGCGTGAACTTCCTTCTTGCCTACCCGATAGAGCTTGGAGACATTTTTTAGCTCCAGCGTGGCCGTACTCATGAGGCCTCGTAGAGATGGCAGGTCACATACTTTTCGTCTTCAAAAACACTCTTGTGCGGAGAGATTGTTTGACACTGAGGTTGCTGTTGGGTGCAGCGTGGATGGAACCGGCAACCGTTTGGCAGACGGTAGAGCGAGGGCGCCATTCCAGGAATCCCCCGAAACTCTCCCCGATTCTGTAGTCTGGGTAAGCTGCTAATCAGCGCCTGCGTGTAGGGATGTTTGGGATTGGTGAAGACCGTTTGCACGTCATTGATTTCCACAATTTCTCCAGCATACATCACCGCTACCTTGTCCATCGACTGGGCCATCAGGCCCATGTCGTGACCAATTAAAATCAATGCAGAACCAATCTTCTGCTGTACCCGGTTGAGCGTCTCGATCACCTGACGCTGAGTCACGACATCGAGCGCACTGGTTGGCTCATCGGCAATGATGATCTGGGGTCGGAGCAAGATCCCAATGGCAATGCAGACCCGCTGCTTCATACCTCCGGATAGTTCGTGAGGATGCATCTCCAGCACATGCGCCGGCAACTCCACAGAGGTCATGGCCTCATGTGCCAACTGGAGGATCTGATCCAGCTTGTGGTTCGGATAATGTGCCTTATAGGCGTCAATCATCTGACGCTTGATCTTCAACACAGGATTCAGCGAATTCATCGCCCCCTGGGGAATGTAGGAGATCGTGCTGAGTCGCCTCTTGAGCATTTCCTTGTCGCTGAGCTGCAGCATGTCCACCCCACCAATGACAACGGAGCCACCTTCTACCTTCCCAGGTGGCTTGATCATCCGCATCATGGCTAAGCCCATCGTGCTCTTTCCAGAGCCGGATTCGCCTACCAAACCCAGTTTTTCGCCCTGTTTGAGTTTCAGGTCCACTTGATTTAAGGCGATGGCCCGACCAATGTCAGTGTAGTAGCTGACGGTCAGGCCTGTGATGTCCAACAAATGTTCCAACGTTATTCCTTATTGCGGATGCGGGGATTTGCCATTTCATCCAGGCCCATGTTGATCAACGCTAGCGAGCCCAAAATCAGGATCATCGCTAAGGACGGTCCAACAGGCCACCACCACCAACCATTGAAAAAGGCAGATTGACTTTGCGCAGCCCAGATTGTGTTGCCCAGCAAGGGTTCACGCAAGGGGCCGAGACCAATCACAGCGAGATAGAAGGAAGCAAAGACGGCTTGAAAGACCTGAGCGACAAAAGCCGCCGCAATGAACGGCAAGAGATTCGGAAAGATTTCCTTGAAGATGATTTCTAATGAGTTCATTCCGGAGAGCTTGGCGACAGCTACGAACTGGCGTTCTCGCATCGAGAGCACCTGTGAACGAATGACCAGTGTTGGCGCCATCCAGGAGAGCAGAAAAACAACAACTGCCATCGTGATGATCGTGACATCCCGCTTGTCAATCGAACTGGCAATCACAACCTGGATTAGAAAGGCCGGGATCGGGGTGAGAATCTGGCAGATGAATTTGATAGCCGCGTCAACCAGTCCTGAGAAGTAAGCAGAAATGAATCCCAGCACGATGCCAATGATCGTTCCTGCGGCTCCTGCTAGTAAACCAATGATGGCGGTTTGCCAAACTCCCACAACCATTGCGGTGTAGAGATCCCGCCCGAAGAAATCAGTCCCAAATAAGTATTTCAGACTTGGCGGTTGCTTGGGCCGCACAGCCAATGGATAGGCCTGCTTGAACTCAATCGTCAACAGCCCGTGCACTGTGAAGAGAATCAAAAAAATTAGCAACCCGAGACCAATTGTCAGGCTGATGTTGCGCTTGAAGTAATTGATCATTCTTGACCTTGTCGCACGCGTGGATCCAACAAGGGATAGAGCAACTCTACCAGAGCCATCAACACGGCCACGGCAATCGTGATAAACAGGACGATCCCGTAGATCACCAAAAAGTCGTTGGAGCGAATCGCTGTGATCAAAACAAACCCGAGACCAGGAAGGCCAAAGATAGTCTCTACGACGATCGCGGAGGTGATCACATTGCCAAGCGCCAGGGCAAGGGCGGTGACCTGGGGCAACATGGCGTTTCTCAGGTAATAGTCCTTAAAGATCGTGTAAGAACTCAACCCCTTGTGTTCTGCAAAGACCACATAGTCTTCACCTTGAATTGTAATGCCCATTCCCCGCATTGAGAGCACCCACGTTCCGAGGGACCCGAAGATGAGGGCGATACCGGGCAAGACCTGATGCCTCAACACATCTAATAGAAACTCGAAGGTGAAATCAGGAACGGTCCCGATCGAATAGGCACCCGCGATCGGCAGGATATTTAGTTTAAAAGCTACAAAGAAAATCAATAAAATCGCGAGCAGGACTGGAGGAACCCCTTGAAACAAAATAAAGCTGGTAGAAACACCTCGAACCCATCTGGGAGAAAGCGGCCAGGCAGCCAGAGCCCCAACGAGATTCCCAATCACAAAAGAAAGAATCGTAGTAACAAGGATCAGGCCGATCGTCCATGGTAAGGACTCGGCAATCAACATGAGGACAGTTTTAGGAAATTTGTTCAGTGATACCCCAAAGTCCAGGGTCATCACCCCTCCAATGTAATCAAAATATTGCTGCATCAGAGGTTTATCGAGCCCAAAAGCCTTGGAGTAAGACTCAACGATTTTCTCCAAATCGCCCGCGGAGAATCCACCCAGTCGGGCCAATTCTGCAAAGCGTTCCCGGATCGGATTAATATCTGAGATTCTGGGAATAAAAAAAGTAATGGTGGAGGCAGACCAAACCACCAGAAGGACAAATAGCAGTCTTTTGAGAACAAACATGAAGAACTCAGATACGCCCCCAGAACGGGGGCGTGTGGAAAGGGATTATTTAGCAGATTTTAAGGTAGAGACAACCAGCATACCGGTATGAGCCCAAAAGGCACCATTCATACCTAGGCCAGGATTGGCGATCGTTGGCCAATTCTCCCAGTAAGTTTGGTTGTAGGGAATCCGGTGGAGCCACTGAATGACAGGAATGTCAATCTGATCTCTCCAGTAAATTCCCATTGCTTGCGCTGCCAATTCTTGGAATCTTGGATCATCGCCTCCCAAAGGAGCCATCTCGTCCAGCAACTTGTCGTACTCTGGATTGGAGTAGCGAGAGAAGCGGTTAGAGCCTGCTGTGGTACCTAAAGCGGCGCTGTAGCGGCTATGAAAGAGTTCCAACGCGGTGTAAGGATCCTTCAAGCTGGCTCCGTGGCCAAACATGTAGAGTCCAGCTTTACCATCAGCCATGTTCTGGTAGGCATCTGTACCAAAGTTGATATCCGCATCAATTCCACCATTACGCAACATTTCCACTAAGACCGGAACAATGTCACTGTGGATCCCCTCAAATCCATTGATCACAGCACTCACTGTCTTGCCGTCTTTCTCCCACATATCATCGCTGTTCATAGTGAACCCGGCAGCCTTCATCAATTCAGCGCTCTGATCTGGATCATAGAGCCCTGGCTGAAGTTCAGCTTCCAGTTTCTTAACAGCTGGGCTGTTAGCAAATTTCTCAAGTCCTGGGTAGAGAGGGAAGGGATAAATTGTAGCAATGCCAGCTCCTTCGTAAATGATTTCATTGATCAACTCGCGGTTGATCAATAAGCTCATCGCACGACGGACTCTCGCATCGCTGTAGGGCTCAAGTTGGGTATTGACCCAGAGAGAATTCGGCCACCAATCGAGGTACCCGTAGGGAGGCTTGTCTGCCGAGTGGGTAGTCACCTTGGAGTTCTGACGCAGGATATTTCCAATCACAGAACTGCGCATGTCCAGGGTGGCATCAAATTCATTGTTCACCACACGTTGGGCAACCACATCCATTCCCTGTCCCACCTGGCCACCGATGTTGAACATCACCACACGCTTGACTTCAGGCATACTGATGCGACCTGCCTTGACTGCCCACCAATTGGTGTTTAAGTCGTAGATCTTCTGATTGGCATCCCACAACACAAGGTTATAGGGGCCAGAGTGGGGCATGTCGTTGCCACCTTCGTATTCGTTGACGTTCTCCACCTTGGAGAGGACATGCGCAGGAACAATCGGAATTCCTGTGTCGAACTTCAGCGTCAGTACCTGAAACTTAAATCGAGGTGCTGGCATCTTGAAATCAACAACTACGGTCTTGTCATCTACCGCAGTGACTTTGTCAACAAACTGTTTGAAATTAGCGTGATAAGGCAACTTGTTATTGCTCTTTTGGCTCTCAAAGGTGAAGACCACATCCTTGGAAGTGACAGGAGTTCCATCACTCCACTGAGCCATTGCGTTGAGCTTGATGGTCAACTGCGTGTAGTCACTCTTCGTGTACTCCATGCTGTCAGCCAACCAAGGAATTTCTTCATCGTTGAAAATACCAAAATAGGACAGACCCTCCCACATCAGGTTGTTGGCTTCCTGGTGAGTATATCCAGTAGATGCAAAGGGATTGGTCACTCCAATTGGTGAAGTGATGCTCCATCCTAGTACCAGGGTTTGCTCCCGGGGCACCTTAGCAAGCGAGTGACCACCGGCAAAGAGCGAAGTCGTCAGCATCGAAAAGGCAGTCGTTACTGCCAGCAAAGCAATCGATAGTTTGGAAATCTTCATGTACTCCTCTGTAGCATTGAATTCATTGACTCGATTCGACACAAGGGATGCGTTGGGGTCGGTTTCCTCCTGGCTATGGGTGATCAGAGTTTGCAAGGCACAGCCTTGCTCAGAAAGCAAAGTTTGGGAATATAAAGCACTTTGCTTTTTCGTGCGCCACAAATTGCGGATATAGAGTTTTTTTGTCAAGGCGAAAGGATCAGGATGATCAATTCAGCGAGGTACTGTCTAGCTTCGAATCAAATCGTAAACTTCTTCAGAAACTCACGATTCGGTTCCGCTCCATGCCCGGGCACATCGGGAATCAACACATGACCACCATTTTTTGCAACCTGGTGCTGAATATTCAGTGGTTCGTTCAGCAAGTCATCACGAAACTTATTGTCTGTTGTATCAAACTCCAGCATCGGTTCCAGTGGATGCAGACCACCCGGCAGTGGTGGAATGGCCGCCAACAACTGTAGATTGGTAGCAACCGCGATAGCCGAACCCCACACGTGATTGATCACTTGTGTAAAATGAGCCTGGGCCAGAGCTAGGACTCTCAAATATTCTGAGATTCCCCCAAGCGCGCACACCTCCGGTTGGGCGATGTCTAGGCAACGCTTCTCCAGGAGATCCCGCCAACCCCAACGTGTAAATTCTGCTTCACCTCCAGCAATGTTGATTTTCAACTGGGAACGAAGTTCTCGGTAACCGTCCAAATCCTCTGGTGCAACAGGCTCCTCAAACCAATAAGCATCTAATTCCTCTAGTGCCCGACCTACATAGAGCGCTTGATCTACCGTGTAGCAATGATTTGCATCGACCATGAACGGAAAATCATCTCCAACACCTCGTCGAACCGACTCTGCGAGCTGCACATCCTGCTTGGGTCCCAATCCGACTTTCATCTTTGTTGCAACAAAGCCTGCCGACTTGATCGCCGCAACTTCATCTTCAAAGCGATCCATCAGTGCTGGCAATTTCTCACGACGAAGCATCATCCCATAGCCATAAACTGGCACCTGTTCTCTAAATCTTCCGCCAATCAACCTTGAAATCGACAGTCCCGTGACCTTGCCCAGAATATCCCATAGCGCAATGTCTACTCCAGAAAGAGCCTGGATCGGCATCCCTTTCTGTCCATGATCCCGTAAGAGGTTGTAGACCTTATGCCAGAGCACATCACGATTCAGCGGATCTTCCCCTAGGATCATTGGCTGAATCACGCGCTCGACAATCACCTTATTGGCAATCGCCACATTCCCAGGGCCAAAGCACTCCCCCCACCCTGTGATCCCTTCATCAGTAACCACCTCTACCAGATGCCCAGTTCTTTTCTGATAATACTGCTGGGAATACCCTAGTTCTTCCTTGAGATCGTACTGGAGTACATGGCTATGGACTGCTTTAATTTTCATGTGTGCTTTTCTCTGTCATGTGCTCTTTGGTTGCTTAATGGGGTCGGGCTAGCAAAACATTGGTTTGTGTAGCAAAATCGAAATACTATGTCTGCTTAACTCAAATCTTCCGTCTGATGATCATCAACAAAGTAACTGAGATCAACTCAATGAACTTGCTAGAAGCATCTATTGAAACGCTGCAAGAGGCAATGAACTCCGGGAGTTTGACCGCAGTCGAACTGACCCGGTATTACCTGGATCGCATTGCTACCTACGATCAACTAGGACCAGCCCTCAACAGCATCCAAACCATCAACTCTGCTGCCTTGGAACATGCAACCGCTCTGGATGAAGAACGGAGTCGGCAGGGTGCTCGCTCATTGCTACACGGCATTCCGATTCTAGTGAAAGACAACTACGAGACCAAAGGAATGCCGACGACCGTGGGATCTGTCCTCTTCCAAGGATATTCTCCGGGTCGGGATGCCCATCTTGTTGCCAAGCTGAAGGACGCTGGGGTGGTCCTGCTCGGTAAAACCACCATGCAGGAGTTTGCCTTTGGCATCACCAATGTTGGATCGGGCCATGGCTTTACCAGAAATCCCTACGATACGACCAGAAATCCCGGTGGTTCCAGCGGTGGTACCGGTGCCGCAGTGGCTGCCAATTTTGCGGTCACTGGATTGGGGAGTGACACCTGTGGTTCGATTCGTATTCCAGCTGCACAGAACAATCTGGTCGGACTACGTTGCACACAAGGCCTGATGAGCCGACGAGGAATTTTTCCGCTATCTTCAACGCAAGATATTGGAGGACCACTCACCAAATCAGTTCGGGATCTGGCGATCATGCTGGATCAGATGATTGGCTATGACGCAGAAGATATCCAGACCGCTGAGAGCTTTGGGCATAACTTTCAGTTTCTGGCGAACCTTCAAACACGCGAGAAAGTTCGCATTGGGTTACTACGTGAGTGGATGGAGAGAGAAGAAGGTGATGAAGCCGTTGCTGGAGTGATTCGTGAGGCCTTGACCGCCATGTCCGAAAAAGCTGGATGGGAGATTATAGGACTGGAGTCAGCCGAATTGGAGGCTTCTCTGGATCGACCACTTGAAGGCTATTTTGTTTCAGCCTATGACTTCAAGCAGGATGTGAACGCCTATCTTCAGGCCAATCCTGAGATGGGCTTCCGCGATCTAGAGGAACTACTCGCCCTTGGAAAACATCATCCCAAAGTGGATCTCCGAACGCAGAAATCTATGGCCATGCGAAGTGAAGATGAATCCACCTACTACCGGGAAATGGCACAACGTAAAGTCGTACGCAGAGCACTACTTCGTCTGCTTGCCGAAAACAACTTGGATGCACTGGCCTATCCATCGATTCGCCATGTAGCGAACCTGATTGGGGAGGATCAGATGGGGACCAACTGTCGCTTGGCAGCCTGTTCTGGAGTACCAGCGATCTCTGTTCCAGCTGGTTTTTATGGAGAGTTACCGGTTGGCTTGGAACTACTTGCTGAACCTTGGGCGGATCAAAAGCTACTAGATCTGGCTTATACTGTTGAATTAAAACATCCACAACGATACCTACCT
>JACLAD010008646.1_pt1 | contig 33412 bp, 32 predicted proteins | sample 8027901 | NCBI WGS metagenome assembly JACLAD01 (sample SAMN15725071, study PRJNA655200) | protist metagenome | isolation source: fluorescence activated cell sorting (FACS) single amplified genomes of... | place: Spain: Blaines Bay Microbial Observatory, Mediterranean Sea | collected 2016-07-05 | reverse complement strand
TCCCAGTCGAGCCAGATCGCCGGGTCCTTCTCCTCGGCGAAGCCGGGCACGCCCGCCTGGTGGGAGAGGGCCTGGGCGAGGGTCACCCGGTCCTTGCCGTGGCGGCCGAACTCGGGCCAGAGTTCCGCAACCGGAACGTCGTAGTCGAGCCGTCCCTCCGAAACCTCCCGCATGATGAGGGCCGAGAGCACGGCCTTGCCGGAGGAGTACACGCAGGCGATCGTGCCCTCTTCCCACTCGGCCGCCTTCTTACGGTCGCGCCAGCCGCCGCGCAGGTCCACGACCGGCTCGCCGTCGATCAGGACGGCGACCGAACCGCCGAGATTCTCTCCTGCGGCGATGCTGTCCTGGAACACGCGGCGAAGGCCGTCGAAATCTTTGTCGCAGCGGCCGGAAAGCGGCACGTCCTGTGTATCGGCCATAAGAACCTCGAAAGTGGTCAGCGGAAGGGCGGCTCGTCGAAGCTGCGCAGCTTGCGCGAGTGCAGCGCCGCGGCGCCGTCCCTGCGCAGGGTTTCGAGCGCCTCGATGCCGATCTTCATGTGCTCGCCGATGGCGCGCTCATAGAAGCTGTTGGCGGCGCCCGGCAGCTTGATCTCGCCATGCAGCGGCTTGTCGGAAACGCAGAGCAGCGTGCCGTAGGGCACGCGGAAGCGGTAGCCGTTCGCTGCGACCGTCGCGCTTTCCATATCGATGGCGATGGCGCGGGCATGGCCGAGCGTACGCGCCTCGTGCTCGAAGCGCAGTTCCCAGTTCCGGTCGTCATGCGTGACGACCGTTCCGGTGCGCAGGCGGTGCTTGAGCGTCTTGCCTGCATCGCCCGTCACCGTGCCCGCCGCCGCGGTCAGGGCGAGCTGGATCTCCGCGATGGGCGGCACGGGAATGTCAGGCGGCAGGTCGTGGTCGAGCACGTGGTCGCGGCGCAGATAGGCATGCGCGAGCACATAGTCCCCGAGGCGCTGCGAATGCCGCAGGCCGCCGCAATGGCCGATCATGATCCAGCATTGCGGGCGCAGGACGGCCAGGTGATCCGTGATCGTCTTCGCATTGGAAGGGCCAACGCCGATATTGACGAGCGTGATGCCCTGTCCGCCCGGCGCGGTGAGATGGTAGGCCGGCATCTGGTGACGGCGCCAGGGGCTCTGCTGGACGAGGCTGACCGCGCCCGCCGTATCCGCATCGACCCGGACCCCGCCCGGCGCGACGAGTTCCTTGTAATCGGGACCGTCGCCCGGCTCCGAGCGCAGCTTGTCGACCGCCAGTTCCACGAACTCGTCCATGTAGCGGTGATAGTTCGTGAAAAGAATGAACTGCTGGAAGTCTTCGGGATCGGTTCCGGTGTAATGCTTGAGGCGTTGCAGCGAGTAGTCGGTGCGCAGCGCGTCGAAGAGGGCGAGTGGCTTGGGTTCGGGCCCGTGGCCGGTGGCCATGGCGGCCGTCGCCCATTCGCCGTTCGCGATGCCGTCATCGATATTGGCGAGGTCCGGCACCGGGAAGACCCGTGCCAGCTCGGAGGGCGGCACCGCCTCGGCATCCACGCCCGCCGCGCTTTCGAGCACGTAAGGGTAGGGGATGTTCGAGCCGGACGAGCCGACCATCGCCTTCACGTCGTAGCGGTCCATGAGCAGCGAGAGCTGCTCGGTCAGGTAGTCGGCGAAGAGGGCCGGCCGCGCGACATCGGTCTCGTAAAGCCCCGGCGCCTCGAACTTTCCGAAGGCCGACGACAGCGGCGGCACGACGGTCTCGGGCCGATAGTCGAGCCTCAGCGTCGGATAGGCGAAGTCGTAGGGGCCGGCCTCGGGCGGCGTGCCGTCGCGCACGAATCGCTCGAAGGCGGCGCGAAGCCTGTTCGCGCTCGCCTCGTAGCGTTCGGTGAGTTCCGAGACGGCCTGTTGCGGGGTCTCGACCGTCTTCCAGTCAGTCACGCGGGCGCCGCCTCAGTCCTTCTTCCGGAAGGTCACGGCGAAGAGCGGCTCGCCGTCGAAGAGGTCGGAGGGCGCTTCGTGGCCTTCGATCATCTGGAAGGTGCGCGGCGTGATCGACCCCTCCATGACATAGCCTTTCTGGGCCATCTTGCCGCGGTGGAATTCGAGCGCGGCGGCGGTGAATTCGCGGGCGAGAATGGTGATGCGTTCGGGGTCTTGGGCCATGGAAGTGGTGTCCTCGCGGTCTTTCGTCGGTCCGGTAGGGCAAAGCAGATGCCGCCGCCAGTTTCAACGCGGACGGGCTGTTGACAGCCTTTCCTGCATGTCATTATCAGTCGCAGTGCATATGCGACGCTTTCGCAATTAGCAGGACATTTTCCGATGATCGAACTCGCCGCCGCAGCGGCTTCCGACGCTGCGACTCAGGACACCTTCAACGGCCTCGACGAGATCGTCGTCGTCGGCACGGCCAGAGCGGGCGCTGCCCCCGCGACGATCCTGACGTCCGACGACCTCGACCTCTTCGACAGCGCCGACGTGCTTCGTACCCTGCGCGCGGTGCCGGGCCTTCAGCTCGGCGAGGAGGAGGGCTTCGGCCTGCGGCCCAATATCGGCATTCGCGGCTCGGGCTCTGAGCGCTCCGCCAAGATCGCCCTGATGGAGGACGGCGTGCCGATCGCGCCAGCGCCTTATGCCGCGCCGGCCGCCTATTACTTTCCGACCACGGCCCGTATCGCGGCCGTCGAGGTGGCGAAGGGCCCCGCCGCGATCCAATACGGTCCTCAGACGACGGGCGGTGCGCTGCACCTCTTCTCGACCCCGCTGCCCGAAGGTCCGCAAGCCTATCTCGCGGCGTCCTTCGGCTCTTATGGCAGGATGATCGACCATGGATGGGCCGGCACCCGTGTCTCTCTCGGCGAAGACCTCGAAGGCGCGGTGATGATCGAAGCCGTGCGAGACAGCTCGGACGGGTTCAAGGATCTTCCGTCCGGCGCCGATACGGGGTTCGAGATCGAGGACTATGTCTTCAAGGGCGCGCTCTATACGGGCGAGGCGCATCTCATGGTGAAGGTGCAGACCTCCGATCAGGTCTCCGACGAGACCTATCTGGGCCTCACCGAGGCGGACTACGCCGCCGATCCCTATCGCCGCTATGCGGCCAGTGCCATCGACCGGTTCCACGGCGAGCACGAGACCTATCAGATCTCGGGCGAGGTTCCGCTGACGGACAATGTCCGCGTGACGGGGCTCGCCTACCGCACCGATTTCGCGCGCAGCTGGTACAAGCTTCAGGAAATCGAGACGGAAGATTTTCTCGGCGCGGGCGGCCTCAGCGGAACGGGCGATTGCGACGGGATTTCGGAAATCCTGGCGACGCCCGAACTCTGCGGCAGCGAGCTCGCCGTCCTCAGAGGCGCCGACAGCCCGGCGGACGCGGTTCAGATCCGCGACAACAACCGCGAATATTATGCCGAAGGCGTGCAGATCGCGCTGACCTCGGATCTCGCGACCGGCGCGCTGCGCCATGATCTGGTTCTCAGCGTCCGCGATCACCAAGATGGCGTCGACCGCTTCCAGGATCAGGACGGTTACGCATTCGAAGGCGGAAATCTCGTCCTGACCACGGACAATGCCGACGGAACGCAGGCGAACCGCCTGACCGAGGCCGAGGCGCTCGCCCTGTTCGCGCAGGACAGGATCGAATGGGACCGCTTCGGACTGGTACTCGGCGCGCGGTTCGAAAGCGTCGAGACGCGCCAGCGCCGCTGGGACACCCCGGACCGCGCGCTTGTTCCGGACAGCATCCGCGAGAACGACTATGACGTCTTCCTTCCCGCGATCCGGGCCGACTTCAAAGCCAGCGACACGCTGACCCTCTTTGCGGGGAGTTATGAAGGCTTCGGCGTTCCAAGCGCCGGCGCGCGCGACGGCAAGGCCGAGAAATCGGTGAATTCGGAGATCGGCCTCGTCTATGACGACCGGGGAACCCTGGTCCAGATCACCGGCTATTTCAACGATTACGAGAACCTGCTCGGCCGCTGCACCGCCTCGTCGGGCAGCTCGGAATGCGATTTCGGCGACCAGTTCAATGCGGGCGAAGTCGACAGCTACGGCGTCGAAGCAGTCGCCTCGCGCAGCTTCGCAGCCGACGGGACGGTCTTCCCCGTCACCCTCAGCTATTCATGGACCGTTGCAGAGTTCCAGAACGGCTTCTCGTCGGATTTCGATCCGTGGGGCGATGTCGAGGCAGGCGACCGGCTGCCTTACGTGCCGGAACATCAGGCGACGTTGGTTGCGGGGATCGAGCGCGGTCCGTTTTCGGCCTACACCTCGATCAACTATGTCGACGACGCCCGTTCGACGGCGGGGCAGGGACCCATTCCGGACGATCAGCTGATCGAGGAGCGCGTGCTCGTCGACCTGGCCGCGCGCTACGCGATCAACGAGACGCTCAGCCTGCGGGCCTTCGCCGACAACCTCTTCGATGAGACCTATACGGCCAGCCTGCGTCCCGCCGGGCGCAGGCCGGGCAAGCCGCGCGAGCTCCGGGTCGGCATCGAGGCGCAGTTCTGACGCCTGCGAGGAAAGGGAGGCCCGCTCGTCTCTGGCCTCCCAACGGATACGAAAAAGGCCGCCTCGGACGAGGCGGCCTTTCTTCTTGCGCGCTCCGGCGAGCCGTTCAGACCGCCGCGTCGGCGTCCTCGGCAGGGGGCACATTGCCCTCTTCGCCGGTCTGGGCGCCGCCTTCGGTGCGGGGTTCGTCGCCGCGCGAGCCGTATTCGTCGAAGTCACCCGTGCCGGCGACCTGTTCGACTTCCTCGCGCTCGGGCGCGAGAACGTTCTCACCGCGCTCCTGGCGTTCGGCCTCTTCTTGGGTCCGGGCGATGTTCACCTTGATGTCGACCAGCACTTCGGGGTGCAGGCGGACCTGGACGGGGAAGATGCCGAGCTCCTTGAGCGGCTGGTTCAGCACCACCTGGCTGCGCTGCAGCTTGAGCTTCTTGGTGCTGGCCACTTCGGCGATGTCGCGCGCGGACACCGAACCGTAGAGCTGACCCATATCCGACGCGGAGCGGATTAGAACGAAGGTCTTGTCCGCGATGGAGGTGGAGAGGTTCTCCGCCTTCTCGCGGGCTTGGGCGTTGCGCTCCTCGATCTGGGCGCGCTGGGCCTCGAAGACCTGCTGGTTGGCTTCGGTCGCCCGCAGCGCCTTCTTGCGCGGCAGGAGGAAGTTGCGCGCGAAGCCGTCTTTCACGGCGACGGTGTCGCCGATGCCGCCGAGCTTCTCGACGCGTTCGAGCAGAATGACGTCCATCTGTGCTTACTCCGTCGAGCTGTAGGGCAGGAGGGCGAGGAAGCGCGCGCGCTTGATGGCGCGGGCCAGCTCACGCTGCTTCTTCTGGCTCACGGCCGAGATGCGCGAAGGGACGATCTTGCCCTTCTCGGAGACGTAGCGTCCGAGAAGCTTGGGATCCTTGTAGTCGATGGTCGGCGCGTTCTCGCCCGAGAAGGGGCAGGACTTGCGGCGGCGGAAGAATGTGCGTGCCATGAGTTAGCTCCTGTCCCGGTCGCGGCGGCGGCTCTCGTCGCGGTCGCGGCGCGACATCACCGGCGAGGGCTCTTCGTCGTGCTCTTCGACGCGCAGCGTCATGAAGCGCAGGATGTCTTCCTTGATGCGCATCTGGCGTTCCATTTCCTGGATCGCCTCGGCCGGGGCCGTGATGTTCATCAGGGAGTAGTGACCCTTGCGGTTCTTGTTGATCTTGTACTGGAGGTTGCGAAGACCCCAATATTCGGACTTCTCGATCGACCCGCCATGCTCGCGGATGATCTCCTGAAGTTCCTCGGTGAGGTGCTCGACCTGCGCGGGGCTGACGTCCTGCCGCGCGATGTAGACATGCTCGTAAAGAGGCATGACGGGCTCCTTTCCAGACGGCGGAGACGGCAGGGGTGGAGGGCCCTGTGCGCCTTCGGCTCCGCATGCGGTGGGACCATCCCGGATGCAGCGGACCGCCGTTCGAAGGCAGGCCGGTACAGGAAAGGGGCCGGAGTGGCAAGCCGGAGCCTGTGCCCCGGCACGCCCTCCGCCGCCCCTCCCCTCAGTCCGATTCGGAATAGGGGCCTTCGCCGCCGGTCTCGATGAAGGTGTCGATGCGCGCCTCGAGAACGGAAAGCGGCACCGGGCCGAGGGCGAGGATCGTGTCGTGAAAGGCGGCGAGGTCGAAGTCGGTCCCGAGGGCCGCCTCGGCCTCGCGCCGCAGGCGCCGGATCGTCATCTCTCCGAGCTTGTAGGCGAGGGCCTGGCCCGGCCAGCTGATATAGCGGTCGACCTCCGTTCCGACCTCGTGCTCGGACAGGGCGGTGTGTTCGGCGAGATAATCGACCGCTTCCTCGCGCGACCAGCCGTAAAGATGCACGCCCGTATCGATGACGAGCCGCGCGGCGCGCCACATCTCGTAGGAGAGCTGGCCGAAGAGCTCGTAGGGCGTGCGGTAGATGCCCATTTCGCGCCCCAGCCATTCGGTATAGAGGCCCCAGCCTTCTCCGTAGCCGGAGAAATAGGTGTAGCGGCGGAAGGGCGGACCCGCCTCCTGCTCGGCGGCGAGCGCGGCCTGGAAGCTGTGCCCCGGCGCGCATTCGTGCAGGGTCAGGGCGGGTATGTTGTAGAGAGGGCGGCTCGGCAGGTCGTAGGTGTTCATCAGACAGCTGCCGAGGCCGCCGCGCCCGGCCGTATAGAACGGCGCGATCTCGTCGGGCACCGGCAGGATGGTGAAGCGCCGGCGGGGCAGGTGCCCGATGATGTCGCCGATCTCGCCGTCGACCCGCTTGGCGACATAGGCCGACACGCCCATCAGCTCGTCGGGCGTTTCGGCGTAGAATTGCGGATCGGTACGCAGGAAGGCGATGAAGTCCTGAAGGTCGCCCTCGAAACCGGTCTCGCGCATGACCTCCTTCATCTCGCCCGTGATCCGTTCGACCTCCTCGAGCCCGATCCTGTGGATCTCTTCGGGCGACAGGTCGAGCGTCGTGTATTCGCGCACCTGCGCATCGTAATAGGCGCGGCCGTCCGGTAGCTCGGTCGCGGCCAGGGCGGTGCGGGCGCGCGGCACATATTCGTCGCGGAAGAAGGCCAGAAGGTCTGTATAGGCGGGGGCCACCGCTTCCTCGATGGCGTCCCTCGCCGCCGCCCGCAGCGCTTCGCGCTCCTCCTGCGGGATCGAGGCAGGCATGTCCTCGAAGGGTGTCCAGAAGGGATTCTCCTCCGCATTCGCATCGGTGTATGGCTCGATGGATGCGTCGCGGCCGCCGAGAACCGCGCGCGGCACGCTGAAGCCGCGATCAAGGCCCGCTTCCATATTGGCGATCTGCTCGTCGAAATAACGGGGCAGGTCGCGCATCCTTCCGATATAGCGCCGGTATTCCTCGGCGCTGTCGAAGCCCTGACGCGGCGTCAGGCCGCTCCAGAAGCTGCTGTCGCTGTTGAACGGCATCTCCCATTCGCGGAAGCGGGCATCGGCGACGGCATTGCGCAGATTGGTCTCGAAGACGGCGGCATTGACGCGCTCGTCGGGCGACAGCGCCTCGCGGGGAATTCCGTCCAGGGCTGCAAGCATCTCTTCCCAATGGGCGAGCCGCCGTGCCTGGGTCTCGGGTGTGACCGACGGCAGATAGTCCGCGCGCTGAAGCTCGCCGTCCTCGTCCATGAGGCGGCCATACTCTTTCAGACTCCACTGCCAGTCGGCGTCGTAGAGTTCGCGAAGGCGCTGATCGGCCTGGCTGCTCGTTTCCGCCTGGGCCTGCGAGGCCAGGGCTTCGGGCGCCGCCGTCGCGAGCAGCGTGGCGGCGAGAAGGGCGGCTCTGATCATGCGAAGCTCCCGGCAGATTGGCATCGCCTGCGAGCGAACACCGCCCGGCCCCGCAGGGCAAGAGGCCGGTCTGTACTTGCAGGCGGAGCCGAACGGCTGAGCCCCCCTGCCTGGCCCGAAAAGCGGGTCGGGAAGAGGCTGCCGTAAACACGGTGTGGAAAACTCCCGCGGCCTTTCTGTACGGAACGGGAACATGCTCTTCCCGCGTGATAACAATGGCTTGGACATAGAATTTTGCGCTTCGGCTTCCGGAGTGCGGCAGGTCTATGGGGAACGTGTGAAGAACATCGATTGCAGGGGGAACAAAGAGGGAATAGGAACGGGACAGGAACATCTGGCTTGAAGGGATGAGGGCAATGACGGCGAGAACGATCAAGGACGGTTTCGGACTCACGGTGCTGATCGCCATGGTGACGGCGGCAACCATGTGGGGCGGCATCGTCGGCTGAGGCGGCATGGCGGGAGAGGGCGGATCGTTCTCCGCTCTGAGGAAAAGTGGGTGAACCGGAAGCTCACGAATCGCGTACCCCTTGGGGCATGCCGGCCAGCTTCATCCACCTGCACACCCATTCGGCCTTCTCGCTCGCGGAAGGCGCCCTGCCGATCGGCGCGCTGCGCGACGTCTGCGTCCGCGCGACGATGCCGGCTCTGGCTGTCACCGACACGAACAATCTCTTCGGCGCATTGGAAGCCTCCGAGACGCTGTCGGCGGCAGGCGTACAATCGATCACCGGCATGGAAGTGTCGATCTGTCCGGAGGATCTGAGCCTTCCCGAGGGCGGGCCGGACGGACTGCCCCGGGTCGTCCTTCTTGCGCAGAACGAGGTGGGCTACCGGCGCCTGATGGCGCTCGGCTCGCAGGGCTATCTCAAGCCTGCGGTCGAAGGGGAGACCTGCATCCATCTGCAGGATCTCCTGGAAGAGACGGCGGGCCTCATCTGCCTCAGCGGCGGGCCGAACGGACCGGTCGAAAGGCTCTACGCCCTGGGGCGGCGGCCCGATGCCGAAGCGCTGCTGGACCGGCTGGCGGCGGCGTTCCCGCAACGCCTCTATCTCGAACTGCAGCGGCACCCCTCCGCCGAAGCGACCGATGCCCGCGGACGGTACCCGTGGGAGGTGGCGGCGGTGAAGGCCGCCTATGCCCGCGACCTGCCTCTCGTCGCGACGAACAATGTCTATTTCGCCAGGGCGGACGATCACGAAGCGCATGACGCGCTCCTGTGTATCGCGACCGGCTCCTATGTCAGCCAGGAAGATCGCCGCCGCGTCTCCGCCGACCATTACTTCAAGTCCGAAAGGGAGATGCTGGCGCTCTTCTCGGATCTTCCCGAGGCCTGCGAAGCGACGGTCGAGATTGCGCAGCGCTGCGCCTTCCGCCCGCGCACCCATGCGCCGATCCTGCCCAGCTTCGCAGGCGATCTCGAAGGGGAGATCGCCGAACTCGACCGGCAGGCGCGCGAAGGGCTGAAGGCGCGCCTCACCGCGATCGAGCTCGCCGCCGAAGAAAGCGCCTATTGGGAACGGCTCGAGCTGGAACTCGGCATCATCAATCAGATGGGCTTCCCAGGCTACTTTCTGATCGTCTCGGACTTCATCAAATGGGGCAAGGCGCAGGGCATTCCCGTCGGGCCGGGCCGGGGGTCGGGCGCGGGCAGCCTCGTTGCCTATGCGCTGACGATCACCGATCTCGACCCCTTGCGCTTCGGCCTCCTCTTCGAGCGGTTCCTGAACCCCGAGCGGGTCTCGATGCCGGACTTCGACGTCGATTTCTGCCAAGACCGGCGCGACGAGGTGATCGCCTATGTCCAGCAGAAATACGGGCATGACCGGGTCGCGCAGATCATCACCTTCGGAAAGCTGCAGGCCCGCGCCGTGCTGCGCGATGTGGGCCGCGTCCTGCAGATGCCGTTCGGTCAGGTCGACCGCCTCTGCAAGATGGTGCCGAACAATCCGGCCAATCCGGTCACGCTGGAAGAGGCGATCGCGGGCGAGCCGCGCCTGCGCCAGGAGCAGCGCGACGACGAGCAGGTGCGCCACCTCCTCCAGACGGCGCTGAAGCTCGAAGGGCTCTACCGCCACGCCTCGACCCATGCGGCGGGCGTCGTGATCGGCGACAGGCCGCTGCACGAGCTGGTGCCGCTCTATCTCGATCCGCGCTCGGACATGCCGGCGACCCAGTTCAACATGAAATGGGTCGAGCCGGCGGGCCTCGTGAAGTTCGACTTCCTCGGCCTCAAGACGCTGACGGTGATCAAGAAGGCCGCCGACCTCATCGGCGGCGGCTTCGAGCCCGCGAAGATTCCGATGGGCTGCGAGACGACCTATGCCATGCTCGGGCGCGGCGAGGCGGTCGGCGTGTTCCAGCTGGAAAGCTCCGGCATGCGCGCGACCCTCAAAGGTCTGAACGCGGACTGCCTCGAGGACATCATCGCCCTCGTCTCGCTCTACCGGCCGGGTCCGATGGACAATATCCCGACCTATATCGAGCGGAAGGCGGGGCGGGAGGCGCCCGACTATCTCCACCCCATGCTCGAGCACATCCTGCGCGAGACCCACGGCGTCATCATCTATCAGGAACAGGTGATGCAGATCGCGCAGGTCCTCTCGGGCTACAGCCTGGGGGAGGCCGACCTTCTTCGCCGCGCCATGGGCAAGAAGAAGAAGGAGGAGATGGACAAGCAGAAGGTCCGCTTCGTCGCCGGCGCCGAGAAGAACGGGGTCGATGCGGAGAAGGCCGAGAGCATCTTCGAGCTGGTCGCGAAATTCGCGGGCTACGGCTTCAACAAGTCCCACGCCGCCGCCTATGCCTGGATCAGCTATCAGACCGCCTGGCTGAAGGCGAACCACACCGCCGAATTCCTCGCCGCGTCGATGTCGCTCGACATGAGCCTGACCGACAAGCTCGGCGTCTTCCTCAACGAGGCGCGGCGCTGCGGCGTGACGGTCGAGCCGCCCTGCGTGAACCGCTCGGGCTGGGATTTCACCGTGAAGGACGGCGCGATCCATTACGCGCTCGGCGCGATCAAGAATGTCGGCACAGAGGCGATGCGCCATGTCGAGGAGGTGCGCCGCCAGGGCGGTCCGTTCACGGATATCCACGACTTCGCCGAGCGCGTGGACGGCCGCAGGATCGGCAAGCGCGGCTTCGAGCAGCTGGCGCGGGCCGGCGCCTTCGACGCGCTGCACAAGAACAGGGCGCAGCTCTTCGCCGCGGCCGAGTTCCTGACGCGCTATTCGGCGGCGCAGGCCGAGGAGAAGTCCTCTGCGCAGGCAGGCCTGTTCGGCGGCGGGGACAGCACGCTCGCCAAGCCCGCTCTGCCCAGCGCCGAGCCCTGGTCGCAATTCGACCGCCTCGACAATGAGCGCGGCTCGATCGGCTTCTATTTCTCGGGCCATCCCCTCGACGATTACGAGGAGCAGCTCGCCGCCAAAGGGGTGAAGGCGCAGGACGTGGTGCTGCGCGAGGCCGAAGGCGGGCGGATCGCCTGCTGCATGGCCGGGATCATCCGCGAGGTGACGCCGCGTCGCTCGCGTTCGGGCAAGCCCTTCGCCTGGCTGACCTGTTCGGACCGCTCGGGCGATTTCGAACTGACCGTGTTCTCGGAACTCCTGGAAAGCGCGCGGGACCTGTTCGAGCCCGGCGCGCTTCTCCTCTTTACCGTGACGGCGGAGGACCGGGAGGGGTCGGTGCGCCTGACGGGCGAGGGCGCCCGCCGCCTCGACGAGGTCACCGCGCAGCGCCCAGGCTCCCTGCGCATCGTGGTCGAGACGCCCGAAGCGCTTCCCGCTCTCAAACGCCGCCTCGCCAGCGTCGCGCCCGAGGGCGGCAGGCCAGGCGCCGCGCGCCTCCTTCTTTCGCTGCGCGATCTGGGCTGCGAGGTCGAGCTGGCACTGCCCGAGCCCGTGGCGGCATCGGCGGCGGTGAAAGGAGCGCTCAAGACGATCGACGGCATCTCCGCCGTCGAACTCATCCACTAGGCCTACTCCGCTATCTGTCCGTGTTCGGAGGACGGGGCAGAGAAGCACCCGGCGCCTGCGCAGAAAGAAGAGCGGCGCTAGGCAGGAGCATGATCCGGCGCTGCATGCAGCGTCGCTGTCTTGCGCGTGTCCGAGGCGGAGAGATTCGCGCCCTGGCGCTGATAGGTCGCCGCCGCGAAATAGAGGCCTCGGGAGGGGGCGACCGGTCCGCAGGCCGCCCGGTCCCGCGCCGCGAGCGCTTCGCGGACGGCCTCGGGCCGCCACCGTCCCGCGCCCACCCGCTCCAGCGTACCGGCGATCGAGCGGACCTGATTGTGCAGGAAGGAGCGGGCCTCGAGGCGCAGGTGCACTTCTTCGCCCACCCTTTCGACCTCCACCGCGTCCATCGTCTTGACCGGGCTTTCGGACTGGCAGTGCACCGAGCGGAAAGTCGTGAAGTCGTGCCGTCCGATCAGCGCCTGCGCCGCTTCGGCCATCACCTCCGCATCGAGCGAAACAGGCACATGCCAGACGCGCGCCCGGTCGAGCGCCGGGGGCGGGCGGCGGTCGAGGATGCGGTAGAGATAGCGGCGGCCCGTGCAGGAGAAGCGGGCATGGAAATCTTCCTCCGCCTCCTCCGCCGTCAGGACGGTAATCGGCGCGGGGCGCAGATGCGCGTTCAGCGCTTCGCGGACGGTGCGGGCGGGGAAGGGCTTGGCGAGGTCGATATGCGCGCTCATGGCGAGGGCGTGGACCCCGGCATCGGTCCGGCCGGCACCGACGACAGGGGCGGGAGCGCCCGACAGGGCGGCGCCCGCATCTTCCAATGCGCCCTGCACGCTCGGTCCGTTCTCCTGGCGCTGCCAGCCGACGAAGGGTGTGCCGTCGAACTCGACCTTGAGGCGGTAGCGCGGCATATCAGCCGAGGCGGTCGCCGGGGCGAAGCGGGTTGCCGCGCAGGAAGGACTCGGCATCCTGCGCGGCCTTGCCCGCCCGCTGCACGCGGAGCAGGCGGAGTGTGCCTCCGCCCGTCGCGACGGTGAGGCCGCTCGTCGTGTCGAGCACGGCGCCGGGCTCCGCTCCGGGTGCCTCCTGCTCTGGCGCGCCAAGCAGCACTTTCAGGCGGTCGCCGCCCGGTAGCGTCGTCCAGGCGCCGGGGAAGGGGGAGAGGCCGCGCACATGCCGGTCAAGCTCCGCAGCCGGACGCCGCCAGTCTATCCGCGCCTCCTCCGGCGTGATCTTGCGGGCATAGGTGACGCCGTCCTCGGCCTGCGGAACCTCGGCCAGACCGCCGCGCTCAAGCGCCGCAAGCCCGCGCGGCAGGAGGTCAGCCCCGGCGCGGCTGAGCTTGTCGTGCAGGGTCGCATAGGTCTCGTCCGGCGCGATGGGCACGGTCTCGGAGAGCAGGATCGGGCCCGTGTCGAGCCCGGCCTCCATCCGCATGAGCTGCACGCCCGTGACCTCATCCCCGGCCATGATCGCCCGCTGGATCGGCGCCGCGCCCCGCCAGCGGGGCAGGAGCGATCCGTGCAGGTTCACACAGCCATGCTCGGGCGCGTCCAGCACCGCCTGCGGCAGGATGAGGCCATAGGCGACGACCACGCCGACCTCGGCGCCGAGATCCTCGAACTTCGCCTTCTCCTCGGTGCTCTTGAGGCTGGTCGGCGTGCGGACGGGAATACCCTGGCCCTCGGCGAAGGCGTGGACGGGGGAGGGCCGCTCTTTCTGGCCGCGCCCCGAGCGGCGAGGCGGTTGGCTATAGGCGCAGACGACCTCGTGGCCGGCCGCGATCAGCTCGGCGAGCGCCGGGACCGCATAGTCCGGCGTGCCCATGAAGACGATGCGCATGGATCAGGACGCGGCGGCCAGCCGCTCCTTTTTGAGCTTCTTCATGATGCGCTCGCGCTTGAGGCGGGAGAGGTAGTCGGTGAAGAGAATGCCTTCGAGATGGTCCATCTCGTGCTGGATGCAGACGGCAAGCAGGCCGCGCGCCTCGAGCGTCTGCGGCTCGCCGTGATAGTCCAGGAACTCGACGCGGCAGGCGTCCGGCCGCTCCACCTCTTCGTAGAAGCCGGGCACCGACAGGCAGCCCTCTTCGTAGGGGACTTCCGTCTCGGACGGCTCGTGGATCACCGGATTGACGAAATAGCGCGGCTGGGGCGGTTCGCCTTCGCCTGCGAGGTCCATCACGATGATCCGCTGCGGCACGCCGATCTGGATGGCCGCGAGGCCGATGCCCGGCGCCGCGTACATCGTCTCCAGCATGTCATCCATCAGCGCGCGCGTCTCGTCCGTCACCGCATCGACGGGTTTGGACACCTCGCGCAGGCGCGGGTCGGGGGCAGTCAGGATCTCACGTACAGCCATGCGAGCGAGGTAAGATCGAAGGGCGCGCCGGTCAATCGGCAGGCGCCGGTCCGGGCCTCACCCGATCCAGTCGGGCACGTCTTCGAGCGCCAGGATCTCCTCATAGCTCGGCCTGCGGCGGATGACGGCCCAGCGGTCGCCATCGACCAGCACTTCGGGGATAAGCGGACGGGTATTGTACTGGCTGGCCTGCACCGCACCGTAGGCGCCCGCCGTCTTGAAGGCGTAGAGGTCGCCGGGCCGCGGCTCGATGAGGGACACCTTCTTGTCGAAGAGGTCGGTCGATTCGCAGACCGGGCCGACAACGTCGTATGGCGCAGCCTCGCCTTCGCGCTCGACCACCGGCAGCAGGGTGTGCCGCGCGCCGTAGAGGGCAGGGCGCATCAGGTCGTTCATGCCTGCATCGAGTATGGCGAAGCTGCGCGCGGACTGATGTTTGGTGTAGAGAAGGCGGCTGATCATCAGGCCCGCATTGCCCGCGATCATGCGGCCGGGCTCGAAGATGAGCTGCACGTCGAGGGGGTCGGTGACCCGCCGGATCGTCTCGACATAGGCCGCGGGCTCGGGCGGCGTGACGCCGTCGCCATAGGGGATACCAAGGCCGCCGCCGAGGTCCAGCCGCTCGATCCGGTGACCGAGGCCGCGCAGTCGCGTGACCATCTCCGCCGCCCGCCGCGCCGCTGCCTCGAAGGGCGTCAGGCTGGTGATCTGAGAGCCGATATGGACGTCGACGCCCAGCGCCGCGATCCCGGGCAGGTCGCGGGCGAGGGCGAAGACTTCCTCGGCGCGGTCCCACGGAATGCCGAACTTGTCGTCCTTGCGGCCGGTCGAGATTCTGTCATGCGTGCCCGCATCGACGTCCGGATTGACCCGCAGGGCAACAGGTGCCTGCACGCCGCGCGCGGCCGCGACTTCAGAAAGCGCGCGCAGTTCCGCTTCGCTCTCCACGTTGAACTGATGGATTCGCGCATCGAGCGCGGCTGCCATTTCGTCCCGGCTCTTGCCGACGCCGGAAAAGACGATCCGCTCACCCGGAATGCCCGCCGCGCGGGCCCGCGCGAGTTCGCCGCCCGATACGATATCCGCGCCCGCGCCTTCCCTGGCGAGAAGGGTGAGGACGGCGACATTGGACAGCGCCTTGACCGAGAAGGCGGTCAGCGGGGCACCCCCGCTGCCGCCGAGGCCTGCGAACCCTTGGGCGAAGACGCGGTAATGCCGGCGCAGGGTCGCGGCGGCATAGACATAGAAGGGCGTGCCGACCGCCTCGGCGATCTCGGTCAGCGCGACGCCTTCTGCGAAAAGGACACCGTCCTCGCGGCTGAAGTGATCCATGCCGGGCCTCCCTTCAGCGCCGTTCGCCCTGCTCTTCGGGCGGAGGCGGCGGCACTTCGAGCGGCGCGCGCCGGCCGCAGGCCGAAAGCGTCGTCAGGAGGGCGATGGCGAGGAGGAGAGTGCGCATGGCAAAGAGTCCCAGCGGGCGGCGGACGGCTTGCGGGCAGGGAGCGCCCGGCGCATCTGGTAGGCGAGCAGATCAGAAGAGGCCAGCCCGCGTGACCGCCCCAGCCCGCTTCGCCCGCACCCTTCTCGAACCGCGCACGCTGCTGATCGCGATGAGCGGCCTCGGCGCTCTCTTCCTCGCTTATGTGCTGCTGGCGGCATCTGAGCCGACACAGAAGCCCTGGGAGGCCGCCAATGCGTCGCTCCTGACCGGAGATATGGAGGCCTTCGCCCCGACCTTCCCGCCGCGCGGGGTGCCCGAGGTGATGCTCGAAGGGCCGGACGGCGAGCCCGTCTTCCTGTCCGAACTGATCGGCCGCGGCCCCGCCGTCGTGAATCTCTGGGCGACCTGGTGCCCGCCCTGCATCGAGGAGCTTCCGAGCCTCGCCGCCTTGAAGGAGCGTCTGTCGGGAGAGGTGCCGGTCTATACGATCGCGATGGAGGCGGGCGATCCGCAGCGCCAGCGCGATATGCTGGCGCGGCTCGGCCTGGAGGAGGCGCTGCCGCTTTATCGCGATCCTTCGCTGAGCCTCCTGCGGAGCTTCACGGAAAGACGCGGCAGCGGCGCTGCGGCCGGCCTGCCGATCACGGTGATCTATGATAGCCGCGCGCAGGAGGTGGGGCGGCTGGCAGGCGCCGCCGACTGGACATCGCCGGAGGCCCTGCGCCTGGTCCGGAGCGCGGCGGCCGGGGAGGCCGAGTTCTGAAGAGCAAGTTAGTGGTCTTTCTGCAGGCCGGGTCCTAGCAGCGGCGTAAATCGTGCAGCTAGACTGCGCCCGAGACAATTGGCCAGGGGACGGGACCCAATGACGCGAACCATCAAGATCACGCTCATGGCGGCAGCTGCCGCGACGGCTCTGACCGGCTACAAGCTGGCGAGCGACGCTATCGGCGCTACGGCCGTGCAGGCTTCCGCGCCCTTCGAGAAGAGCTACCGCCTCCGTCGCGCGGAGGCCGTCGACGGTGAAGCGGTCATGCAGGCGCTCGGCATCTCGGCGGACAGCTACGAGGCCGCCGTCTTCGACCGCGACCTCGGCGCCGTCGTCGTCACGCAGCTCACCTTCGCGGACCAGGAAGGCGATGCGGAAAGCTCCCTTTCCATCGGCCGCATGGAGATGTTCGGTCCCGACCTCGACCAGATCGAGGCGATCAAATCCGGCGCGATGGGCGAGCTGGAAGAGGTCTTCGACCGGGTGCGGGTCTATGACCTCGAGGCGAGCGGGGTCGCGCAGGTCGATGCTGAAGAGGACGAGGAGGCGGAGACGCAGCCCGTCGCCATGCGGATCACGGTAGGCGGCCTCGAGCTGCGCAAGCCGCAATTCGCAGGACTTCCCGCCGGCGGCGAAGATGCCGACGAGAAGAAGCAGATGGCCGCGATGCTGCGCGGCGTCGCCTTCGACCAGTTGGGCATTTACGACCTCGATATCGGCGACGTGACCGGTCCGAGCGGCGAGACCTTCGACCTGACGCTCGGCGAGATGACGATCGGCGGCTATTCGGACGGCACGCTCGGCCGCATCCTGATGGAGAAGCTCGATTATACGGCGGTCCAGGACATGGACGCCCTCAAGACGGCGCTGACGGATCTCGGCCCGGGCGCTGCGGTCCTGACCGATTCGCCGCTCGCAAGCTTCCTCTTCCCCGGCAACAGCCGCAGCACGGCGGAAAGCCTGCGCTGGGACGGCTTCAGCGTGGAAGGCCTTCTCGGCTATCTCGAGCGCGGTGAGACCCCGCCGCTGGACGCGACCGACCTCATCCGCATCGGCGGGCTCGAGGTGCGCGATCAGGTCGCCTATGTGAACGGCAAGACCGCCGCGCGGGTCGGCCGGACGACCATGTCGGAGATTCCCTTCGTCCATTTCATGCCGAAAAGCGTGCAGATGCAGACGCGGGACGCGGTCACCGACTTCACCGCCTATGTCCCGCCGGAGCAGAGCGAGCTGATCACCCTGCTGCGCGATCAGGGCCTCGACGATGTGCCGAGCACGTCGGAGCTGCGCTATTCCTACGATCCGCAGGCGAACACGATCTCCCTCGAAACCACGGGCACGGCGCGCGGCCTTTATGATAGCAGGCTCGCCTTCGACGTCGCCGAGTTCGATTACCCGGCGCTTCTCAACGGCGACGACGCTTCGAGCGAAGCGGCGCTGATGGGAACGGCGCTCGAGAGCTTCACCCTGATGATCGAGGACGAGGCGCTGCTCGACACGATCTTCGAGGTTTACGGCGCCATCGCCGGCCAGGAGCCGGAGACGCTCCGCCAGCAGGCGGTCGGGCTCGCCACGCTCGGCGCGCTCCAGGGCGGCGCGATCAGCCCGCGCATTCCCGAATACGCGACGGCGCTGTCCACCTTCCTGTCCGAAGGCGGCACGCTGACGATCAGCGCCTCGCCCGAGCAGGCCGTGACCGTGGGCGAAGTGATGACGGCGGCGCAGGCCAATCCCGGCCGCGTGCTCGACGCGCTCAACCTGACGGTCGAACGGTCCGAATAAGAACGGATAGCCCTCCCGGCGCGGCTCAGCGCCGGGAGGGTGCCAGCGTGTCCTTGAGGAACTCTGAGAGCGGCCTGACGCTCCCGATCAGTTCCTCGTAGACATCGCGTTTGAACGGCACGACGAGAGACAGCGTCTCGTCGAGCGAAGCCCAGCGCCAGTCGTCGAATTCCCGCTCTTCATGGGCGTCGAGATCGACCTCGCTGTCCTCGCCTTCGAACAGCATCAGCGCCCATTTCTGGCGCTGGCCGTGCCAGCGGCCCCGGCGGTATTCCGGTGGGAAGTCATAGGCGAGCCAGCCCGGCGTCATGGCGAGCAGGCGGGCCGAGCGGATGCCGGTCTCCTCGAAAAGCTCCCGCCGGGCCGCTTCGTCTGCCGCCTCGCCCTTGTCGATTCCGCCCTGCGGCATCTGCCAGCGGTGGACCGTATGCGGCTCATGCGCGCCGAGGCCGGTGCGCGCGCCGATCCAGACCTCGCCGCGCGGGTTGAGGAGGCACACGCCGACATTCGGACGGTACTCGGAGAGGGCATCGGGCACTCTCATGATCCCGCAGCCGCCGTGGAGGCCGGCACCAGCGCCACGCCCTGCTGCGGCAGTCCGTCCGCCCACTCCTTCAGAATATCCACTGCATCCTCCGTCACATAGACCTTGCCGAGGGCGACGCGGTCGCTTCGCGCGCTGCGCGTCAGCCCGCGCAGGGTCTGCGCGAGGTCGCCGCTGCCTGGCGTGATCAGCCGGTCGGTCGCGGCATAGGGCACGCCCGCCGCCCGCGCCGCCGCCTCCGCTTGGCCGGTATCGTCGATATAGCCGAGGCCGACTTCGGCCAGCCGCTGCATGACGAGGCCGATCGCCTGGCTGTCGCGCGAGAAGCCTTCGCCCAGATAATTGGTAAGCATGGGATAGGCCGGCGCCCGCGACAGGATCCAGTCGAGCCTGCGCATATTGCCGGAGGGGCGGCGGTCGGCGAGGAGGCCCGCAGGCCCGAGCGCCCCCGGGGCGACTCCGGGCGTCCCCATCGGAACCTCGATCAGGACCTCGTGTCCTGCGGCATTGGCGCGCGCGATGAGCGCCGGCAGGTCGCGCGCATAGGGCGCGAAGGCGAGAGAGATTTCCGGCGGAAGCTCGTCGATGGCCCGGTCGGTCAGGGCAGGATCGAGTCCCAGGCCGCTCAGGACGAGGGCCAGGCCCTTGGCCTCGCCGGCACTCTGCGCGCGGCGATAGGCGGCGAAAGGCGTGCTTCCGTCAGCGCCGCGCCCCGGACGCGGGCCATCGGCAGCGCTGACCGTGAGAGCGGGATCAGGCCGGGACGGCAGGACCGCAGGCGGCGCGGCGCGCGGACGCGAAGCGGCCCCCTGCGGCACGGTGATGATCACGGCGCCTTCTCCCGCGGCGGCCAGCGCCTCCTCCGGCGTCTGTGGCGGCGTCTCCGCCTCTTCGGGTTCGGCCATCAGGACCGGCTCGCTTCCCGACCGGTCGGGGCCGGGCGCATAGGGGTCGGGGGCGGAGGGCAGCGACAGGGCGACCTCGATCGGCTCCGCCTCCGGCACGGGTGCGAGGATCGCGGCGACCATCAGGCCCACGACCCCGAGGATGAGCGCTGTCCAGGCGATGCGGAGGCGGGAAGGCGGAGGGCCTCGTCTCGTTGTGCGGGATCTCAACACAAACTCCTGTCCGGACGCGCCGTCACGGTGCGTTGCGGCCTGTTACCGCGCGTCTTAGACAGAACCTTCAGACAAGGTCACTACATAAGCGGTGCGCGAACAGGCACCGCGACCAGGAGGAACACCATGGCCGCCCGCAAGACGCCGGAGAAGGACCTGACCGAAGCGGCCGAGCGCGCCGAGGAGGCCGCCGCCGAGGAGCGGCGCATCGCTCTGGCACGCAAGACCCGCCGCCAGATCTGGTCGCGCAGCCGCTCGACGGTGCTCGGCAAGGTGCTCGAGGCGAAGGCGCGCCTGGGCGACGAACAGGTGGCGATCATCGAGCCCGAAGGGCGCGAGATCACCTATAAGGACCTCGTGCGCGGGGCTTTCGCGCTCGGCAGCGCGTTCAAGCGCTTCACCAAGCGCGGAGAGAATGTCGGCATCATGCTGCCGACCAGCGCAGGCGGGATCATCGCGCTCCTCGGCCTGTATGTCGACGGCCGCGTCCCGGCGATGCTGAACTTCACCGCCGGCGAGAAGGCGCTGTTGTCAGCGATCGAGACGGCGGGAATCCGCACGGTCCTGACATCGCGCAAATTCATCGAGGTGGGGGGGCTTGAGGGTCTGACGGATTCGCTCTCTGCCCATGTCGAGATCCGCTATCTCGAGGACATCAAGGATGGTCTGAGCGGCGGGAACAAGCTGCGCGCGGCCCTGGGCGAGAAGTTTCCCGCGCTGATGCGCCGGCCGCTCAGCCCCGATACGCCCGCCGTGATTCTCTTCACCTCCGGAACGGAGGGCGCGCCCAAGGGGGTGGTCCTGAGCCACCAGAATATCGTCGCCAATGTCGAGCAGGTCCGGGGGCATGTCGATCTCGAGGACACGGATATCGTCTTCAACCCGCTGCCGATCTTCCATTCCTACGGGCTGACCGCCGGCTGCCTGTTCCCGCTGATCGACGGCCGTCCGCTCGTGCCCTATCCCTCGCCGCTGCACGTCAAGCTGATCCCCGAAGTGATCAAGAAGACCGGCGCGACGATCATCTTCGCGACCGATACCTTCCTTCACCGCTATCTGCGGTCGGGAAAGGAGGGGAGCCTGTCGAGCCTGCGCTACGCGGTCTGCGGCGCGGAGAAGGTGCGCGACGAGACCCGCAATCTGGCCCGCCGCCTGTTCGGCTTCTCGGTTCTCGAAGGCTATGGCGCGACCGAATGCTCGCCCGTGCTGGCGGTGAATCAGCCCGGCGATATCCGGCCGGGAACGGTCGGCAAGCTGCTTCCCGGCGTCGAGCCGCGGCTCGAGGCTGTCGAAGGCCTCGCCAGCGGCGGCCGTCTCTTCGTGCGCGGTCCCAATGTCATGTCGGGCTATCTCGACCCTGATGGGTCGGGGAAGATCAACCCGCCCGAGGGCGGCTGGCACGACACGGGCGACGTCGTTTCGATCGACGGCGGCGGCTACGTCGCGATCAAGGGGCGGGTGAAGCGCTTCGCGAAGATTTCGGGCGAGATGGTCAGCCTTGCCGTGGTCGAGAACTGCGCCAGCGTGGTCTGGCCCGAATCCGTCCACGCGGCAGTGACATTGCCCGACGAGAAGAAAGGCGAGCAGATCGTTCTTCTCACCGAAGAGCCCAATCCGGGCCGCGAGGCGCTGCTCGACTGGGCGCAAAGCCACGGCGTGCCGGAGCTTTCCGTGCCCAAGAGGGTGCTCCATGTCGAGGACATCCCGCTGCTAGGCACCGGCAAGGTCGACTATGTCCGCCTGAACCAGGAGGCCGAGCGCCTCATTGCCGAGGCAGAGGCGGAGAAAGCCGCCGCCGAATAGGGGCTCAGTCCACGGGCCGGAAGATCAGGACGAGGATCACCCCGAGAAGGCCGAGCACCATCCAGCCGGGGGCGCCGAGAAGGACGTTCCCGACGCCGGCGGCGAAGCCGTCCTCGAGAATTCCGATCTCGAGGCCGAAAAGGGCGAGGATCTCCCGGCTCGAGCGCAGCACGGTCTCGCCCTGCTCCAGCGTCGAGATGCCGTCGGCACCGATCAGGGCGATGCCGAGCCCCACCAGTATCCATGCCACGATCCGCAGGATGCCCATCGTCTCGCTCCCTTGTCCGGCTTCTGGGTAGAGCGCGTCGGGCGGCCGGGCAATCGCTCCGTCAGGCGGCCTTCTTCAACCAGATCACCGCTTCGGCGAGATTGTCGAAGTTCAGGACCTCGAGCTTCCGGCTCTCGACGCCGCGCGGGGTGAGAAGGCTCTTGAAGCCGAGCTTCTGCGCCTCGGCCGCCCGTGCCTCCATCTGCGGGACCGGGCGGACCGCGCCTGACAGGCCGACCTCGCCGAAGGTCACGGTCTTGGGCGGCAGAGGGGCATCGAAGAGGGAGGAGACGAGGGCGCTCGCCGCGGCCATGTCGGCGGCGGGCTCGGTGATCTTCATGCCGCCCGCGACGTTGAGGAAGACGTCGTGCCGCCCGAAATCGAGCCCGCAGCGCGCGTCCAGCACGGCGAGGAGTTGGCTGAGCCGCGCAGAATCCCATCCCACCACGGCCCGGCGGGGCGCGCCGAGGGTGGAGGGGCTGACCAGCGCCTGCACCTCGCAGAGCACGGGCCGCGTGCCCTCGATCCCGGCGAAGACGGCGGAGCCGGACACGTCCTGATCGGTCTCGGACAGGAAAAGCTCGGAAGGGTTCGTCACTTCGCGAAGCCCTGCGCCGGTCATGTCGAAGACACCGATCTCATGCGCCGCGCCGAAGCGGTTCTTGACCGCGCGAAGGATACGGAAGGAGCGTCCCGCCTCGCTCTCGAAATAAAGGACCGCATCGACCAGGTGCTCGACCACGCGGGGGCCGGCGAGCTGACCCTCCTTGGTGACGTGGCCGACCAGGATCAGCGTGCAGTTCGTGTTCTTGGCGAAGCGCACCAGCTCCTGCGCGCAGGTGCGGACCTGCGTCACGGTGCCGGGGGCGGCGGGCAGGGTGTCCGACCACATGGTCTGAATCGAATCGATGATGACCGCCTGCGGTTTCTCCTTCTTCAGGGTGGTGATGATGTCGCGCAGCGAAGTCCCGGCGGCGAGGCCGACCGGCGCCTTTTGCAGGCCGAGCCGCTTGGCCCGCATGCGGATTTGCGCCGTCGCTTCCTCGCCCGAGATATAGGCCGTGCGCGTGCCGCCCCTCGCGAGGCCGGCCGCGATCTGGAGGAGGAGAGTGGACTTGCCGACCCCCGGATCGCCGCCCACCAGGAGCGCCGAGCCCGGCACGAGGCCGCCGCCGACCGCCCGGTCGAACTCCCCGTTCCCCGTCGCATAGCGCGCTTCGGCCTTGGCTTCGCCTTCGAGGCTGTCGAGCTGGAGCGCCTTTCCGCCCTTCGCATTGCCGGAGGTCTTGAGCCCGCCCGGCGGCGCATTGTCCTGTTCGAGCTCGATCGTGTTCCACTGGCCGCAGGCCTCGCAGCGGCCCATCCATTTCGAATAGACGGCGCCGCAGGACTGGCAGACATAGGTCTCGGACGGTCGGGCCATGCTGTCTCCTTGGAAGGCCTTGGCAGAAGCGGGAGCGGCTTTAGCATGTAGCCATGGGCGCAGGGCTTCGCATCCTTTTTGTTCTCCTCCTGTTCGCGAGCTGCGCGACGCCGGAGTACCGCCTGCCTTCGCTCGATTCGGCGCTTCTGGACTCCGAGCGGGAGCGTGTGGTCGAGGATGCTATGGAAACCGCGCTGGCGCGCCGGGCGCGGGTCTACGACCTCGCCTGGCCGGTGCTGACGGCGAATGCGGAGCTTTGCCCGAAGACCGCGCCGCGCGCCGGGCTCGTCCTCGCCGACCGGGCGCTCCTCGCCCGCATGGCCGGGGGGATCGAAGAAGACCGGCTGGAAGAGATCGGCATCGCCGAAGGCCTGCGCGTCCTGCATGTCATGGCCGGAAGCCCGGCTGCGGAAGCGGGGGTGCCTTCCGGCGGCTTCATCGATGCCGTGAACGGCGAGGGGGAGGACGATCCGGGCGAAGCGGCGAAGGCGCTGCGCGACACGCTGGAGGAAGGAAGCGAGGCGACGCTGACGGTTGCGGGCGAGACCTATCGCCTCGAAGGCGCGCAGGCCTGCGACGTGGCGGTGAAGATCGGCACCAGCCAGGCAATCAACGCCGATGCGGTCAGCGGGATCACCGTCTATACCGGCCTCATCCGCTCTTTGTCGGACGAAGCGCTGCAGGCCGTGATCGCCCATGAACTCGCCCACGTCGCGCTGGAGCATCCGCGCAAATATGTCCGCAATACCGTGCTGACGGGCGGCATCGTGACGGGACCCGTGCTCTACGCGCTCGGCAGCCTGACAGACCGCGTCGCCGGGATCATCGGCCAGCCTTTTGACCGCTCGCTCGCCGGGCGCGCGCTGGGCCTGGTCGCGCCCTGGTCCGAACTCTTCGAAGCGGAGGCGGATTATGTCGGCCTCTATCTCTTCGCCCGGGCGGGGGGCGACCTCTCCGCTGCGGCCGAGGTCTACGAGACCTTCAGCCGCGAGAGCCCGGCCAGCATCTCGGTCGCGGCCACCCATCCCGTCACGCCGGAGCGCCTCGCCCGGGCCGCCGCGACGATCGCGGAAATCGAGGCGAAGCGGGAGGCGGGCCTGCCGCTCCTGCCGGAGAGGAAAGACGACAAGGGCAGTGAAGGCCGATGACTCCTGCGCTCCCGGATGAAGCGCGGCAGGCGCGCGGCGGCGCGCGGCGGACCCTTCTGGCCGTCCTCGGCGTCGTTGCCGCCTATAGCCTGATCAACGTCGCCGTCCGCCTCTTCGCGGGCAGCTGGCTCGCCATGGACGACGCCAAGACCAACCTCTTCACCCAGAAGTGGCAATGGGGATACCAGGCCGACAATCCGCCGCTCTTCGAGTGGCTCGTCATCCTGCTGCACGAGGTCACGGGCGGCGGGATCGCGTCCTTCCTCGTGCTGAAATACGGTGCGCTGATCGTGGCGGCGGCCTGCCTCTACAAGGCGGTCGAGCGTCATGCGGGGCGCGCTGATGCCGCGGCGACGAGCCTCGGCGCAGTGCTGCTCTACCAGATCGGCTGGAACTACCATCAGGCCTTCACGCATTCCGCGCTTCTGGTGGCGGCCTGCTGCGCCGGCATCTGGTCCGGCCTTTTCCTGATCCGGGCAAGGACGGCCCGGTCCTGCCTTCTCTTCGGCGCCGTCTGCGGCGTCGGCCTCCTCACCAAGTACAATTTCGCGCTCTTCGCGCTGCCCTTCCTGATCGCGGCGGCAGCGATGCGCGGAACGCGCAGCGCGATCTTGAACCCTCGCATCCTGCTCGTGCCGCTCATCGCGCTGCCGATCGTCCTGCCGCACGCGCTCTGGCTCCTCGGACGATCCGATGCCTATCAGGCGACCCTTTCGGGCACGCTCGGCCTTCAAGGAACGCGGCTGTCACGCCTCGGCGACGGCCTCGCCGCGCTGCTCGTCGCCAGTGTCAGCTTCTTCCTGCCCTGGGCGCTCGTCGCGGCATGGCTTCGGCGCCGCGCGGGCCCGCTCCGCCTCGTAGCGGAAGAGCGGCTTCTCCTGCTGACGAGCGGCATCGCGCTCCTTTTCCTCCTCGGCGCCGTCGCCTTCGGCGTCGGCTCGATTTCCGAGCGCTATGTCATTCCGGCGCTGCTGCCGGCCTATGCGGGCGCGACCACCGTTCTCCTGCGGGCGGGCGGGCAGCGGAGCAGGCGGCTCTATCTGAGGTGGGCGCTCGGCTTCGCAATTCTCTTCACGGCCCTGCGCTTCACCGGCCTCGCCGTGGCCGGGCCGCCCTTCTGCGACGAATGCCGCCGCTTCGTGCCCTATGGCGACCTGATGGAGGCGCTGGCCGAGGTGACGCCGGAGGACAGCATCTATCTGGTGCGCGAGGAGAATACCGCCGGAAACGTCGTCGTTGCATTCCCCGAAGCGCAGGTGCGCAGTCTCAACCTCATGCCCTTCATGAACCCGACAGACGGCTCGGGCCGGCCCTGCTTCTATGTCTGGTCCGAGGACATGGCCGGCGGCGTCCCGCTCTTCCCCGTCTTCGCCTTCGCCTATGACGACCCGGACACGGTGATGGTGGACGCGCCCTGGCGGCACCCCTTCAGGAAGACCGGCTGGCGGCGCACGGTCTGGGGCATCACGCCGCTCGACGATCCCGCGCTCTACCGGCGGTTCTGCACACCCGAAGGGCGGGGCTGAAGGGGCGTTCGCCCTCCCTTATAGTAAATCACTGGTTAAAGGCAGATCACCGAACAGTTAAAGTGCGTTTTACTTCATGTTCACCGCAGGATGGTCACTATCGTTTCAAGGTTAACCGGTGAAGCCGGACAGTGACCAAAGCAGTAACAGGAGTAAACAATGTCTGTATCCCTTGATCATGCCAGCCTCGAAGGCGCCGAGCGCCTGCCGACCGCCGAAGAAATGTACCGCCTGGGCCTGATGGCTTCGACGCCGGGCGCCGCTGCGGAAAGCTGCCTCGTCAGCGCGCACAAATGGTTCAATCTGGCCGCGCTCCAGGGCAATCAGGAAGCGCGCGTCTACCGCCAGCAGCTCACGCTGGAGATGACCGCGCGCGAGATCGCCGAAGCGCAGAAGCAGGCCCGCGAGTGGCTGCGCACGCGCAAGCCGGCGCTCGAACGGGTCTGAAGAAGACGGCTCCCACGTACAGCTTCCGTTGAAGAAGCGGCAGCCAATCTTCGCGAACGCCCGGCTACCGTCATGCGCGGAAGCCTTCTGGCCGGTCTCGACATTGCGCAGCCGGCGCGGCGCCTACCGGCGCGGCTCGAATCGGACCGCACCGCGTTCAGAGACGAACCAGTCCAGGAATTGGTCGTGCGGCGCGACGGGGAACCGCTCCGTCAGCTGATCGCCGAACCCGTATCCCACCGCCGTCACACCGGACGGCCCGGCGCGCAGCGCCTCCAGCGTCCGGTCGTAATGACCCCCGCCCATGCCGAGGCGCGCACCATCGGCCTTGCGGGCGGCAAGAAGCGGCGTCACCACGATATCCGGCCGCACCTCCGCGGCCTCTTCGTCCGGCTGCAATATGTCATACGGCCCTTCGACGAGGGGCCGGTCGATCTCGAACAAGCGGAATCCGAGCGGCGCGCTCTTCCCCGTCACGACGGGCAGCGCGACGGCGACACCGTCTTCGGCGAGCGCCTTGGCAAGGGGGCCGGTATCGAGCTCGTCGCCCTTCGGCGAGTAGATGGCGACCGTCTGCCCTGCCTTCGGCGCGATCGCGCTCATGAAGTGGCCGGCGGCGAAACGCGCCGCTTGAGGCTGCGCGGCGGCGGCGCGGGCGCGCGCCTTCTTCGCGCGCCTGCGGAAGAGGTCTTTCCAGTCGAGGATGGGCAGAGGAGCCAGCATGCTCCCAATGTAGGCGGTCCCGCCGCCAGGCCGAAGCCTTTCTTTCATCCGCATGGGAAGGGAAATTGCCGCGCCGGCCGTTGGACACTGTTTCGCCCTGGACCCGAAAGACCAGGTGGGCACCACGTGAAACGGACCACGGTCCAGACCAGAGGCGGTTCCCGAACGATAATGTAAGGCCCCGGGGAAATCCGTCCTGACGCACCGGGCAGCTCAGCGAAGTTAGGAGCGGGCAGGGGGGCGCGCAAGTGCCGAGCGGGTTTTCCGCCGCTCGCGAGGGGCGTAAGCCGACCGGATGCTGCGCATCGCCTCCTACAATATCCAGAAAGCCATAGGACACGATTTCCGGCGCAAGCCGGAGCGGACCATGGCCGTCATTTCCGAGATCGGCGCGGATGTCGTCGTGCTGCAAGAGGCTGACAGGCGCTTCGGTCCGCGCGCTTCGGCGCTGCCGCCCGAGATGATCACGCGCCTCAGCGACTACCGCCCCGCCGAGCTCTCGATCCGTCCGGACAGCATTGGCTGGCACGGCAATGCGATCCTGGTTCGCAAGGACCTGCCGGTCCTCAAGGCGAAGCGGCTGGATCTGCCCTATCTTGAGCCGCGGGGCGCTGTGTCGGTGGTCGTGGAGCTCGAGGCGGGGCCGCTGATCGTGATCGGCGCGCATCTCGCGCTTACCCGCAAATGGCGCCGCCACCAGGCCGAGACGCTGGCCGAATACGCCGACAGGGCGCAGATGCCGCTTCTTCTGTGCGGCGACCTCAACGAATGGCCCCGGGCGGGCCGGGGGCTCGAACCGCTCGCGGGGCTACTGCACGAATACGCGCCTGGCCGGACCTTTCCCGCGATCCGGCCGATCGCCCGGCTCGATCGCCTCTATTCCTGCGGACAGCTGCGGGTCGAGGCGCGGGTTCACGACACGCCGCTCGCCCGCATCGCATCGGATCATCTGCCCATCCGGGCTGACGTGACCCGCGAAGCGGCCTAGCCCGGCGCGATCCTCGCAAGGGCATGCCTATGGGCGGAACGGATATCTTCTTCTGGCTCGATGCCGCGTTCTACGCAGGGGCCGTGGCCTGCGCGATCCATTCGGTCATGGCCAACCGCACGGCGCAGGGCACGCTCGCCTGGCTGATGGCGCTCTTCGCGCTGCCTTACGCGTCGATCCCGCTCTACCTCGTCTTCGGACGGCGCAAGCATAACGGCTACGCCGCCATCAGGGCGGCGCAGGCCGAGGTGACGCGGAAGCAGGAGGTTTCGAGCTTCCTCGAATATGAAGGGCAGGGCGCGCGCCATGCCGCCCGCGGGCTCGAAGTGGCCGAGGATATCGGCGGCGCGGGCTATACGCGCGGCAATCACGTTACGCTGCTCGAGGACGGCGAGGAGACATTCGAGGCGATCTTCTCGGCCATTGACGGGGCGCAGTCCTATGTCCTCGTCCAGTTCTACATCTTCCGCGACGACCGGCTCGGCCGGACGCTGCGCGACCGCATGGCGGCTGCCGCGCAACGCGGGGTGCGGTGCTATCTTCTTTATGACGAGATCGGCTCGATCAGCACGCCGGGCGCTTATTTCCGCAGCTTCAGGGAGGCCGGCGTGAGGGTGGCCGGCTTCGGCCGTCGCCGTCCGGTCCGAGGACGCTTCGAGGTGAACTTCCGCAACCACCGCAAGACGGTGGTGGCGGATGGCCGCGTGGCCTTTGTCGGCGGCAACAATGTGGGCGTCGAATATGTCGGCGAGGACCCGAAATTCGGCCCCTGGGCAGACGCCCATCTGCGGCTCGAAGGGCCGCTGGTTCAGGCCGCGCAGCTCGCCTTCTCCCAGGACTGGCACTTCGCCGCCGGAGAGGTGCTGGAGCTCGACTGGGACACGCGCCCCGCCACGCGCAGCGACCAGATCGCGGCCTTTCTGCCCACGGGGCCCGCCGACGACCTCGAAACCGGAATGCTGATGTTCGTCGCCGCCATCAATGCAGCCCGAGAGCGTTTGTGGATCGTCAGCCCCTATTTCGTACCCGACCTCGCGGTGATGTCGGCCCTCAAGCTCGCGGTCCTGCGCGGCGTCGATGTCCGCGTGATCGTGCCGCACAGACCCGACCACCTGCCGGTCTGGCTCGCGGGATTCGACTTTCTGGAGGAGGCCGAGCGGGCGGGCCTGCGCGCCTATCGCTATACGCGCGGCTTCATGCACAGGAAGGCGCTGCTGATCGACGACGACATCGCGATGGTCGGCACGGCGAACATGGACAATCGCAGCTTCCGCCTGAATTTCGAGGCGATGGTCATCGTCGCCGACCGCAGCTTCGCGCGGGATGTCGAGGGCATGTTCCTGCGCGACTTCGACGGCAGCCGGGAGCATGACGAGCGCGACTATCAGAAGCGCTCCGTCTTCTTCAAACTCGCCGTCAGGGGCGCGCGCCTGCTCGCCCCGGTGCTTTGATCGGGCGAGTGCCGTGTCATATCGATCAAACCCGATGTAAAAAATACTTGCATCGCGGATGATCGATTGTACATTCCCTGCAGAAAGGGAGAGATCCGATGACCGAAAGAGAACGCATCACCGGCGCTGTCGTACTGGTTCTGGCAGCCGTAGGCGGATGGTTCGCATGGCAGCTCGCCTCGAGCGGGGGCCTCGCGCAGCCCGCGGGCGGCAGCATCTTCCTGGCGGTCTTCGCCATTACCGTGCTGACCGCCATCGGGGCCGCCATCGCCGCCTTGACGGGGAGCGGGCGGAACAGGGTGGATGAGCGCGATCACAGGATAGCGCTGCGCGCGCAATTCGTTCGCGGCTTCCTCTATCTGACGCTTGCCTTCGCGCTTTTGGGTCTGGCCATCCTGTCGGGGAACGCTCTGCTGGCGAATGTCATCTTCCTCGCCATTCTCGCGATCGAGATCGTCAGCGGGACCGTCATGCTGGCGCTCTACCGGATGAGCGCATGAAGAGCCGGGAGAGCCGCCTGCGGAACCGCGTGCGCGAGCTGCGCTTCCATGCCGAGGAGATGACGCAGGCCGAACTCGCAGAGAGGGCCGGCGTCACCCGCCAGACCATCGCGGCGATCGAGAAGAACCGCTACGCGCCCTCGCTGGAGACGGCCTTCCTGATCGCCGAGGCCTTCCGACTGCCGATCGGGGAGGTGTTCAGCTTCGTATCCGAGGGGGAAGCGGGCTGAACCGTCAGTCGCGCAGGAGAGGCCCAAGGCCGTCGCGCATTTCCTCCGGCAGCGGCACCGGCCGCCGCGTCTCGCGATCCACATAGACGTGCACGAACCGTCCGTCCGCGGCCGAGCGCTCCGCGCCTTCGGCGAAGACGCCGAGCCTGTAGGTGACCGAGGAATTGCCCAGCCGCTCGACCGCGATGCCGACCTCCACCGGCTCGGGATAGGCGAGTGCCGCATGATAGCGGCAGCCGGTCTCGACCACGAGGCCGATCACCCCGCCGCCATGAATGTCCAGCCCGCATTCCTCGATCAGCAGCTTGTTCACTGCCGTGTCGAAGAAGCCGTAATAGGCGACATTGTTGACGTGGCCATAGACGTCATTGTCGGACCAGCGGGTCTGGATCGCCACGAAGCGGGCGAAGGCGCTTCTGCGCTCACCACGCGCGCTCATAAATCCCCCTCGCATCCTCCAGCGTCACTTCGCGCGGATTGTTCTGCAACAGGCGCGTCTGAAGCATGGCGTCTTCGGCCAGGTCCGGCAGGTGGTTGTGGCTGATGCCGAACTCGCGGAGGCGCCGCCGCATGCCGACCGCCTCGCAAATGTCCTCCATCGCGCCGACGAAGGCGTCGGCCCGCGCCTCGACCGAACCCTCCGCATGTCCCGCCACGTCCTCCGCCAGCTCGGCATAGAGCGGCGCTGCTGCGGGCAGGTTGAAGCGCAGGACATGGGGCAGGACGAGGCTGTTGGTCAGCCCGTGGGGCAGGTGGAACCGGCCGCCCAGGGGGTAGGCGAGGGCGTGGACGGCGGCGACCGGCGCATTGGCGAAGGCCTGGCCAGCCAGCATGGCACCCAGCATGGCGCCGCCCCTGTGGTCGTCATTGTTTCCGTCCTCGAAGGCGCCGCGGACATGGACCGAGAGAAGGCGCAGCGCCTCGCGCGCCAGCGCGTCGGAAACCGGGTTCTTCTTGTGCGCGGTCGTATAGGCCTCGATCGCGTGGACCATCGCGTCGACACCGGTCGCCGCCGTGACTTCGGCGGGCAGGCCGCGCGTGAGGGCGGGGTCGAGAAGGGCCGCGTCGGCGTAGAGGGCGGGGGAGACAACGCCGGACTTGGTGGTCTCGCCCGTCGTCACGATGGCGATGGGCGTGACTTCCGACCCCGTGCCGGCCGTGGTCGGGATGAGGATGAGGGGCAGGCGCTCGGCCCGGACCTGATCGACGCCGTACATTTCGGAAAGCGGCTGCTGTCCCTTGGCGAGAAGCGCCGCGAGCTTCGCCGTGTCGAGGGGGCTGCCGCCGCCGAGGCCGATCACGGCATCGGCCTCTGCCGCCGCTTCGCCGCAGCGAAGGACCATGTCTTCGGGTGGGTCGGCAACCACTTCGTCGAAGACGGTAACGGACAGCCCGGCTTCCGTCAGCGCCGCTTCGACCGGTCCGAGAAGGCCTGCGCCTTTGATGCCCTTGTCGGTGACCAGCAGCACCCGCTTCGCGCCGCGCCCACGCAGCATGTCGGGCAGTGTCGCGGTCGCGCCGACGCCGAAGCGGATGTCCGGCACGGTCTGAAACGTGAAAGGCTTCATGCCCACCTCCTGTTCTCATGGTTGCCCGCGCCGCGCCTGCGGACAAGCCGCCAGACCCGTTTGACGGGGCGCCGAGACGAACCTAACCCGAAGCCGCGCAGAGACGAGAGGCTTCATGACCGACCCGCAGCTTTGGCGTTCCCTGCTCTTCGTGCCCGGCGCGCGGCCCGACCGCTTCGAGAAGGCGGCCGGAGCGGGCGCCGATCTCGTCTGCATCGACCTCGAAGACGCCGTCGCGCCGCAGAGCAAGGCGGAGGCGCGCGAGAAGACTTTGGCGTTCCTGGCGCAGCGCGAGGGACCGGCCAATGTCGGCCTGCGGGTGAATGCCGTCGGTTCCGAGGCGGGCGAGGCGGATCTGGAAGCGCTGAAGGGCGCGGGAGGCATCGCCTTCGTGATGATCCCCAAGCCGACCGGCCCTGGCGACCTCGACAGGGTCAGGGCAGCCTATGGCAAGGACGCGCTCATCCCCGTGCTCGAATCGGCGCGCGCGATCCAGGCGGCGGATGCGCTCGCCGACCATGAAGCGGTGATCGGCGGCATTTACGGCGCGATCGACCTCGCGGCCGATATCGGCTGCGATCTTTCCTGGGATGCGCATCTTTACGGCCGCTCGCGCTGCGCGCTGGCCTTCGGCGCGGCGCGCAAGGTTCTCTTCGATGTGCCTTATCTCGACGTGAAGGACCCCGACGGCCTCGAGGCGGAGACGCGGCGGGCCAAGGCGCTCGGCATCCATGCGCGCTCGGCGATCCACCCCGCGCAGCTCGCGCCGATCCACAAGGCGCTTTCGCCGACGCAGGAAGAGGCCGAGCGCGCGCAGCGCGTGGTCGAGGCCTTCGAGCAGGCGAAGGACGGCGTCGCGCTTCTCGATGGCAAGATGATCGAGCTGCCGGTCATCAAGTCCGCGCGACGGACCCTCGCCCTCGCAGCGCGCCAGCCTTGACCCTGGGGCGGCCTCAAGTGCAATCACGGACCTGACAGACTCGCAAGGAATTCTCTGGTGGATATCGAACAATTGCGCTCGCAGGCGGCAGCTATCGCGGTCTTGTCCATGGATGCGGTGGAGAAGGCGCAGTCCGGCCATCCCGGCATGCCGATGGGCATGGCCGAGGCGGCGACGGTGCTGTTTATGCGCCACATGAAATTCGACGCGCAGGCGCCCGACTGGCCCGACCGCGACCGCTTCGTCCTCTCGGCCGGCCACGGCTCCATGCTGATCTACAGCTCGCTCTATCTGCTCGGCTATCCGGGCATGGAGATGGACGACCTCAGGAATTTCCGCCAGCTGTCGTCAAAGACCGCCGGCCACCCCGAATACGGACACGCCCCTGGCATCGAGACGACGACCGGGCCGCTCGGCCAGGGTGTCGGCAATGCGGTCGGCATGGCGATGGCCGAGGCGCATCTCAATGCGCGTTTCGGCGACGATGTCGTCGATCACCGCACCTGGGTCATCGCGGGCGATGGCTGCCTGATGGAAGGGATCAGCCAGGAGGCGATCGCGCTGGCGGGCCACCTCAAGCTGCGCAAGCTCTGCGTTCTCTGGGACGACAACGGCATTTCCATCGACGGCA
>JACLAD010010814.1_pt1 | contig 33563 bp, 45 predicted proteins | sample 8027901 | NCBI WGS metagenome assembly JACLAD01 (sample SAMN15725071, study PRJNA655200) | protist metagenome | isolation source: fluorescence activated cell sorting (FACS) single amplified genomes of... | place: Spain: Blaines Bay Microbial Observatory, Mediterranean Sea | collected 2016-07-05 | reverse complement strand
GAGGCGGCGCTCGATCGAGGCCACCGACAGAGCGCGGGCCGGGCCCGAGGGCGCCGCCAGATCGGTGATGTAGAGACCGATGAGTTCGGGAAAGGCGGGCAGGGGGTCGGCACCCTTCAACCGGCACCAACGGGCGAAGGCCGTCCAGTCGCGCGCGTAGGCCCGGCGGGTGTTCTCGGCGACGGCGTGATCGGCGTAGCCGCGGGCGGTGTCGACGAGGCGGTCGAGCCGGCCGGAGCCGGCGACATGGTCGGGCAGGGCAATTTGGGCGGGGATTTCGGGCGTGTCCGGCATGCCGATGGGCGTAGCACGCTCATGTCCGATAATCGAAGATTATCGGACATGATGGCCCCCCGCACAGCGCGGCGGTTTTGGCGCATGAGAATGGACAAAAGCGCCGCGACCCGGTAGCTGGCGTGGTATGTCCGTCCTTCCGCATCTTCGTCCTCCCGCCCCCTCTTGGCCCGCGCCACCGGACTGGGCCATCACGGGCCGTGCCGCCGATCCCGAGGATGCTGCGTTCCGCGCCGGCGCGGCGCTAGCGCATCTGCAGGGTGTGATGGCCCAACCCGGCTTGCCTCTCGCGCTGTGGCGCGACCGGCTGGCGCTCGAGGCCGCGGCGGCAACTGTGAGGTTTTCGGGGCGAGCAGAGTGTTTGGCAGAGCTGCGCGACGCGCTGCATTTGGCGCGCCCCGGCGATCCACCCGGTCCCGCAGGGGAGATCGGCCACACTTGGCGCCGCGCGGTAACGCAGCCGCTGACCGCGCGCGGCCTGACGCCTCTCTCCGGCGTCGCGCCGGACTTGGTCAGGCGGGAACTGGCAAGACCCGGCGCGCCCATCGCGCGGGCGGAGGCCACGCTGGAGGCCGTGCTCAGTGAGGCCCCCCCGGGCTGAGACTTTGGCGCTGATCCTCGCCGACGCGGCGCTGGCCCGGGCGCTCGGCTGGGACCGGATCGTGCCGCTGCTGGCCATTGGCCTCGCGCCGCGCGACCTGCGGCGCGAGGGGGATGGGCTGCGGCTGGCCTGCCATCAGGCCGTGATTCGGGCCGCGGCCCGGGCGGCCGGCCTGGCACAGGAGCTGACCCGCCGCGCCGCGCATCTGCACGCCGTGGCGCCGAGGCTGCGGGCCAGGGGGGCAGAAGCGGCGGTCGAGCTGTTTCTCACGCAGGACGCGCTGGCGCCGGCCGCGCTGACCCAACTGATGTCGGACCGCGCTGCGCGGCGGCTCTGCGACCGGCTGGTGACCTTGGGCGCGCTGCGCGAGTTGACCGGGCGCGACAGCTTCCGGCTCTACGGGCTCTGACCGTGGACTGGATCGACCGCGAGCTGGCCGAGCTGCCTTCCGAACTGCGCTGGCGCGAATGGATGCGGCGGATCGAGGCGGTGCTGTTCGCTTCGTCCCATCCGGTGCCGCGCGCCGGACTGGTCCAGGTAGTGGGGCAGGGGGCGGCGCTGGATCTGCTGCTCGACGATCTCGCCGCGGAACTGGCCGACCGGCCCTACGAGATCGTGCGGATCGGCGAGGGCTGGATGCTGCGCACCCGGCCCGCCTATGGGGCGGTGATCCGTGCCGCCGCCGATGTGAGGGACCGGGAATTCGACCTGTCAGAGCGCGATCTTGCGGTGCTCGCCGCCATCGCCTATCACCAGCCGATCACCCGCGATGGCCTCAGGGAGATATTCGGACACGAGATCTCACGCGACCTGATCGGCCGGCTTGCGGCGCGGGACCTGATCGCGCCGGGGCCGCGCGCGCCGCGGCGGGGCGCGCCCTACACCTACGTCACCACGCCGGGGTTCCTTGCGGCCTTCGGGCTCGTGGATTTGCGGGACCTGCCGGATGTCGAAGCGCTGCGCGATGCGGGACTAGCGGGAGCACAAGACCGAGAATGACCGGGACAGGATCCGGTGCTGTCCTCCTCAATCACTCGCTCGAGCCGCACTCCGCACTCTGTCGGGGTGGCTCCTGCCAGAGCTTGTACTGCTCGGCGCATGCGCGACACCATCATGTTGCTCCTGTCCATCCCCGCAACGCTGCGATGACAGATGCAGGGTTCGCGGGAAGGCAGGTCAGCCCATGACCTCACAGCTCAAGATCAGGCCCAGAGATTGACCGCCACGGCCCATAGGATCGCCAAGCCAGTGATGATCAGGTTCGCACCAATGTCACGATCACCGAGGATCTCATCCCAGATACGGATCAGTGCCAGCCAGAACAGTGGAATCGAGAACAAGGCCAAGCCGCCAAGGCTCACAACGTCAGGAACCAATGCTTGCATTCGTACACCCTCTACGCGCCATTTATGACGTAACGTAATATTGTGGCTTTCCTATGAGGGTAGAGCAAGTCTGGCACTCGCCCGTAAAGTGCGGATAGGCGGATAAGTGGTTCCATGGCAGGCTCATTGCCAAGAACCAATACGCGCATAGGTTTCGATCCTCGTAGAGGCAACGACATGACTGATGATATTGCCGCCAGCTTTGCAGACCCGGTCCAAGTCGACTTCTTTCATGTGAATGCTGACTTATCGTTGAGCCCCTCAAGGCTTGGTCCGCTGACCCTTCCGGCGCGATCCTTTATCCCCAAGACCGGCACCCTGGTTTCGGAGTTTCGGCCGTATGGGCGTTCAGTCCCGCATCGAGTGATACAGCAGGAGTCTGCTTCAGGCTCAGCTCGGGTCACGCTGCTCCTTGAAAGGATCGATAATAGCTATCCGTAGCTTGATGGGGGAAAAGTATTACTTGCCCCTATACCATTGAAATGGCTTATGAACCTAAGAAGGGCTAACGTTTCAGCTTCATGTCCCAGATAAACGTAAATGGGCGGTTGGGACGCCATTCCTGATCGTCCGGCTTGGTCCTTCTGGTGATTGGTATCTAAGGAGGACCAAGCCACACCCGGCTTGCCCGCATTGTCTCCTGTAGTTGATGACGCAGATAGTATGGGAAAGCGTAAGCCCGCCGGTTTCCCGACGGGCTCGCGTTGCTGTTTAACGAACCTGCCATTTCTGTCAGCCTTAGCAAGATGCTGAAAAAGGCCAGGTTCGACGCGGTTTCGAACACACGATTTACCCTCGGTATGGTGGCGGCGGGGGTGGTGATGCGCGGGCCTGACGAAGCGAGCGGGTCGCTGTTCAGCTATGTTGACTTAAAGGAGCGCGCTCCGGAGTGGCATCCGCTGCGTTTGATCCGTCTGGTCTTGCCCCCGTTTCACCGGACACTCGGCTGAACTCGTTCTCCTTGGTCAAGAGCCTAGTTGGAGCTCTAGCCCTCCAAGCCGTGGCCGACCATTGCTTCGAGGAGCTCGACGTCCCTTTGCGTCAAGTTTTGGGACCGGCCGCCACGGTGGGCGAGACGCTCACCATGACCAGCGGCCTTGTCATGACACCTGAGTTGCACACAACGGCCGACACTATGCTTAACGATGCAGGGTTCTCACCCTTCGGTCCCTTGGCCTCCTCGCCGTAAGACTTCGGCACAGTCGCCTTTCGGATTTCCGCATTGCGACATCGAGAAGGTAGGGGAGATTGTCGTCTATCTTGGTCTCTTCATCGAGACTCCCTGACCACCTTCTGCCCTGCCGTCGTGCGCGTCACAACGCGCGCGCACGGCGGAACTGGGCCGGCCCTACCTTCGTGCCTTGTCTTCCTGCCTCTGCTGTTGAGGGAAAGCGGTGATAGGGACGCCCCTCTCGACCCCGCCGGGACAGCGCGCGTAGATGGGTTCGGGAAGAGGTGCGGAACGCTTTACGGGAGTAGGGGGCTCGGGGAAGTGGCGAACGATGACCCTGCCCTAGGAGTCCAGAGGGGCGGCGCGTCCTTTGGTTCGGCTGAAGGCCTCGGGAGGGCGGAGTGCCTCCTGAGCGCGCGTCAGCGGCGCCGGGGTCCCCGGGGGCGCCAGCCCCCGGCGAACGACAGCTGAAACGCAGGCCCGCAGGGCCAGAGTGCCAGCTGGTTAGTGAGTATGTATGGTTCATGCAGCGACCCGGAATACCATTCGATCCCAGAAACACCAAAAGGCTGTAAAAATAGGAGGCGACGACAGCACGTTTCAGGATCTACGCTGAGTAAACTTGAATTTATCAGCTTCTCCTGGAGCGCAGTTCAATCGGACCTCGTTTCTGCCGAATCTAAATGCGTTGGCATAGCTCTCGCCCCTGGCAAGCGCAGAGTAAAACGCGTAGCTAAATGCGATTCCTGCCTCATCAGCAATAGAGCTATCACAGCCTACAACGTAGTCAACATTGGTAGAGCAAGTCGCTGCTACCGTATCCGAATAGCAGGCTCCAAGGACAAGGCATTTAATCGACGGTACCAATCCTACCAGTTCCGCCAAGGCTTCATCTGATACGGGCGCCGCATTTCCATTTCGGTCCTCGAAGCATAGGATCCTCGAGCCTCCGTGACCGCTGAAATGTAGAACTGTTGGTTGGCTTGTTACAACCTCAGCCTGAATGTCACTGGTGCGGACGGCCCAGACATTCTCGACCACAACATCGGCGCTGGGGTTCTTTACGGCTTTTAGCCTGTTTCTTAGTTCACGTGCCTCTTCATCAAGCCGGAGGCGGTCCTCATCAACTGGTGAAGATGACAACACCAATACTTTCTCAGCCATTCTAATTTGTTCCTCTGAGGTTTCGCTTTTGGGTAAGAGGTAGCCTACGTCTCCAAACATATCGGCCGTTCCCTCACGAACATCCGAGGATCGAATTCTTCTGTATATTGGCTTACCTTCAGCCCCGAGTAGTACATGCGGCCGCAGATGAGGGGTCTCATGTAATATTTCGAAGATCTTTTCCTCATAAGGACGACAGTCATCGGCGAAACGCGAGAAGTGTTCTGCGATTAGCTGTCGAACGTTGTCCGAGGTCTCGCTTTTATACCACCCAAGGGAGATGTCCTCTAATCCGTCGTAGAAGTGCCCCTTAAGGCCTTTTGCCAGCCCGATACGGGCCTCCACGTCCGGCAAAAACGTCCCGCGTTCTATTATGGCGTGCCGAAGGAACTTGTCCTTCTCGCGTTCGGCAGCAAGCTGTAGTAGCTTCGACTGGACGTTTCCCGGCTCCTTTTCGAGATCTGAAAATGGTATCCCGAGGTCGTCGATGGTGAGTCTGGAATTTTCAAGAACGGACCAAACGGAGTATTGTCTAACGATGATATTGGGGTGCTGGCCAAGCGCCTTCACAAAGTTGCCATTTGTGTGCTTGGGATGAAATAGGTTTTCTATGTCTTTGTTCAGCCCAATGGTAATAAGGGCCAGCTTCAGAACTTCTTCGTCCGCAGTCTCAATGTCTATTTTCAGACTGGAAAGGTCGAGCTTGGCAGGGTCGGTATTCTGCAATGCCGCCAAGGTCCTGATGACCGGAGGAACCAAGCGCGCGGCTTCGGTGGAGTCGAGGTTTCCTCTGTATAAATGAGAGAGAGCCGCTATTGCGGCGGCACAAATCTCCGGGTCTCCTTCATGCTTCCGGAGTGCAAGCTCAACATAAGTCTGAGATTCGTGAAACCTACCAAGTTGAGCAAGGCAATTAAGGCACCACCGGACTACTTTTCTGTCCGTGGATGAGAGAACTATGCCGCATATCAGCTTCTCTATTCCATTTACTTGGTCCCCCCGCAGTGAGTGACCAGATCGATATAGTTTTGCAAGGTCTTGTAGCGCGACCTTCTGTTGGCGAGCGCCGCCATTTTCTAAGTCGTGTTTTAGAAATGCAGCTCTATTGGGGGGGATGTTCTTGGTAGCCAATGCTATTAGAGTTCCTCATAATGCAAGGCTTCGAATGCCGCCTTGCTCCATGGCTCAAAGTCGTCGAGATTTTTATTTGAAGATTTCAAGTCGAGCCAAGTGAGGTTGTTTAGCGATAGTCTGCGTGTGGTGGGTTCAAACCACTCGGGACATGTCCACTCCATGACGATCAAAAGGGCCTGCTGCCCTTTCTTGTCATCAAGAACCAAGTTCGCCATGGGAGTAGGTAGCTCGTGATCGCCTTGATCGATGCTTCGATACGAGATGTCGAGGTCATTCAGTATTACGCTCAACGACTTCTCTTTCGCTCCATAGTCACCTTCGCAAAAAAGAGTTAGGTCGCTCGCGTCAAGTGTCGTTTTAAACCCAATAGATTTCTTGTCAGCAAATGCATCTCTATCATCACGGTACCTACCAATCCGGTACGATAGGATGGAGTTTCCTTTCCTAACGACTGAGAATGTCCAAGTTGTTACTAAGTCGTCTCCCACTTCATCTTCGGCTGCATACTTTATCGCTCCGACCGACTCTGCTGCTTTAGCCAACTTTCGCCAGTCCGACTTTAGCTCTCTGCTGCACTTGTTTAGAAAGTGTCGATCCAATGTCAAGAGTGGCTCGCGATATAAATCGCGTGTTCGCCGTCGAGCCGAGAATGGTTCTTTGTAGCTATTCGGCACATCTGGATCGGTGATTAGTTCTGATAGAAAGAAGACGCCTGGGCGCGTCCGAAAAAATGCTGACGTAGACCTGTGATATAGAATGTCTTCGCTTATTCTGGCTTGAAGCGTTTTATGCTGGGTTTTTCCGTATAGATGCGTTGGAACCAAGTTAGCTCTGTACGCGGCATCTAAAATACCTCTCGCCGTCATGGGTTTCCGGACCCGGCGCAGAACTTTTTGAGCGATCTCGAGATATGAATCCACAAAAGTGTCCAAATGCGCACGACGCGAGGCTACTCGCGCCAAGATTGTTTTGCAAGGGCAGGTGAGGCTTGTGCGTGTGTGCCTCCCGTCCTCGCCAGGTTCGACCAAAGTCCTGACTTCCTTGGTTCAGGAGTTCAACGATGGACGGTTCGGTTACACCAACGCAATACCCTGTGGTGTTGAGGTTTGAGGGATTATACCGGCATCAACTAGGCTGCTTCGAGGCTCAAGGGCTCCGCAAAGGCGGTGATCTCAGTCATGTAGACCGATTGCGGACGCAGCTGAATGGGCCACCGTTGATCGGTGGAGAGGACTGGGCAGCAAAGGCTTTGGCCGAGATCCGCGACATGGCTGCCAGGAACTTCGCCGCCGAGTTCGAAGCTCTCGAGAAGCGGAAGCGGCGCAAGGATATCGAGCGCCGGCTCGTCGAGGGGCCCAAGCAACCTTGGCGTCCGACACGCCATGGTCCGATGCGCGAGGTCATCCTGACCGCCAACAAGGACTGGTTCGCGGGCGATCTGTCGACCTTCTTCGGCGAGGGCTAAAATCAGCGGGAGAAGGTATTCGCGGAATACGCCGCGGCTTGGCTGAAGGAGCACTTCGGCGACGATGTGATCCACGCTCGCGCCGACCGGGACGAGGCTGCCTACCACATACACGCTGCGATCATGCAGCAAGCGGAGGTTGAGATCGCCAAACCAAAGGCCAGAACGCCGACGGCTTCGGCAACACGATGGGTGCTGCAACCTTCGATCCACCCGATGATCGAAAACTACGAGGATGCGCAGGATAGCGTCGGTAGTGGTTGGCCAATCTCCGCCTCTTCCGGGTCGAAAGAAGGACGGCTGCCATCAAGCAGGCGTGCGAGAATGGAGAGATGCCGCCAAAGCGGCGCAATCACGCGGAAACCTCGAAGTGGCATGCTGATAAGGAATAACGCCTCCTCGCCAAGAGGAAGGCGTTAGCCAATCGCACGGCAAGGGTCGATGAGATGCATCGAGAGGCAGACGAGGAGGAAGCCGCATCCGAGAAGGCGGAAAGGATTAAGCAAAGCAAGCGGCAGGACCAGGACTAGACTGGAAAAGACATGCTGGGCGAAGCGAGGCCCGCGAACTGATCAATACCGACATACGGCAGCGACCGCATACGAGAAGGCTTCGCGGCATTGTCTACTGGAGGACAGAGGCGAAGACTGTCATTTTCGACAATGTCCAATCCGGGTTTCCGCAACCACCGAAATCTTACAAAGATGCAGACCAGCGGGGCAAAGCGCTTGGATTAACTCGCCTTGATACGTTGTTCCCTAATCATGCCTGCAGACGGCCCAATCCTGTCGCTCACTTAAACTACAGATGTTGCGCCGCTTCCCAGAAGCAGACCTTGATCTCTTGAATTTTTTCGAGCCAGATGGCGACATCTCTGGAGCCGTTTTTTTAGCTTGAGGGCTGGCTCCAAAGCGCTCTCGCTACCTCGGCGACTGTCAATGGGGAGAGAAAGTCCGGCGCTTTTACATGCGCCCACCTGTGGCATGTCGGGCAAAGGACGACCAGATCATCGGCACGGCTCTCGCGAACGCCAGCAGCAAGAGGTTGGAGGTGGTGCGCGTCGAACATTCCGTCCAATGTATCGCTGAAACCACAAGCCTCGCAGCAGAGCGCGCCCCCATTCTTCGCCCGATTTTGGGCCTTCACCTCACGTTTCAAACTCGGGTTACGCTCGATTTCCTTCGATAGTCTCCAGACCTTCTTTCCTTCGGACGATTTGATGTTCAATTTGGGATATAAAGTGCCAATAAGCTTCACGCCGCCGGGATCGCGAAATCCGGAGGGTACCTGTACCTCCCATTTACGGGAAACATTGCGATCCTTCAGCGCGTTCCACAGTGCTTCAATTTGATCGGTGCATCGCATGACTCGGTCATATGCGTTTGCAAGAATGCTCATGTCCTCGAAACCGAGTTCGTCGACCAACAACGGTTCGCCGTCAATCGCATAGATCTCGGAAAGGACTACTGCGACTGGCCATTGTCGAAGGCGCTTTTGCAGTGAACCACCTGTGACGAATGCTGTCGTCTCGCCGTATGCTCCAGTCGTGCGAACCAACTCTATCGCTCGCCCTCGCAATTCCTCCGGCACATGCTTACCGCCTCCGATGGTCACGAAGTAGGGCTGCTCTTGCGCCTTCTCTGCCGTAATTCTCGCCTGCGAGTAGTGACCTTTATCCTTCTTTGCAGCATCTCCTCGCGATCCGAAGCACATTACTGCTTCTTCCGATCTACCCCAGACGGCCTTGACGCCCATCAGATAGTTTACACTTGGAACAACTTGGCTGAACTTGACCATACCGGTTACTTTCCAGCTGCTAAAATTTCGTGTTTTACTCTAGGCTATATGGCCGAGTATATTTCGGCTTAACGGGAGACTATTATGAAAGACGCTATGGTCGAGAAAGATGTATGGGAAGGTGACAAGCTTGAATACGAAAAGATCGGACACGCCTTCACGAATCTTGTGAAGTCGATTGAGGGCGAAAAGGTGATTTCGATCGAAGCTGGCTTCGGACGCGGAAAGACCTTTTTCAGGAAAGCTTGGTCACAGCACCTTAAGAATGAGAACGAAGTCGTCGTTGAAATTGACGTGCAGCAGTCTGACCACTCGGGCGATCCTGTCATCACATTGCTAGGTGCGCTCGTAGATGCACTTCCTAGGGAAGACAAGGACAAAGGTCAGAGAGCCTTGGAGTCTGCCAAAAAATTGGGATCACTTGGGGCAAAGACACTCACACGGGCCATGCTTAAATCCGGCGCCGACGAACTCTTCAACGCACTAAGTGAAGGGGCTATAGACAAACTTGAGGAATTCGATGCGCTAGATGGTGTTATCAAGAGTGTCGGTAACGAGATGTCGAAGGTTGCGGGTCAGCTTATCGCTTCCCAAATGGCCGCTGAAAAGGTTCGAAAGGTCGAACTACCCCAGCAGCTTGAAGCGCTGCGCGCTGCGCTGGTCGAAGGTGCTAAGCATGATAGAGTCATTGTCATCATCGACGAACTTGACCGCTGCCACCCGGAGTATGCGATCTCCTTCTTGGAAGCGACGAAACTTATCTTCAACCAATCTGGATTTATTTTCTGCCTGATGGTGAATGCGGAATATCTAGAACGTCTAGCACGACATAGATTTGGTGTTGCAGACGGAGACGAAAGGTACCTCGACAAGTTCGTCGATATTCGACTAAAGCTCGACACCAATGAAGATGAACTGTTAAAAGCAGCGAGAGATCTTGCCCGAAACCTTCCACTTTCCGTCCCATATGGAGATCGAGAAGAGTTCTCTCTTGAGTCAGCTTCTCAGCTGGCGGGCACGCTTGCCATGGCAACTAACCCCTCCATGAGAAAGTTGAAGCGAATAATGCTAAAGGTCGAAGTAGCGATGAGATGCTATGCAGATCAACCTCTCGACCCTTCGCTCCTAATTTACTTAGCTTTTCAAGATCACTATCCAGTAGAAGTTACAGATACGTTCCTTCCCCGTGCATTTCTTACACCGTCCGCAGGCGCTGAGGTCGTCGACAATAGGCCTAAGTCACGCTCTACACCTTCTGCCAAGAGAGATGAAGATGCTAGGAGGAACGAAATTATTTATGATAAGGCGCCTGAACTCCTTGAGCTTCCGCGTGATAGATACAGATTTCCAGACGACAAGGACTACAAAGACTGGGCAAAAGCATTCGTTTACTTAGCGCACGTCTATATACCTTCTCACAGGAAAATATTGGACGGCGTAGCAACAGTGATCGCTGACTAGGACCATGATTTAGCAAGTTGCTTGCAAAAAAGAAGAGGCTCAGGCTGAAACGTCGGTGATGCGGAATTAAGTGCCTCTAGAGCCATATCCGCTTCCCACCTTTATCACCGCCTCAAGGCTCGTATCGAAAGCCGTTTCAGCTTTCACATTTTTCCTGAAAGAGGCTATAAATGGCATCGGCCTCGCTTGGCGCGAACGTCAGGCCATAGGATTCCGAGACCCGGGTGAAGCGGAGAAGATACTGGCAATGGAAGCCCGCATCTGCCGGCAGCCATTCGAGCGGACCTGATGCCCCCTTTTGCCGGTTCGCCGACGCCTCAACGGCGAACAGGTTCACGGGATCGTTCGCGAAGCGGCGGCGCTTTTCCTCCGCCCATGTATCGGCCCCATGGGCCCAAGCGTAAGCCAGCGGCACGAGATGATCGATATCGAGCGCTGTGGCGTCGAGATGGATCCGCCCTGAATACGGGTCGTTCCAGCGCCCTCGCTCGACACGGCAGCCATCGCCTGAATAGCGGACCGGTCCGGTGGACAGCTCGGCCAGGAGCTCATGCCTGGTGTTCTGGCAATCCCTGTCATCATCGGCCCAACCGCCGAACAGATCCCGGTCATAGCTGTCGCTTCCGGCCGAGACGATGGTGGCATTGGCAGTCGGCTGACTGAACGCAGGTGTGGAAGACGCGAGTTCACAAGCCCCTTGGCCTTTCTTCGGATGCCGTCCACCGGCCTCGAGACAGGCTTGAATGGAAGGGAAGGGACGGAAGTTCTTCGTCCGCGCATAGTAGGAGCCGCCGGGGCAATGGCAGATCTCTGAGGTCGACATCTTCACCGGATCAGCCGCACTGAGGGAGGGGATGGCTATGGCGGCGGTGATCGCGATCGCGCGGAGAAAACTCATGGAGCACCTGATCGAAAGGACATGCGCTCATCTGCACACGGCGCGCTCCGGTTGTGTAGGGGGAAATTGACGCGCTTGGTGAGCGCGCTGCGCTGTCCCTACAGTCGAAGCCTTACGCAGCAGACGAACATCCGCCCATGGGTTGCCCCGGCTGACCGTCTGCAACGCAAGCGCTTCGGCAGGCGCAGCGTGCTGATCGCGCAGGATCCTGCGATCAGGCTTACCCTGTCCCCTTGGGTTCGGCGACCAGCGCCGAGAACCTGCTGCGGATCATCTCCTCGCGGTATCGCTCGGCCAAATGCCCGTAGGTCGATGCGACCGTTCGCGTATCGGCATGACCGAGCTGCCGGGCCACGACTTCCAGGGGCACACCATGGCAGATCAGGTCGCTGGCATAGGTGTGCCGCAGGCCGTGAAAGACGAAGGTCTGCGGCTGGCCGGCTCGAGCAGCAGCGAGCCGAAATGGTCCCGTGTGCTGGCGGCGCCAGACCTTCCCGGCCTCAGAGAGCAGAACATGATCCCGAGGGGCCTTTCCCACACAGCATTGCTGAAAGAAGGCCATGCCTTCGTCCGGCAGGAAGACGAAACGGGCAGGGCTACGCTTGAAGGCCGGAATGCGAAGGCCGTAGATCTGGAAGGCAACGTCCTCCGCACGTAGTTGTCCCAACTCGCCAACGCGACAGCCAGTGTAGAGAGCGGCCAACACCAGGCGTCGCAGGGCTGGCGGGCACGCGTCGAGCAAACGCCGGCATTCAGAGCGATCGAGGAAGTCCCGACGGGGCGTGTGGTTCACCGGCAATCGTCGCAGACAGCGCCATGTGCGCTCTGCCTCCAAGTGCCCGTTCTCCCATGCCAGGCGCAGCGCCATGCGCAGGATTATCACCAAGCTGTTGTAGGTGCGCTTGCGACGTCGAAGATCCTCCGGCGTCAGATCGCACAGCCGCACCTTCGGCCGCTCGCGCTGGAAGCCGAACTTTGGTGGACGCTCCAGCACGCGATGCGCCAACCGCCGGAGGTGTAGCGGCGTGACAGCGTTGACTGGCACAAACAGCAGGTCGTTCGCCAAGTGGTGATTGATGAGCACCAGCGTATTGTAGTGCCCGCCTGGCGAATGCGCGATCTTCGTCCAGGCGGTGTAGTCGGCGAGGGCGTGGCCGACCGTATAGAGGTCGCCCATAGGGCAGAAGTTGACCTCGCTCATCCGCTCGGCGGGTCGGGTGGCATGTGCTTTGTCGGCGACGTCAGGGTCGGCGAACCAGGCTTCCGCGCGCTTCAACGCGGCCTCGAAGCACAAGGCGCCTTGGCCAACATCCAAGGCAGGACCGAGAGCTCTCTGCTTGTAGCGCTTGTCCTTGGACAGGTAGCGCGCCGTCCATGTGCAGACCCTAGCGTGAGGCCGGTAGATCCCCAAGTGCCGGGAAGTGGCGATCGCCCACCAGTAAGGCGTCTCTCGGAATGGTAGCTCAGCGATTGTCCCTGGATCGGCAAAAGGACATGCCCGTTCACGCATGGCATGTCCCGACGGTACAGGCGTCGCCATGGCTCCCTCCGTGCGATCGTTAACAGTTCGTCAACAGTTTGCCCTCAGACTGGGGGATATGAGAAGCAACAGTTCATTCGAGCGATGGGCCTGCAAAAGCGCCGTTGTCTACGCGGAAGGGCGGAAAGTCCGATACGGCCTGTTCGGCTCTGAGGCACTGGCGCGGCTGGCAGGGCTTCCTCGCTTGCGATGGGTTCGACTGGAGAACATTGCACCCCCGCGGGCTTCGTATCAAAGTATCATGGCCCAAGAGGAGAGGGTGGTCACTGCGATGTCGGATCTTCTACGCCCGCATGGCCGCAAGGTGTTCGATCATGAGATCCTACTGTCGACCCAACGCTGCGACTTGCTGATCTTGATCAGCCGTGTTTCGACCTGCTCCACCGAGAGCCGTATCACTTGACCTCGGGACCATACACCTAGGGTCGGCCGTCCCAAGCAACTGTTCAGGTTTATCGCGACGCGGAAGGGGCCCTTGCTCCCACACCGGCTCTCTACCCTGGGGAGACGGGCTCCCTTCCGCACCGCAACTTTACTCCATTCGCAACAGACAGGGGGGCGGAAGACTGATCGGGCGGACCAAGGGTGGCATGAACACCGAGTTGCATGCCGTCACAGATGCACACGTTCGTTCGCTCAGGATCTTCATGACCGCTGGCTAGGTGAGCGACTATACCGGCGCTGCAGCGCTGATGGGGAGCTTGCCCGAAGCTGACTGGTTGCTTGCCGATCGGGGCTATGACGCCAACTGGTTTCGCGAAGCCCTGAAGGACAAGGGTATCAAGCCCTGCATCCCGGGCCGGAAGTCCCGTGACACATTGGTGAAATACGACAAGCGTCGCTACAAACGCCGCAACCGCATCGAGATCATGTTCGGCAGGCTCAAGGACTGGAGCCGCGTCGCCACTCGCTACGATAGATGCCCCGAAGTCTTCCTGTCCGCTGTCGCTCTCGCAGCAACCGTCATCTTCTGGCTCTGAAACTCAATGAGTCTGGAGTCTACGAAAGATGAATCCCGTCGGTCCGTTTGCGCAACAGTGTCGCGTTGCATCTTAAAAACTTGGTGGCGTGCATGCGCTGACCACCTCACAAGGCGTGGTGCCTATGTTGCGAAACCGGTGCGGCGCGGTGCTGTCGAAGTAATAGGCATCGCCGCGCTCGAGCACGAAGACCTCGTCACCGAGCGTCAGCTCGAGCCGCCCGGCCACCACCACCCCTGTTTCCTCGCCCGCGTGGCTCAGCATACGGCGCCCCGAGTCCCGGCCCGGCTCGTAGAACTCGTGCAGCATCTGCAGGGCGCGGCCCGGCCGCTGCGCGGCGACGAGCAGGTATTTCACCCCCGGCGCACCGATATCGACCATCTGTGCGCGCCGCACCACCGGCACCCGCGCCAGCGGCAGCTCGAAGCTGAAGAAAGCGGCGAGATCCATTGGCACTCCGTCGAGGATCTTCTTGAGCACCGCCACCGAGGGCTGTGTCGCCCCCGCCTCGATCTGGCTGATTGTACCCGAACCGACGCCACTGCGCCGCGCCAGCTCGCGCTGCGACAAGTTGTGCGCGCGCCGCAGCGCCCTCAGTCGCCGCGCCAGCATCACGCCGTGATCCTCAGACATGCCGCTCTCCCGCTTTCGATCCGAAGCGGATAATGCGCAAAGCCTTGGTTTCGCTCAAGGCCCTAGTGGGGTCTAAAGCGCTGTTGTTCGGTATCGCGAGCGATGCAACTCTTGACTCCATCATCGCCCGATGGAGGCCGCCTGTGACCAGCTATGCCAAGATCAACGACGCATCCAGCTTCTGGATGCCCTATACGCCGAACCGCGATTTCGCCGCCGATCCGCGGATGATCGTCGCCGCCGATGGCATGTATTACACCAGCGATGACAACCGGCAGATCATGGACGCCACCGCCGGACTGTGGTGCGTCAACGCCGGTCACAACGATCCGCGCGTAGTCGAGGCGGTGCAGCGTCAGGTCGCCACGCTCGACTACGCGCCGCATTTCAACTTCGGCACGCCGCAGGCCTTCGAGCTGGCCGCTCGACTCGCAGGGCTGTTTCCCGAGGGGATCGACCATGTGTTCTTCACCAATTCAGGCTCTGAATCGGTGGACACTGCGCTCAAGATCGCTCTGCATTACCATCGGATGCGTGGCGACGGGGCGCGCAGCCGGCTGATAGGGCGCGAGAGGGGCTACCACGGCACCGGCTTCGGCGGCATCTCGGTCGGTGGGATCGTCAACAACCGGCGGCATTTCGGCACGCTGCTATCGGGGGTCGATCACCTGCGGCACACGCATGATCCGGCGCGCAACGCCTTCTCGCGCGGCTGCCCTGACCACGGGATGGAGCTGGCCGATGACCTGGAACGGCTCTGCGCGCTGCACGACCCCTCGACGATTGCCGCCGTAATCGTCGAGCCAATGGCAGGATCGACCGGGGTGCTGATGCCGCCCAAGGGCTATCTCGCGCGGCTGCGCGAGATCTGCGACCGGCATGGCATCCTGCTGATCTTCGACGAAGTGATCACCGGCTATGGCCGGCTGGGCAAGATGACGGCGGCCGAGTATTTCGGCGTGACGCCCGACATCATCGCCACCGCCAAGGGGCTGACCAATGGTGTGGTGCCGATGGGCGCGGTCGCGGTCAGCCGCGAGATCTACGCCTCGGCCATGGAGAACTCCGCCACCCCGATCGAGCTGTTCCACGGCTATACCTATTCCGCGCATCCGCTGGCGGTGGCGGCGGCGCTGGCGACGCTCGAGAGCTACCGCGCGAACGACATGTTCGCCCGCGTCGAGGCGCTGGCGCCGGAATGGGAGAACGCGCTGCACTCGCTGCGGGGGCGGCCACATGTGGCCGATATCCGTAATCTTGGGCTCGTCGGCGCGATCGAGCTCGAAAGTCGTCCCGGCGCGCCGGGCGCGCGGGGCTGGCAGGCGATGAAGTTGGCCTGGGAGGCGGGGCTGATGATCCGTGTGACCGGCGACATCATCGCGCTGTCGCCGCCTTTCATCGTCAGCGAGGCCGAAATCGACATACTGTTCTCGAAATTGTCAGACATTCTCGGCAAGCTTGCCTGATGGAAGGTCCAGATCCGAAAGTACGGCGGCGAAAGGAGCTAGGTAGGGAAAGTCACACCCGCGAGCGCCAACGCTTGAAAATCGGATCGAAGGAGATGCTCGACAGTCTCCTCGGTCATCTCCTCGACCGCGACATATTGGACAAAGCGCGCATTTTGAACGCTGAACAGCAAACGACTGAGGTCCGAGGCATCCGCTGCACAGGCAATGCCTCGCTCGGCTTGGAGTTGTTTGATTGGTGTGACGAGGCAAGCTGCAAGCCTTTGGTCTAAATCATGGTAATCCCTGACAAAGCGAGAGTCTGTATCGATTATCGACGCAGCAATCACCTGACGCCACAGCGCTTTGTTTAGATTGGAGATCGCATGGTTACGGATAAGCCGTGCGAACTTCATGGCGAGATCTACGAGATCAGAAGCAGTTGGAGCTAACTCCCGATGCATGCTTTCGACAAGGGCGCGGTCGCTTTCGGCCACGAGCGCCAACAGAATGCCCGACTTCGTTCCATAGTAATTGTGCACTGTCACGCCGGACACGCCTGATTGCGCCGCGATGGCTTCTATCGTGGTCCTCTCGTATCCGACTCTAGAGAACAGCTCTTTCGCAGCCTCTAAAATCCGCAACCGTCGGTCTTCTTTCTGCCGTTCTCTTAAGCCTGACACCCGAAACTCCCAAATATTCGCCTGTCCATCAAGCAGTTGCGTAAGAAATTTGTCTAGATAAAAGATTTTATCTAGTAAAATTTTCTGAACTGGATACCGTTGGGTCAGTGCAACAGGGGTGACCTACGATGCGACTTTCTCTGATCTTGTCCACAGCCGCGGCCACGATGACGTTTTCGGGTCCGCTGCATGCTGCCGAAACCGTCGATGTGGGCATCTGCGTGTCATGGCCGGGATACGGCATGCTCAAGGTGGCTCAGGAAAAAGGGCTGGTAGAAGGTATCGAACTCGACTTCACCATTTTCGAGGATCCGCTCGGCGGGCATTCAGCGCTCGCGGCAGGTCAGATTGATGTCTATGGCTGCACAGTCGAATACGTGCCGCTCGCGGTTGCTAACGAGCTTGATATCGTGAACGTCGCTTTCATGAACCCGTCCTACGGGGTCGATCACGTCATCCTTGCGCCTGATGTCGAACCTGCCGCGCTCGCCGGACAGAAGGTCTCAGCCCCGCAGGCCTATATCGGCAACCTGTTGATGGGGCTTTATCTCGAACAGGCGGGGGTGTCGGTCAACGAGGTCACTTGGGTCAACCTTAACGCCGACGAGGCTGTTGGCCCGATGCTCTCGGGCGATCTCGCAGCGGCTTACATGTACGAGCCCTGGATCTCTAATGTGCTAGCAGCGCAGCCGGGCGCGAGGAGCGTCTACGACACCGGCAAGCCGGAGGTGCTCAAAACTGGAATCTTTAATGATGGCATGTACATGAACACCAATTTCATCGCCGAGAGCCGTGGCGCGGCTCTGGCGGTGCTCCGGGCGAGATGGGAGGGCTTGGGGTACTGGAGCGAGAATGTTGAGGAGGGCAACCAGATCCTCGCTGATTTCTTCCAGTGGCCGGTTGAGGATCTCGCCTCCGTCATTGGGACTAACGGCAAGTTCCTCGAGGGCGGCATCTACATGATGGATTTTGACGAGTCTGCCAGAATGTGCGGCGTCCTCGACGGAGAGCCGCCCTTCGGTGTCGGTAATGGGTCCATGACGGAAGTGATCAGCAGGATCAACGATTGGTGGATCCGGCTGGGGCTGATGGAGGAGACTATCGAAGCATCGAAGGGTATCGACTGCTCGCTAATGGGTGATCTCGTTGAGGCGGGCTACCGCCAGTCGCTGACGGCCGATTAACGCCATGGCCGCCAGCGATCCCGTAATCTCGCACACAGGGGCGGCCGTGCCACCGCCCCGCAAGCCGAGATACTTCGACGTACGCCGACGCGTCTCTCGCACGCAGGCGCTGCTCTCGGGCATCCTGATCTGGTCCGCGTTCTTCACGCTTTGGACGGTGGCGACGGAGGCGGGGCTGGGTCAATACCCTGTTGGTTCCGCCACCTTTCGATGTCGTAGCCGCGCTGTGGGAGCTATTTGCCGAACGCGGGTTCGCACAGGACGTGCTCATCTCGATCATCCGGGTTCTCGTGGCCTTCGCGCTGGCTTCGGCGGTCGCGATTCCGCTGGGCGTCGCCGCCGGCAGCTTTTCCGCGATCGAGGCCTTCGTAATGCCCTTCGTCGCGGCATGGCGTTATCTGCCTGCGCCCTCTTTCATCCCGATCCTGCTGATGTGGTTCGGAACTGGCGAGACGCCGAAGCTGGCGCTGCTGTTCATTGGGGTGATCTTCTTTCTAACGACGCTGATCGTCGATCACACTAAGAATGTCCGCACCGAACTGGTGGAGACAGCGCTCACGCTGGGAGCCAACCGGCGGGTGACATTGCTGCGCGTGATCTTTCCGGCCGTGCTGCCCGATATCATGGTCGCAATGCGCCAGATGCTTGCGATGGCCTGGACCTATCTCGTCATCGCCGAGATTGTCGCCTCGACGACCGGGATCGGCGCCATGATGATGCGCGCCCGGAGGTTTCTCAACACCGACGAGATCCTGGCCGGGATCATCGTCATCGGCGCCCTTGGGCTGACCTTCGATCTCGGCTTTGCCGCGCTGCACCGTGCTATTTTCCCCTATCTGAAAGGCGGCCGGAGATGAGTGATATCATTCTCGCGATCGATGGCGTGTCCAAGACCTTCGATCTAGGAGCAGGCAAGTCGATCCAAGCGGTGAAAGATGTCTCCTTTGACGTCCGACGTAATTCGATCAGCGTGCTTCTGGGGCCGTCGGGCTGCGGCAAGTCGACCCTGCTGCGGATGATCGCCGGACTGGAGGCGCCGAGCGGCGGGCATATCCGACTCGATGGGCACGATGTCGAGGGACCGGGTCGCGAACGCGGCATGGTGTTTCAAGCTTATACCTCCTTCGATTGGCTCACCGTGCGGCGAAACGTCGAATTCGGGATGAAGATCAATGACGTGCCGCGCACTCTGCGCAAGGAGAGGGCGGATCACTTCATCGATGTGGTGGGCCTGACCAAGTTCGCCGATGCCTATCCGACCCAGCTGTCGGGCGGCATGCGCCAGCGCGTGGCAATCGCGCGGACGCTGGCCAACGACCCGGATTTGCTACTGATGGACGAGCCCTTCGGCGCGCTCGATGCCGAGACGCGCTGGCACATGCAGGAAATGCTGGTCGAGATCGCCGAGCGTGAGAACACTACCATTATTATGGTCACGCATGACATCGAGGAAGCCATCTTCCTTGCCGATCAGATCGTGTTCCTGTCGGCCCATCCCGGCCGGCTCAAGGAGGAGATCACGCCTAGTTTTAAGCAGGGCCGAATCTTGGAGAAGGAAAAGGCCATTTCCCGCGAAGGGTATGCCGAAATGGAGCGCAGGATCATGCGCCTGATGCGAGAAGAAGGAACACGCGAATGAGCTCGAGCCCCGTCTTGATGGCCGAAATGACATGGCCCGAATATGCCGAGGTGTTGAAACGCGAACCGGTAGTGTTCCTGCCAACGGGCGCGCTGGAACAACACGGACCCCATCTGCCCATGGGGGTCGATCACATGCTGCCATTGGCGATCGCGCGCGATATAGCGGGCGATATCGGTGGCGTCGTCGCGGCGCCGGTCTGCTACGGCTACAAATCGATGACCCGCTCGGCCGGCGGCCCGTTCTTCCCCGGCTCGACCGGGCTCGATGCCGCGACGCTAACGGGCATTGTGCGCGACGTGATCCGCGAATTAGTTCGCCACGGCGTCCGCCGGATCTGTGTGCTCGACGGGAACTACGAAAACCTGTGGTTTCTCAACGAGGGCATTGATCTGGCCATGCGCGACGCGGGCGATGTCGGTCTGCGTGTAATGTGCCTGCAGCATTGGGAGTTCCTGACCGAGGAGACCCTCGCGCAGGTCTTTCCCGACGGATATCCGGGGATTGAGCTTGAGCATGCAGCCGTGCTCGAAACATCGCTGATGATGCACTACTACAGCAATCTTGTGCGCTACGATCTTGTGCCCGACAATGCCCCTGCTGAAGCGCCGCCCTATGACACCTGGCCGCCGCGTCGCGAATGGGTGGCACCTGAGGGTTCGCTGATCTCGGCTAAAGGTGCGAGCTCCGAGAAGGGCGCGTTGATGGCCGCGCAGTATCGCCGCGATATCGGCACTGCGATCCGCCGTGAATTCGGATTGCCAGCATGAAGGCGACCTTTGATTTTTCAGGCACCTCGGTGCTGGTGACGGGTGCTAGCAGGGGCATCGGCCTCGGGATCGCGCGCGGATTCGCCGAGGCAGGGGCCGATCTCACGATCCTATCTGAGACAGATGAGATCCACAGCGCGGCTGAGACGCTGCCCGGCCGGGTGCGCGGGGTTGTGTGCGACATCACGGACCGCGCCGCCGTGACAAAGGTTGTTGCCGGGCTCCGGGCGATCGACGTTTTGGTAAACAACGCCGGGCTGGAGCGGCCCACGCCATTGGTGGGTGCCGACCCGGAGGCCGCGGAGATGGCCGTGCGCATTTTGGCTACCAATGTGACCGGCACGGAGACAGTCACCCGCGCCGCGCTGTCGCGGATGCCCGATGGCGGCCGTATTCTGCTGACGTCCTCGATCTGGGGCAAGACGGCGGTGCCCCGGTTTTCGGGCTATGTCGCTTCGAAACACGCAATCATCGGTCTGGCCCGGACTTGGGCGCGCGAGTTGGGACCCCGTCGGATCACGGTGAACGCAGTTTGTCCTGGCTGGGTTAGAACCGTGGCCGCCGAAAACTCACTGCGCGAAATGGCCCTAACGGAAGGGCGAGAAGAAGCCGAGCTTCTCGATGAAATAATCGCTGCACAAGCCATCGGCGGTCTTATGGAGCCGGCCGACATGGCAGGTTTGTACATGTTCCTAGCAAGCGGCGCGGCTGCGAACATTACGGGCCAGGCAATTGCGATCGACCGCGGAGAGACCCTAGCATGAGCGTAGAAACCGATATAGCTGTCATCACAGGCGGCAGCCGCGGTATCGGCCGTGCAATCGCACTTCGCTTGCATCATGCCGGGGCCAAAGTGGCAGTCTGCCATCCCGATGATCGGCAGGCGGAAACACTCGCTCCTGAAATTCTCAGCATCTCCGCCGACGTCACGGTCGAGGCCGACATGATCCGCCTGTTCGACCAAGTGGAGGACACTTTCGGAACGCCCACCCTAGTCTACGCTAATGCCGGTATTCTTGACGAGGCCCCCTTGCGCGACACGAGTGTTGAGGCGTTTGACCGCGTACTATCTGTGAACCTACGCGGCGCCTTCTTGACCGCGCGAGAGGCGGCGCGACGTATGACTGAGGGTCGCATCGTCTTCACGGCCTCCGATCTGGGATTTCTAGGCCGTGAGAATATGGCCGCCTATTGCGCCTCCAAAGGGGGGCTCATCGCACTTACCCGTAGTCTCGCGCGCGAACTGGCACCCCAAATCCTAGTGAACGCTATCGCGCCTGGCTCGATCGAGACGGATATGACGGCTGGCATGACGGCCGAGGCTGTCGCGAAGGATCTAGCGACACCACTTGCGCGCTTCGGCACTGCCGAAGAGGTCGCGGCGATGGTGTTGTTCCTTGCTAGTCCTCAAGCCGCTTTCGTGACCGGCCAGATCATGGGCGTGAATGGCGGAAGTGCAATGTATTGATGAGAATGTTATGGATAAGAACTATTTCCAGCCGGTTTCCGGCTTCGATCTTCCCCGCTATGCGGGTGTGCCGACCTTTATGCGGTTGCCCTATGTTGATTTCGAGAATCCAAAGTTCGAAGATGTCCAAATTGGACTGATCGGGGCGCCATGGGATGGTGGCACAACTAATAGGCCAGGCCCCCGCCATGGTCCTAGGCAAATCCGCGATCTCTCGACGATGATCCGGGCAGAGAACGGCGCGACTGGAATTCGTCCGTTTGAGCGCGCGCGCTGCGCTGATCTCGGCGATGTCGCGCCCAACCCTGCCGATCTCCATGACAGCATGCGCCGAATGGAGTTGTTCTACAAGCGCGTAAACGATGCTAGCATAACTCCATTGACAGTGGGCGGCGATCATCTTTGCAGCTTGCCAATCTTACGGGCTATGGCTCGTACGGCGCCGCTCGGTATGGTGCATTTTGATAGTCATACTGATCTGTTCCACAGTTATTTTGGGGGGACGATGTATACTCACGGCACGCCGTTTCGCCGAGCTGTCGAAGAGGGCTTGCTCGATCCTAATCGGGTGGTGCAGATCGGCATCCGTGGCACGACCTACGACCAGGAAGATCGAGATTTCGCAAAAGCGGTGGGAATTCGTGTGATACCGATCGAAGAATTTCATTCTCGAGGCGTCGTGGATGTCATGAATGAAGCGCGCGATATTGTTGGGACAAAACCTACCTATATTAGTTTTGACATCGACTTTATCGATCCCGCCTATGCGCCCGGAACTGGAACTCCGGAAATTGGAGGGCCAACTTCGTTCCAAGCTCTTCAAGTGGTTCGTGAATTGTCTGGTATTCAAGTGGTTGGCGCAGACCTAGTCGAAGTGTCGCCACCCTTCGACTCTTCTGGGTCTACTGCATTTCTTGGGGCGAGCATCGTTTTTGAGATTCTCTGCATAATAGCGGGGCAGATACCACCTTCTTGTGGTAGTGGTGAAAATTATACTTTCGCATGACTCATCGCCCTTAAGGCTAGCAACTGTATATGTCAGGCTGGCTCTAAGACTTGGAGCTAGTGGATCCTGTAAATCGTGTTGGCAGCGGTGATGAATTCGTGGGAGTACTTCTGCAGGCTTCAGCCGCAGTTCCTTCTTTCCCTGATGAGGTCATGCCACGCGAACGATCTCGGCGGTGCCGAGGGTTGAGAAGCGGTTCAGAAGGGATTTGATGATGGATTGTATAGCCTCTCCTAGCGGCACTTGTGCCACGATGATCCGGATCGAATTGGGAGGAATGAGCTACGAAAGAAATATAAATCATAGGTATCGATTTGGGGAAAATAAGTATTTCAGCTTCATAAAATGATCTGTGACGACGACGTCTTCTTTCTGAAGACGCTGTCACGCAGGCAGCTCCCGATTTTTGTGAAGGCGTACCCTCGTTGTTGCGCGGTGATAAAGGGGTGCGCCACCGCTCGCCACGGGACTCGCATGCTGACGGGTTTCGGCCGAGAGGTGCGCCTGATCATGCCGAAGTTTGTCAGGTCGTATGTAAAGACCCAGAAGAATGACATGGTTAACGCCGAGGCGATCGTAGAAGTAGCGGCTCGCCCGAGCATGCGCTTCGCCGAAATCAAGACAATTGAGCAACAGGGCCCGGGTATGGCCTTTCACCCTAAGGATCTGCTGGGGGCGTTTTCATTGACAACACTTGGTCTTACAGTTCGGTATCGCGTGACCGACAGGAGGAAAAAGTGGTTCGATCGGAGTTGGTTCAACGGATTGCCAACGAAAACCCGCATCTGCTGCGGCGTGATGTCGAGCGGATATTGAATGTAGTTCTCGCGGAGATTATCGAAACACTGGCACGTGGGGGACGTGTAGAGCTACGCGGTTTTGGCGCTTTCTCAGTAGGTCGGCGTGACCCGCGCTCGGGTCGCAATCCGAAGACTGGAATGCCTGTTGATATCGGCGAGTCCCATACGCCGAAGTTTAGAGCGAGCAAGAAGCTTGTCGCACGAATGAACGAAGCAGTTGCCGACGTTAAGGCGGATAGATCCCCGAGAACCAGCATGGAGAATAGATCACCCGGTACTGCCTCCGCTGCTACGGCAGCTCTGTCTTAGAGCGCGGACGCATCGTAAATCCCGCCAAGATCAGCCGGCCGCGATCTCCATGAGCATTGCATCGAGATTGGCAAGAGGTTTGATGTCGCTGATTTTTGCTGAGGGCGCCAACTCTCCTTCGTTTTGCCTGCCGTCGGCCGGTTATATTCGTAAACGGCATGGCATCCGCCGGATCCTTCGGTTCGGTCGGATTAAAAATGACCAGTGGCGAGGAGAACCAGCTGCCCCTGCCTTGCCAGACCGAGAACGGCGCGAGCTTCTGCTAAGTCCTCGCCCTCCTCATTGCGTTGCCTTGGAACTCATTGTCGCTACGATCATCATCATCGGCGTGCTGATGGTTGGGGCTGGTTGGACGTTTCCCTCGTGGCTTCGTTGGTGATCACGCCCTCACCGGCCTCGCCGCCGAGGCGCTAGTGAACCGCCCCGGGTTGCCCGGAGAGCAAAACTCTCAAAGGATTGCTCTCTATGGACAGGAAGACGCATACGACAAGCCCGTACTCGGCCGAGTTTCGCGAGCGGGCGGTACAGATGGTCGAGGATCATCTGGGAAGTTACCGCAGCCGATCGGCCGCGGTGCGCGACATAGCCCAGAAGCTGGGCTGTTCGTCTGACAGCCTGCGGGTCTGGTACAAGCAGGCCCTGCGTGACGCGGGCAAGGAGGCCGGAGCGACCAGCGCGGAGCAGGCCCGGATCAAGGAGCTCGAACGCGAGGTTCGCGAGCTACGGCAAGCGAATGAAATCCTGAAGAAGGCCAGCGCGTATTTTGCCCAGGCGGAGCTCGACCGCCCGTTCCGCAAATGATGGCCTTCATCAACGAATTCCGAGAAGAGTTCGGGGTCGAGCCGATCTGCCGCGTGCTGCCGATTGCCCCTTCTACCTACTATGATCGCAAAGCCACGGAGCAGAACCCGCAGCGGGCTTCCAAGCGGGCCCGCCAGGATGCCGGGCTGCGTGAGCAGATCCTGGAGATCTGGTCAGCCAATCGTGGTCTCTATGGCGTTCGAAAAGTCTGGCATGCGCTGCGCCGAGAGGGCGTGGATGTCGCGCGCTGCACAGTGGAACGGTTGATGCGCGACATGGGCCTCCAGGGCGTGGTACGCGGCAGGAGGCTGGTGACGACGCAGCCTGATAGCGCGCAGCCCTGTCCGGATGACAAGGTCAACCGTGCCTTCCATGCCGAGCGTCCAAACCAGCTCTGGGTCTCGGATTTCACCTACGTTCGGACTTGGTCAGGCACCGTCTACGTCGCCTTCGTGATCGATGTCTTCGCGCGCAGGATCGTGGGCTGGCGTGTCTCTACATCGATGACGACCCGGTTCGTCCTCGACGCCTTGGAGCAGGCGCTTTGGCAAAGAAAGCCACTTGGAAACAAGAGCTTGACCCATCACTCCGATCGTGGGTCGCAGTATTTATCCATAAAATACACTGAGCGCCTGATCGATCATGAGATCGATCCATCCGTAGGCACGGTGGGGGATTCCTACGATAATGCGCTCGCAGAAAGCGTCATCGGCCTGTTCAAGACCGAGGTCATCAAGCAGCTCGGCCCTTGGAAAACCATGCAGGACGTCGAATGGGAAACCGCCCACTGGGTCGAGTGGTACAACACGCAGCGGCTTCTCAGCTCGATTGGCTACATTCCGCCAGCCGAAGCCGAACAGTGCTACCTTGAACAGCTACAAGCAGTCGATAAAGTCGCCTGAAGTGCAGAACGAAACACTCTCCGGCAAACCCGGGGCGGTTCACTAGAGCGCACGGGTCGGGTGACGCCGAACCCCAATCGCGTCGACCTGCCGGTAGACTTCCACGTCTGGCGCGAGGTGAAGGCGAGGCCGCGCGCTACGACATGGCCCTTGCCCGCAATGTTGCGCGCTAGTCGTTGCCGGCCAGCCGCATGATGCGCCGCTGGCACTTTTTCGGGATCGTTTGCGCCGCCCTGGTCCAGATGGCCGTGTCGACCGAGCTCTTCACGAGTTGGCTCGGCGCTCCGCTGCTAAACCTTTTCACGACGCGCGCCGCCGTGATGATCACCGGGGTCTACTTGGAAGGCGCCGTGCCGCTGGCGGCCGATCTAATGCGCGGGCGCAGGCGTCGGGCATGCTTTCACCATCTTTGATGCCGGGGCGGCCACGGACTACACCGAGATCCTTATCCTGCGTGAGGTCACGGGACGGTTGAGGGCTGCTCTTCTGTTGCCTCTTCCGACCGTGCCGCAGGTCATCGCGATCGGTTGGGCGTTGAACGCGGCAAGATGACGGCCCATGACAGGTCCGTTCTGGGCTCGCAGCTGACCCTGCGATAGCGCGTGTGTGAACTACATGCGCAGGTACCCGTAGCCTACGAGGTGCTCGCCAGACCACTGCTGCAATATCTCGACCCAATGAACCTATATCGCTGACGTATTTACTGGCGGCCTTGCCCCTTCGCGACGCGGGGCCAAGACTGTGCTCAACTCAGAATGGGGAAGTGGCAGTCTTCCGGCTACGACTTGCCTCGCATATCCCGACAAGCATACAGCATCTTGCGATGCTGATGGGAACGTGGAGGGTTTCGTGTTGTTCAGGCGTGAATTTCTACTCGCGACCGCGGCCGGATTGGCGCTTCCTGCGCACGCGCAGGAGGGTGATTACGAAACGCGCGAATGGCAACCTCGTAGCTATGATGATGGGTTGATTCCGAACTTCTCGTTTGAGGTCATCGAACTCTCGTTGCGAGGCACGCTCGGTGTCTCGGTCCTTGATACTGGCTCGGGACGCAGAAGTGGCTGGCTCGAGAACGATCGCTTCCCGCTCAACAGCACGTTCAAGTTTCTGCTCGCCGGAGCGGTACTGATGGACGTCGACAAGGGGCGCGAGGATCTCGGAAGACGGGTCGAAGTGCATCGCGAGGATCTTTTGCCTTGGTCACCCATGACCGAGACCGCAGTTGGAATGACGATGTCCGTGGCCGATCTGTGCGCAGCGGCCATGACTCGCAGCGACAATGCCGCGGCCAACTTGCTTCTGTCCCGCCTTGGTGGTCCCGAAGCCCTGACCGCAACGCTGCGAGGGCTCGGGGACGAGGTAACCCGGATTGATCGTCCGGAGCCCGAGATCAACGATGTGGCGCCAGGCGACCCACGCGACACGACCACGCCAGCGAACATGATTTCGCATCTGAAGGGATTTCTACTCGAGCCGCGCTTGGCAGCGAGATCCCGTCGCCTGATGTTTGACTGGATGATTGCCAACACGACGGGCGATGCGCGCATTCGGGCGGGCGTTCCGAACGGCTGGACCGTGGGGGACAAGACCGGCACCGGTCCGCGTGGTGAAACTTCCGACATCGCAATTGTTGTGCCGCCGGATCGCGCCCCTATGTTGATGGCGGTTTACATCGCCGGCACCGAGCGAACGAATGCAGAGTCCAGTGCGCGACATGCCGAGCTTGCGCGCATAGCGACCTCGAACCTCGTCTTGCCACCTCATGATCCGGGCTGATCGATGCATCTCATCCTGCTTGTTGCTTCGCTGTTGGTGACTTCTGCCGGCTTCGTTCAGGCCAAGCCTTGGCAGGAGCAGAAATGCAATCTGTATCAGCACGCCTTTCGTGATGGCGTTGCGATGCTCGGGCCTGAAGGCTTACGAACGTCATTCCTGGACCAGAACGATAGCTTTGTCAGGTCGGGCTGCACTGCGCAGGGACATGTGTGCGCCGAACCCCCCGAGGAGATCGCGCTCGCCGACCTCCTGACGGTCATGACGATGAACGAGGGGATGGCGAGCACCTTCGTGCCATTCGGCTGCAAGCCTCAGCGATGACCAAGGCATAGGAAGAGGCCGCACTATCCGATCCCCGTGGGAATTAGATGTCCGCACCATGGACCTCGGCCTGCCTTGCAATGCGACAGGCCACTACGAGAGACCGCTACAGCAAAGCCATGCCATAGCGAAAATTACGGTAGCGAAAGTCCGCTCGTGGTGTGCCCGGTTGTACAGACCGCGCAGGTCATGGACGAGGGTTGCGAGCAACGCGCGCAGCTCGTTTGGCCCGATCGCGTGCCCCCCCATCGCCGGCCGGGCTAGGCAGCCAGCGGCGAATGCCGAGAAAGACGGGAGATATGCCGGTCCCGGCTGTCGAGCCGAGCCTCGCGCTGTGCCTTGCCCCAAAATGGCCCCGCCAGCCGGCACTCGATTGAGGCAACCAACAGTCCGCAGGCTTCACCCGAAAGCGCTGCGAGATTGGTAGTGAAAAGTCAGACCAGCTCGGGGAGGGGGAGGAGATTGGCGCAATATTCGCCACCGCTCGGCATGACGAAAAAGGGTAGCAAAACCTCGCCGCCCCACGGGGCCGACAATGAAAATACGTCAATGTGCCGCCAGAAAATACAATAGAGCGCACAACCATAGGCTGCCAAAACCTGCCGCTGCCTTATCATCACGTTACTTGAAACCTACAGATCACCACCTTGCGCAGAAAAATTCATAGTCCGGCGGTGATTATGGGTGGATAGCCGTTCGATAGCTGGCTAAGCGTCAGAACATAAATGCCACATATCGGAAGATATCGAATGAACGATTTCGACTTGAGTGATCTTAATCTCGACGAGCTGAAGAAGCTTCATAAGGAGACCGCTGCGGCGATTCAGAATTACGAAGCTCGGCGTCGGCAGGACGCGCTTGCGGCTGCGGAAGCTGCGGCGAAATCCGCAGGGTATTCGCTGAAGGATCTGGTCGGTACGTCGACCGGAAAATCCGCAAAGTCGATCAACCCTCCGAAATACCGCAACCCCGACGATGAAACTCAAACTTGGAGCGGTCGCGGGCGCCAACCCCAGTGGGTCAAGGATGCCTTGGCGGCGAACAAGTCTCTCGATGACTTCTTGATTGCCAAGTAAGGCATTCCTCCAGCGGTGCGCGGCGCGCACCGCTGGAACGTATCACTGAGATGATTGAACTGCCCCGGGTTTGCCGGAGAATGCTTCGTTCTGCGCTTGATCTTAGGCATCGGCCCTGTCGCCAGCTCGACGCTGATCGCTGAAATGCCTGAACTCGATCAGATCACCGGCAAGCAGGTTGCTGCCCTTGCAGGCCTCACACCTATCGCACAGGAGAGCGGCACCTTACGCGGGCAACGCACCATTGGCGGCGGACACCGACCGATGCGGTCTGAAGCGATGATGTCCATCGTTCGCAGTGGCTTGGTCCGAAAACGCAGCGGAAATAGCGACATCGTGCGAATGCCGGTATGCCCTTGCGCAGCTCGCCGAAACCTCAAGCGCGGGCGTTTTCATCGGCAACACTTGATCCTACAGTCTGGCATGGCGTAACGGCGGGAGGGAAAAGTGGTTCGATCTGAACTGGCGCAAAAGATTGCAGACGATAATCCGCACCTGCGGCGACGCGATGTCGAGCAAATTTTGAGCGTAATTCTAACAGAGATCACTGAAACGCTAGCACATGGCGGTCGCGTGGAGCTGCGCGGCTTCGGTGCATTCTCCATAACTCGACGTGACCCGCGCCCGGGTCGCAATCCGAAGACCGGAGTGCCCCTTCAGGTTGATGAGACCCATGTGCCGAAGTTCAGGGCGAGCAAGAAGCTACTTGCGCGACTGAATGGAGCCGCCCTCGATAGCTCCGCGCACGATCCTCGAGAAAGCCCTACTGGATAGCAGATCACCTGGTGCCGCTCCTGTCCGTGTCGACCTCGCCGCAACCATCAATGCCGCGCCTTGCAGAACGCCCCGGGATCATCCGAAGCAGGCGTTCGGCGCTGTCGTCAGTAGAAATCTGCTCGCCATGCCATGTGACCACGCGCACGTAATGTCTGCCAGCGGCGGGCTTGAGATGGGCAACGTCGAAACGGGAGGTCCAACTGACGCCATTCCCGCCCAAGATTTTGAGAGCTTCGCTTGTGTGCCTTGAGAAAGAACTACGGCGGCGTCCGGGAGGAAGAAGACGCCGCCGCTAATTCTTCGGGTCTGGGAGGAGAGACCCTCGGTGCTTGGGTTCGAACCGCCTTGGGAGGGAGGGCCGGCTCGAACCAAAACATGCGTCCATCGCAAGTGGGAGGACTGCGAGGACAGAACTACCATAACCATCCAGGACCCGGCCACAATTCGCATTCAGGTCAACCCTGCTATGCAGAAAACGTATGGGTCGCGGGGATTTCCATTGGAGAAGACGCACGCGGCCAACGTCCGTTAAGTTTCCATGCCTTCGGAGCGATATCGTATGCTTTCTTCTCATCCGCTTCGAGGTCGATAGCTGGGATCCAGTTTAAGCTCGAACAACGCAAAGCCGGGGCAGTTCAGTGTGGACTTGAACCTGCGAGTTTGCAGCGCCTGATCCCTCCATGCGACTATGCGGGCCCCATACGAAAGTCTAACCGCTGGCGGGTCAGATCTCAGCGGAAATCGACATTCTGACCTTCTCCAGTTTCGAGGCTTCTCGCAGCGGCGGACCTCATGATGGCAGGCGGTTCTTGGGACCAGCTCAGATGATGGCCTCGATGCCTTTTCGATCGATGACATCGAGCAGTCTCGCCGAGGAGCCACTTGGGGATTTCTTGCCTTGTTCCCACTGAGCCACCGTCGTCGCGCAGACATTCAGAAACTGGGCGAACACAGGCTGGCTCATGCGGGTCGTGGCTCTGATCTGCTTGATCCTGCTTGCGCTGAAGGAGGGTTTTTCCGGAACACAGATCCGATCCATGACGCGCATGGTGATGTCGTCCATGGCGCCGACCTCGTGCAGGTCCTTTGCCATGTCGTGGGCCATATCCAGAATGTCGCTCATGCCTTGCACTCCAGCTCTGCAATGCTGCCCTTCGCCTTCAGTGCATCGATCTGGCCGTCATCGGCCTCGATAAGCGCTTTGGCGTTGACCGAGAGGGCATCCTTTTCCCGGCGCGTGATGTTCGATCGGCTGCTCTTGGGAAAGCCGTAGAGGAAAAAGATCCTGTCGGATTTCTTCTTCCGGAAGCCGATGATGGTTCGGAAGCCACCCGACTTTCCCCCGCCTGTGCGTGCGATCCTCTTCTTGAACAGGTAGCCGCCAAGGTCGGCCTCGACGGTCCCGTCAAACGCCTCCTTAGCCGCCGCACAGAGGTCCTTATCCGATATCGCCTCGGAGTCGGCCCACTTTCTGAACGCCTTTCCAACGAATACTCTCACGCCTCTCCCTAACACTTAGTGCTATACTTGTCCATTTCAATCAGCCGTCAACGGGCTCGGTAGAAACCCGAGACAGGTAATGATCAAGGACGAAGTCGACGAAGGTGCTCGCGGCGCCGATCGTGAGACGCGCATGCCGCGGCTGAAGCCCCTTGAAGTCGCGCCCGCAGCCATGGCCCTTGGCTACGCGCAGGATTGCCAACGTTTTTTCGGTAGTCGGTATCGGGAGTTGAAGATCCCGGCGGCCCGGTCCCGGATCCCGAGGGCTAGTTATTGCCGGCGAGTTCTCCGACCTATGCTCACTACGGCGCATGAGTGCCGCGGCTGTCCTCCGCAAAGACCTTCTCGTGGATCTGCCACAGGGTCTCCTGTGCCTTTTCGAGTCGGAATCTTTGTGCGTGGATTTCGTAGCTCTTTGCCGTCTCGGGGCTGCTTTGACCGCAGAGGACCCGGGCCAGCTGGGCACCGTAAGCCCCATGTTTCGCCATAGCGTCATGGACGAGGGTCCGGACGATGTGGGGGGTGTGGTGCCCTCCAGTCGCCACCTTGAAACTCGAAGCAAGCGTCCGGTGGGAGAGGTGCTCATTGAGCTCAGTCCCAAACAGAGGAGTGCCCATGCGCTGCGCATACCGGGGAAGCACGGAACCACCCTCCCCATACAGGAGGAGATCGTCGAGATAAGGGGTCAAACTGTGGTGGAGGGGGCCGTTGTGGCGATACCCGGTTTTCCTGGACGTGATTGTCAGTGACCACCCGTTGTCCCGGCGCTGGAGGTGCTGTCCGACGATGATGCCGTTGGCGTCCGAGATTCTGAGCGGGACGAGCGAGAGGAGTGCCAGGATCCCTGACCGTTGAAAATAGCAGCGACGCTTGTTGTGTGAGTCGGTTTTCCGGGCCTCATCACGCCACTTGACTGCTGCCTTGGCGATGTCCCGCAGGGTGATAGGATGAGCGGCCAGCTTGCGCACCTTTTCCGGAATTTCCCGCATCATCTCTTCGCGGTAGATTTCACAGTCCTCCAGGATCAGGCGGCGCTCTGCAGCTGGGTATTTCACTTCCTTCGCCACAGTCTGTATATTCGACATATAATTGAGCTTGGTGCTGCTTTTGAGATCGCGGGCGTCGAGGTTGTCGATAAAGGCGCCCAGACCCTCAGGGGAGAGTTCCAGAGGCAGCCCGGCCTTCTGAACGACCTGCAGATACTGGCCAAACCCTTGCACGGTGCTCTGGATAGAGGCCGGGGAATAGCGACGGCGGCCCTTCCGCGGAGTTTCAAGCCGCTTGATGACAAGCTGAAACTTTCTGGGGAACTCTGAAAGAGGGAGAGCCTTTCGTTCAGGCATCAGGCGGCTCCCCGCATCAAGAGATTTCCATGGATCTGGGCTAGGAGGTGCTGACCCTCTTTGCTTTTCCTAGCTTGGTCGACGACAACATAGTTCTTCCTGATAGTCGCTTCCGTATCTCCCAGAAGCGCAGCGATGATCGAGTAATCTGCCCCAGGCTGGTTCGCCATCACGGTAGCGAGAGCATGGCGAACTTGATGCGGGGTCATCGGTACGCCGGCCTCAAGGGTGACAGAGCGCCAGATCGAACTCAGGCGTGAGTAAGACACCCCGCCGAAGAGAAGCGTCGAATCCCGACGCTGAAGCGCGATATGCTTCTCCAAGAGAAGGGGGCGGATCTCGCTGACGAACCAAGATACGATTGCCTGTGGGTCGCCTCCGGGTTTCGAGGTCAACGTGATGTTGCGATGGGAATACCCGTTCTTGACGATATCGGGCGGCGTAGTCAGCACGAGGCCGCGCCGCTTTCCATGAATTTGAACGTCAGCCTTCTCACTGCCGTAGGTCAGGCGGAGGAGGGTCGATACCCGGAGTGGAAGAGAGGTCCAGATGGCCGCCGCGCAGGCAGCCATGCCGAGTGCGATCGCAATGTCTTTCTCGTAGCGAGACCCAGTCTCATAAGACAGCATGCTTAGCTTCGCCGCTTTGAAAAGCCTGTTGGGAAGTCCAAAAAAGGCGGCCTGCTTATGGGTGTCGAGCATGAAGTCCTCGCTCCAGCCGCGGCGCGCTGTAGACATGGTCTTCACGTTTTCGAAATCGTCGAAATCTTTGATCAACTCCGCCAATGCTTCTACATCGTGGCCACATCCCCGGACGAAAAGCTTCCAGTTGTTGAGATATTCAAAAAGGGTCGTGACTTTCAGCTTGCGCCAAGGGGATTCGCCCATGAGCTCCCGTTCAATCACCTCGTTGAGAGCGTTGGGGTCCAGCATGTCGGAGACAGAGTGATCGTGCCCAGGGTCGAGACGGCCAGCGGTGACCATGGCAGTGTACATGTAGGTCACGCCACTGAGCACCTGTGCAGCGCGCTCTGGCGAGCGAGCGCTTTTGCGCTTACGGCGATGGCCTTTCCGCAGACCTTGGGTGAATTTCTCGTGCCAGGCTACAATCTCGCCGGCCAACTGCGGTGGTGGATCCAGACGGGCGCAATGCATCGTCGATTTCTGGACCGGAATGGCGAAGTCCGGGGAGACCGCTGTGGTGATGGAGTCCCGATTTTTCTGGATCAGCGCGCGGGCGG
>JACLAD010016303.1_pt1 | contig 33645 bp, 19 predicted proteins | sample 8027901 | NCBI WGS metagenome assembly JACLAD01 (sample SAMN15725071, study PRJNA655200) | protist metagenome | isolation source: fluorescence activated cell sorting (FACS) single amplified genomes of... | place: Spain: Blaines Bay Microbial Observatory, Mediterranean Sea | collected 2016-07-05 | reverse complement strand
CCGTACCGGCATATTTCAATGATTCACAACGGTATGCGACAAAAGCAGCAGGTGCAATTGCCGGATTGAAAATTTTAAGAATCATCAATGAACCGACCGCAGCTGCTATTGCATATGGTTTAGATATTGTGAAAGATAAGCGTGGGGAACGAAATATTATCGTTTTTGATTTAGGTGGTGGTACATTTGATGTGACATTATTAAGTGTACAAAATAGTATATTTGAAGTGAAAGCAACTGCAGGTGATACACATTTAGGTGGTGAAGATTTTGATAATTTAATAATGGATTATTTTATTAAAAAGTTTCGAAGAGAAAACCCAGCATTGCCAGATCCAACAATTAATAATCCAAGTGCATCAAGACGTTTACGCACATCATGTGAACGTGCGAAACGAGCATTATCAAAGGAATTGAAAGCAATGGTGGAAGTGAAGCCTTTTTACCAAGGCGTTGATTTATCATTTGAATTAACACGTTCTGAAATGGAAAGTATTTGCGAAGAGTGGTTTCAACGGACGTTGGAACCTGTGAAAAGAGTCTTAGAAGATTCAGGCATGTCTAAAAACGATATTCATGAAATTGTTCTTGTTGGTGGATCAACACGGATACCACGAATACAACAAAATATAAGTAATTATTTCAATGGAAAAGAATTAAATAAAACAATAAATGCCGATGAAGCAGTGGCATATGGTGCAGCAGTTCAAGCAGCTATTTTAAGTGGAGTAGCTAGTTTGAAAACACAACGTTTGTTATTATTGGATGTATTACCATTAAGTATTGGATTGGAGACTGCTGGGGGAATCATGACGAAAGTCATACGTAGAAATACGACGGTGCCAACTAAACGACGACATGTATTTACTACTAATACAGATAATCAAGATGCAGTTATTATACAAATTTTTGAAGGTGAACGTCAAATGACACGTGATTGCAATAAATTAGGTGAATTTACAATTAGCAATTTACCACCAATGCCACGCGGTGTGCCACAGATAGAAGTAACATTAGATGTGGATGCCAATGGATTGCTAACTGTATACGGAGCAGAATTATCCACTGGACAACGCAATCAAATTACTATTACAAATGATAAAGGTCAATTATCAGATGATGAAATTGATCGTATGTTAAAAGATGCAGAAAAAAATAGGGAGGAAGATCGTAAACAGAAACGGTTAATTGAAGCAAGAAATGATTTAAATGAATTTGCATTTGAAGTGAATAATAAATTATTAGGTGATGATAGCAGTATTTCAAATGAAAAAGTTAAAAATAAGTTGACCGATGATGAATTGGAACGTATTGAAGAGAAAATCATGGAAGTAATTGAATGGTTAGAAGAACATGATGTTACATCAATAAATACAGTAGTAGAAGATGAAAATATAGCGGAAATGCCAACTGTTGATGTATATGAAGAAAAATTGGACGAACTTTCTAAATTTGTACGTCCATATTTAAATCGTTGTGGTTATCATATTTCTGGAAGTAATTTTGTTGATTTAAATAATTTAAAATCGAATCATTTTAATGGATTTGTAAGGGAAAATGAATTAGGTCTTGTCATTGAAAATATTGATCCGTAGATATGTGTGTGTGTGTGTGTGTGTGTGTGTATTATAGTATGATATGATATTAACATGGATGAATAATAATATATATTTAGTTGAATTCACGGTGTCCCGACATGAAGCGATGAAAGCACATAGTTTACAATGTGATAGGACTACGCAGTAAAACAGACATTTTGAAAAAAATATGATCCCACGTAATTGTAAATATTTTAGTTTTCTTTTTAATTATATATATATATGCTTTTTTAATATTATATAATACGAATATCATATTTTTCTCTCCTGCGCGTTCTCATTTTTTCACCTCTCTCTACATTCAACGACGACTTTTCTTTTTCGTGCTTTTCTTGCTCTTTTTCTTTTCTTTTTTCTCATCTTTTTTCTCATCATCTTTTTTCTTACGTTTTTTGGATACAGTTTCTTTCTTTTTCACTTCTTTTTCTTCCTCTTCATCCTCCTCTTCATCTGCTTCTAATTTATTATAAATTGGCAAAGCAACTGAATTTGGTGTTTTAATATGCATTGCTTGTATATTTTTCCATTTTCTTGGTACTTTTTCACCAGCACCTTCAATAATTGCCATGATATTTTCAACTATTTGATTTTCATCAAATGATAGCCGTGCTGAACGTATACCTAAAGCTGTACCAAAGCCTACATACATATAAGTTGCATCACGTGCACGTCCAATTTCTTTTTTTAAATTGTTCACTTCTAAACGAACTGGTACTGGTTGCTTTTTCTTTTTGAAAAATTCTTTTCCTAATGCTTTCGTCATCATTGGTAAAATAGAACCATCACATAAAAACAAATCATATGAACTACATAATTTTCTCTTTGCTTTATATTGTTGGTAATCTGTACGTAATTTTTGTAAACCTATAACTTGTGTCAATCCTGTAACTGGAGTTGCTTCAAAACGTTGTTTTAATTTAGATGCGTCCTTATCTTTGACAAATAAACACATTTGATAATCACCACTTTCGGAATTGTACAAGGAATGTGGGATTGTCAAGCGTATTGGTTTATTTTTGCCACTATCTGGTGTACGTCTTAATGTAATAATTAAAGTTACAAAGGTATCCTCCTCAAATAAGTTATTACTAGTTTTTTTACCATTTACATATTTCACAAGTGCCGAAACTGCTTTTGTTGTTTGCATTTTAATCGGTTCCATTGCTGGTTTGTTAGGGGACGATGCCATATTTTATTGTGTGTGTGTGCGTTTTATAGAATAAATATATGTAATTGTTGATGGATTGATTGATTTGATTATGAATGCAATGTTTCCAGTTGTTTGTTTCTCTATTCTACTTTGCAAGCCCTAAGGCAAGATAGATTCTATATTTTAATTGTATATATTGTGGTGAGAAGAATGTGCGATTCGATGGTGAGGAAGTGAAAAAGAAGTGAGGAGGAAAAATGGAATTGAGGTCAAATTCAAGCCAATCTAGATTTTAAGGGAAATGTAGCTCTGGGGGGGAGCTCTGCTATATAGTGAAGAACTAAAAATCGACAACAACAAAAAATGTACTACACGTCCAGCTTTTTTTTGCCAAGTCCAGAGAAATAGAAAAGCTGTGGGCAAGCCCAGCAAGCGCAGAGTCGAGATATCAATGCACGCGTATACAATGCCATATATACAAATGAAATCATATCAAAATCGCAGGTAGCAACATAATAACGGATTAAAGATAACGATAAGAATATTTCGAAAGATAACATGATTAAAGTAAATAATTATACAATAAAAATAATTACATTTATGTTAATTTATTACGTATCTTTTACTTTTGGTAAAGATATTATTATTAATGATAATGTACATTACAATTTATTTCCAAATAATAATGGGGTAGGTCCAAATGATCCTCCAGTTGGCACGTATGGACCAGAAACAATGATAACAGGATCCGATGATATTGAACGAATACACAATGTTACTGTACCAACAATCACACCATTTTTAGTCTCAAATAGCTCATCACATTCTGCTGTAATTATAGCACCTGGTGGTGGATATTCAATTCTTGCATGGAATATTGAAGGTGTACTGATAGCGAAAAAATTTAATGAATTTGGCATGAATTGTTTTGTATTAAAATATAGGGTTCCAGCTAGACCATCAAGAGATGATATGCCTAAATGGTGGGCTCCATTGCAAGATGCTCAAAGAGCAGTTAGTTGGGTTCGTTCCAATAGTGATAAATATAATTTAAATGCTTCAAGGATTGGTTTTATGGGATTTAGTGCCGGCGGGCATTTGACAGCTCATATTAGTACTGCTTGGAAAACACGCATTTATACTAAAATTGATTCCATTGATGACGTTAGTATGCGACCAGATTTTTCTTTATTGATCTATCCATGGACTATTATTGAAGATAATAAAGCATCATCTACAACAATGGCGAAGGAAATTCAGATTGATAAATATACACCACAAGCATTTTTAGCAGCAGCGGAAGATGATGCAACTGCACCGTATCAAAATTCAATACAATATTTTATACATTTAAGTACAAATGCACGTGTAAAAATGAATAGGATAGGAATTTATCCAGATGGCGGACATGGATTTAATATTTGTTTTCATCGTAAAACATATCATGAAGTATGCGATTGGCCTAACAAAGCAAAAGTATGGTTGAAAAATTTAGGATATATTTAAATCGAATCCTTGAAGTCATGATGTACGTTCGGAAAATAAAAAAAATGAAAAATTATTTCTTGAAACAATGTTGGCTCTGGTTAATTTATTCTTTTTGGAGAGTACTTTTCGTACGAGTAGGAATTATCTCACGAATAGAAAAATAAAGAATTAAAATACGCGCGTACATATACTAGGCTTCGTACGTATATATATAAATATATTTGAAAACATTTTTATTATCTCATGTGTATCTATATTTTACTTTTTATTATTATTATTGCCACCACCACCCATAAGAGCATTCAACATTGCCATACCTTGCCCTTCCACTACAATTACATCATCTCCATCACCATTACCATCATAACCTTCTTCTTCATCTATTTTAGCACCGATATTATCGTCATTTGTATTATTATTTACAGTATTATTTATCATTCTCGGATCACCTAAATCAATCATTTTTTGTTTCATGAAACGCATTAAATGTACGAAAGCATCATATTCACAAGATGCTAAGAAAATATTAATAAATTCAGCGGACTCTTCATTATTTTCTTGTGCTTTCCTTAACAATTTAAAAAAAATTCTATCACTAACTCCACGTGCATCTATAAATTGCTGTATATGCGATTCAAACAAAGATGAAAAATCAGCATGTAAATAAGTATATTCCAAACGGTGTTCTTCTTCTTCTGTAAAGTGGTGACAATTTTCAATACAAAATCTTTCAGCCATTATTTGAAAATCATCACTGTTACAAAATTCTATTAATTCTTTTAATATATTTCCCTCAACATCATTATTATTGTTTTCTTTACTTGACATTCTATTGATATAATCCGTCGATTTATGTAATCTTTTGATATACTTCTTTCATTGATATATTTATACACACAACAAGGAATCAATCAATAAAATGAAATGTGTGTTACTCATCATTCATCCATTATTACAACAAATTACGAACAGGCATAAACGACAACTCGTGTAATGATGAATATATAATTATATATTTATTTATTGCAACTATTATAACGGTTTAGGTTGTTGTTCTTCTAAAACGAGTCGAGTCTCCTACAGTACAGTATAACTTTCAATGTCCACATCAGTTAACCTTAATATTTTACCAGGCACACAGAACCAACAACAAATCATGATGCATAATAATTTTTCTGTATTGTAATTTATTAAAAAAATATAATAAATAATAATAAATAATACAATAAATGAACAAACAGCAACAAACAAAGTAACATTCCTATTCACATCTAATGCATATAAAGTAAATATAATACGTATCAGTTTCTCTCCTCTCCTACACGGCGATAAGTAACAATGGCGAGCATATTGTCAGCAACAAATGCAACAAATGAATTGTCAAAATTTAATAAACAATATTTAATATTTTTACACTCATGGATGACTGGAAAGTCTGCTTTTATTTTTGGTATCAATGAAACCAGTATTATAATTTTTGATGCAGCAACGGTTGATCCAACTATAAAAGAGAAATGGAACCTAAGCGATATTAAAGAGATCAAACCTAATGTCAATAATGAAGATGAATTCACCATTGAAATGAATAATAATAATTCCTCATGGTCCGTACGTAAATCGACGAAATGGACATTATCATGCTCTATGAGATCAAGGTTATTAGCAGATGTTTTGAAATTTCGTAAAGAAGCAAGTGGAGATGTTGAAAATGATGATATCAATTTTAATAGTGAATTAGTAGATATATTAAAACAACGTGTAAAACTTAACATTAAATTAAAAATAGGATCAATAGAAGGGAAAAATAAAAACGATGCAAATATTAGCTACTTTAATATACCATTTGAAAATATAAAATACGTTTCAGTTGTGCAAGATTTAGAAAATGCATTAGCAATAACTGACTCATCTGGTTCAACATATATTATTGAAGCATTTACTCGACGGGATGAAATGATAAATGAAATGGAAAATCGAATGAAATTAGTCGGCCTTAAATTATTGAAAGATCAAGGACATGTAAAATCAATTTCAATTGAATCACTTTTGATAAAATCAGGGTTTTTGATTACAAGCAATGTTGGAAGTACAAATATTAATACGGATGATTATTTAAATGTCTATGATTGGTCAAGATCAGGTCCACGTATTGGTAAACATTTACCACTTGCAACTTTTCCTGCAACACGTGTAAAGCGTTTTTATTCAGCAACCACGGGTTCCAACCGCAATAATACTAATAACACCGGCAACAATCCATCATCAGGTTCATCTTCTTTATCACCTAGTAAACGCTTATCCCCGGTGCAACAAATGCAAGGAAATTGTTCATTAGTCTTAATGGATGATTATTTAGGTGATATTGATTTAGAGAAACATTTATTAGTTAATTGGTTTAAAATTTCCCGTATATATGCAATAGTATGTTCGAGTATGAGCAATTCCAGATTCACTATTTTATATGAAGATACGTTCGTAGAATATGATTGCATGAATAGAGATGATGTTTTAAGTGGTATGATACATCATTTGGAGAATAATTCATTACGTATATATCTTGGCGATATACATATGTGCCGCATGTTGTTAAACGCTCGTGTGGTAGCATTAAACGATACGAATTTGAATAATTCAACTATGAAATATAAAAATAGTGAAGTTTTTTATGCACATAGAGCAGCGGCGGAAGGTGTATTTATTCGAAAAATAGCATCAATTGTTGCTTTGCAGGCGAGAAGCGATAGGGATGATTTAGGAGCAATGCATTATGTGCTTGTTGATATGGCAAGATTACTTGCAAGTAACTGTGAAGCAAGTGGTGTAACATCCTTTGAAGATCGAAATGCATTATGTAATTGCATGAGCGTTTTAGCGCAACAAATCAATTCTACTAGTTTTGTTGATGGGGCGAAAGATGTTGTTTTTTTAATGCATGCATTTGAATTATTACTCTCTGCAATTAATGGGTTTGAATCGTTTTTAGACATACCAAATGTAGTAGTAATGATTAATCGTTTTTTTCGTATTCTATCTGCAGCAGGGCAAAGTAAAAGTAATACAATCTCATCTTCCTATAATAATGGCTGTATTGATAACGGCCCATCACGCTCACTATTGATATATCATATCTTACAATTATTGAAACGTATGGTAATTTTTGACGATGCCTCATTGTCATTGATGCTCCCCGGTACTACAATTGCTGGAGAAGATTCTGATTTTGTAAAACATAGTAACAGCAATACTAATAATATGAATAATAATGACAATAATAATAATAGCAACAAAAAGGAAAGGCGCAGAAGTAGTAGTACCAATAAAAATAAAATTGAACGAATTAATTTTGCTGAAAAGCATAGACGTGAAGAATTGATGTCGTTTCAACGAATTCGTATTTGTATCCAGCTACTATCAAATTCGTGCAATAAAAGCAATAATAATAATAATAATAATGGTAATGTTGAAAATGAAAACGAATCGACTCTCAGTAAAAATAACAGCGCATCCATTTTAATTGTACATAATGTACTTGATTTATTTTCATCATTGATTTGTGAAATATCACCTAGAAATACAAATACCCCGTCACGATCGAGGGAAACAATATTGAAGTTATTAGCAGATCATAGCATATTAATGGGCCTTTTTTCATTTGATGCGCCATCAATAAATGATTTAGCAGCGTTGATTATGCGTGAAATTGTAATATCGTCTAAAAATAATAAAAATTTTCGACCACCACCACCAAGGCAAATCACTACCAATTCGACCAATCAGCTCATTTATGCTGATCATGATACAAACATTGATTTTGTTTCAAAATTAAGATACGATGTATTGTGCGACGGCACAGCTTTGTCTCATTTCCATAGTGCAATTTTTGGAAGAAATGAGCGTATTCGCAAACAAAGTCGTTTCATGTTTTCGTTATGGATGGACGATTTTCAAGAAGGTTTGTCAATTTTATCTAATATATTACCAGATGTATTTTATAACATATTGACTGAAGTAACAAATGGTCGTTCATCGTCGCCACTTCCAGGGGAAGGCATGGCTACAGACTTATCACCAAAATGGGAAAGATTTTTCTTAGCATTGCAACATGATCATTATCATGCAAAATTAGTGTGGAATGAATCATGTAGGAAGGAGCTTCGTATACGCTTGGAAAATGAAATCAAATCATTGGAACAAGGTCGTGCAACATCGATACATATTTCAACAAAATCTACTATTGCTAAAAGTGATATTACAAAACCAGCAAGCACCGGGAAGAAGAACGCTAATGATCTGAACAATAGCCTACTTGCAACTACAGTAAGGGAAAAACGAAAAATCGATTATGTAACTTGGAATTACAAAGAATTTAAAATTAAATATAAAGCACATGAGGAAGCTGTGAAAATTGGACATTATTTTTTAGCACCAATGCTATCATTGCGTCATTCGGCGAGAGATTTTCCAATCGAAAAGTTAGAAACACCATATTTATTTCATATGGTTCATAATGGCATATTAAAAGAGATTGTAAAAAATATTCATACTAATTATGTAAAAAACAAAACACTTGGGACTTTACTTTCGATACTAGAGGTGCTTGTTTCCTTCCACCATGATGCATTAGCAGCAACACGTGTCGGAGAGGCGTTAAATACACTAGGGGATTTACTTTCATCATTATCTGAATTTATTGAAGTAAATGCTGCGGAAAATCATGGGTTTTATCTCCATGAAAATAGCGATGTGGATGATGACATGGAAGATGATCTTAATAATAGCAGTAGCGGATCTGGTGGATCATCCGATTATTTATTTAGTATTATTTCAAAAACCCTAAGTGCAATACAAATTTTAGGTAAATATTTCCCATATGAAATTGATAATTTTGTTGACGCAAATGGTTTAAATGCTTGTATTAGAATTTTACGTGTGGTTCCAAGTGCAAAGGCAGGTAGTCCAGAAAGTATGATGGCATCAAGATCTTTAGAGACGTTACGTGGATTATGCGCATCGCATAGTGTATTTAATCCTAAAAACAATGCATCGGTTTGGCCACTTCCAACTGTGCGAACTATTTTATGTAGCAAAGCGCTTTTGCCTATTATTGCTTCATGTTTACTAGCACGTGATGAAAAAATTGTCGGCCAAGCAGCAACTTTGATTGCTATAATAATAGAAAACAATGCGTCTGTTATTGGAAAGCTTTATTTGACTGGAATTTTCTACTTTGCATTAATTTACGATGGTAATGCGACACGCACGGTAGAGGCAATATCATGTTTGTTAAAAATGACACACGAACATCAAGTTTTTCCATTGAAAAATAATTTACGACGCAATGGTCAGAAAAGTTATTTATCATTTATTTTACCAGATGCGTTAGTTTGTTTTTTATCTACGCATAGCTATCAGGAATTTGCAACGATCCTTGTTGGTGATTATGATACACCAGAAGCCATTTGGTCTCCGGAAATGCGACAATACATGGTATCTCAATTAAAAGAGCATGTGCGAGATTATTATAAATCGATTTTAAGCTTTTCCACGAAACAGGTCAACAACAAGAAAAGTAATTTTATGACAGGATATAACGAAAATGCAGATAAGATAAGCAACAAAGCTTTTTTTTATCATTACGATCCAATACCACCAATACATTATCCGCAACTCAGTGAAGAAATGTATTGTTGTGGATATTATTTACGAAATTTATGCAATTTTGAGAAATTTCCATCGTGGAAAATTCATGATCCTGTAGAATTATTACGTGCCGTGTTGGATGCTTGGCGGACGGAGAAGACAAAGGCTCAAGGTGATGATACTATGTCATTCACGGAAGCGTCATTAATTTTAGGATTAGATATATCGACAAAAGCAAAGGTAGCAGCTTTGGACAAAAAAATATTACGCAAAACATATTTTAAACTAGCGCGTTTGTATCATCCAGATCGAAATCCTTCTGTTGGCAAAGAAAAGTTTGAAAAAATCAATGAGGCATATGAACGTATGATACTCTTTATTGATGGACGAGTCTCCAAGGCAGATGTTAGCGCAGTTGATAAATATTTGAACACACACCAAGATGAACATGTAGATATAATAAACTTAAGTTTGCTTTTGAAAGCGCAAATTGTCTTGTATTCTAATAGCCCAGAAATATTAGAGAAATTTAAATATCCAATGTATGACAGTTTAATGCATATTGTAGAACAAGAATCTGAATTTGTTACAAATTTATCTGGCCTAGCCGTTCGTTTAATGGCATGCACAGCTGCGACACATGCTGGAAATGCAAAGGAATTGATGAGATGGGGCGGATTTGACGTTATCATTCGCGCCTTGCGAACTGCTATAGGTGATGATTCTAGAAAGTCTCTATATGAAGGCTGCATGATAGCATTATCAGCATTTTCATTAACAGATGTTGGAAGAAAAGCAGTTGCATCGTCGTATCTAGCGGTTGCTGCAATCCATGAATCATTAACGTCTTCAAAGGAATTTCCAGTGTTACAAGCCTCCTTTCGTGCTGGTAGAAATTTTGCATTTCATGGTACAAAAGGAGAAAGATCCACTTTCTTGGAGAAAGGTCTATTCTTTTCAATGTTATCATGGTCCTTAGGAAAAGAAATCAGCAAAGAAGGGTTTAATGTTCAATTTGTTAAATCAGCTGTTGAAACGTTATTTGCACTTTCTGGATATCGTGCAGCAGGTCAAGTTGGTGCTGTGTGGGATTCTGAACATGAATATGCACGTAAAGCATTGGAACATTTGGTTACAAGGCCACTTGTCAATCAATGTGCAAACCTTTTAGGTGCTGAAGAAGGTTCAACATCGATTGAAAACTGCATGCTGTTACTTCATTCAGAAGCATTTACCCCGAGGTTAATTTGGAATCGCGAGATGCGTGGTAAAGTAGTTGATTACGTGGATAATCGTGCAAATGAATTAGCAGTCTCAAATTTCTTGAACGATGATTCCGATGATTCCGACGATGACGAAGAAGAAAAAAAGAATATAGATATATTCAACAAAGAATTAAATTCTGTGAAAGGATTTTCTCATGATATTTTGAGAAATCAAGTACTTGTTGGCGATGTTTATTTACGTCCATTTGTAGAACAAGAAGAACGTCTTACAGGAATAAATATAGAAAAATTTACCAAGGATTTATTAGAATATTTATTCATAACGAAAAATGTATTAAATGTTTTAGGTTATCAATCATTGCATTTATTATTAGATGAAATGTCTACGTATAAATTTTGCGTGGAACAAATTGTTAGCCAATATATATCTGTATTATATGCAATGATCGGGCATATGAGAAAATACAGCATTTCCGCTTATCACCATAATAATGGTAGTAGTAATAATAATAACAATAATAATAATAATAATAATATGAGCAATGACATGCAGCAACAACAAGATGTATATGAATTTACACTAGAATTGATTTTACTATTATTAGATTTATTATCTAGAAATGCATCGATTAGTATATTACTGGTAGATGCTGGCATAATTGTTGATTTATTGCATATTACGGTTGTGAATGTGTTTTCATTAAAAGCACGAATAACATGTGCTTCCATTTTAGCCCATATTTTGGAAAAGCGAGTTGATAGAGTTCAAAACACGAAAGTATCATTAGAGCGAATTTTACCAATGCCTTTGTTGAAATTGGTATGTGATAAGACAATGTCTGGAAGGGTACCAAATGAATTTGATAAATTGCATGATACACCTGAATTGCAATGGGATGGTACATGCCGCGAAGAGTTACGAATGGCATTGGAACATTTAAAATCAGAAGTTGCAAAAGATGGAGAATTACAAGGTATTACATCAATGAAGTGGAAATTGCCTGGGGAAGATGAGTTTCAATTAAATTATTCATTGCATTATGGTAAATTTGTTGTGTATGGTGTATTTGTCAAGCGTTTCTTACAAGATCCAGGAAGTACGATGACGGTATCATTATCTGATCCAATTGGATTTGCACGTGCATTATCTGAAACAATGAAGAAAACTATGTTGGATTCCTCGCAAATGAAATCGTTCGTCCTCTCCTGCCAAGCATTTGTGGTTTTATTGAAAAATTATCCATATGTCATCGATGAAATTGCTACGTTAGGTATCATAAGCGATTTTTTAAAATTGCTTGGAACATTTGCTGGCAATAATGACAATTTAATTTTCATTGAATGTTTTTTGCGTAATGCTATGGTTATGTGTACAAGTCACGTAGCAGTAGAACAAGCTGCTATAAGTAGTGGTTTACAAGCAGTTTTACTGTTGCTACATAGCACTTTGCCAGCATCATCAAAAACATTAGGTAATGCATCCCCAAATTCTCGAATAGCATCTCAATGTTTAGCATTAATTGAACGTATGATAACTATAGGAAATGATATTGAATTGTTAATGCGTCAAATTGTAAATTCAGAATTTATAGAAATTTTGATTAATTATTTAGAATGGGAAAGCACTGGTGCATATCAAAAGCAATACCATCTTACCAACGATGCGGATGATGAAATCGATTATGGTACACATTTAAGAGTATTTAGTGTATCGATTTTAAAACGTTTATCACGTAATCATCGAACGTCTATGAAAACAAATAAGATATTGGAAAAACATAATAAAATATGGAGTCGATATAAAGATCAAGATGAATCATTATATTTAAGTAGAGAAAATGTTGTTGAATTATTGGAAGGAGGAAGTCAAATGATGTATTTAATGGAGTAAGAGAGAGAGAGAGAGATCCATCAATGTGGTTTTTGAGATTAATATTTTGATATCATATGATACGACAGAATAACATTTTAGTACAGGTCGTACTTTTTGTGTTTTCTTTCTTTTTTTTATTTTTTTATAAATAATACAGTTTTGTCTTTTTACGTTATATATTATGTATGATAAAATTTACACATCAATCAAAACCTTCATTACTGTATACATAGGTGTATATATATAGCAAATTATAAATTCTACATGACGTAAATTTAACATTTGTCCACATATACACAAATATATACCTCTTCAAATATTACATACATGCCTATATACTCTTATAAAATCCTAATTGTATTATTATTAACACAACACCATATAAAAAATTTACTTTAATTTCTTTTTTGGTCGCAATTGGGAAGTATGACCACATTTCTTCTTTCTGCAATTTTTTGCGCGTGCTGGAAGACGTGCATAACATTTACGGCCTATTAATATTTGAATATATATATATAAAAGATTGTTAGTTTCAACGTTTTTTCAGTGTTTCTAATAATACTGTTATTATGATAATGTTTTTACTTACAGATTTTCTTCTCACAGTTAAATTTTTTTGCAAGTGCAGCAAGGGTTGGGTCAAGTGCCCCTCCACGAAGACGTAATACTAAATGTAAAGTTGCCTCTTTTTGGATGTTGTAGTCACTAAGTGTACGTCCATCTTCCAATTGTTTACCTGCAAAGATAAGACGTTGTTGATCTGGTGGAATTCCTTCTTTGTCTTGAATCTTTTGTTTTACGTTTTCAATAGTATCAGATGGTTCTACATCAAGGGTGATGGTTTTACCAGTCAAAGTTTTTACGAAAATTTGCATGATGATTATAATATAAAATAAATATAATTGTATATATATATATGTGTGTTATTATATGTATCTTGTATGTATATATTTATTCACTATTTGGTGTTTGTACGTGTGTGTGTATCGATATAATAAATTTTACACGCGCATGTATATATTTTCTTATATTGCACGCGCTATAATGTGTAGTGTTAATTTGGTTAAACTATCTTTGTCTTTCGTTTTAAAAAATGGGCAATGCTATTTCATCCTATACCAATATTTTCCAATCATATCAAAGAACAAATTGGTGGTTAGGATTGGACTTTTGATTTTTTAATAGACTAATCAGTAATGAAAAAATGACTGCCTATCAAAATTCTAAAATAGATAGGGTTAGGATTAGGGTTGGGATTTAGACAAATAGTTTAATCTAACGCTTCTGCCTGCTAATCCGATATTTTAATGCTATTCCCCTGTTAAGTCTGTATTAGTAGAATTAGTATTTTGAATTGAAATGGAACAAAAAATATATATATATACACAGTATAAAAATATTCTTCAGATATTATCTTCAGATATAATATAACATTACTTGTCATATTATTAATAATACTTACAACTGTCATCTGTATATAGTAGTAATCATACTGAAGAAAGTGACGTATAAGAACAACCGACAAGAAGATGCGTTTGTATGAAAATTGGCCAGGTGCAAATAGATTTCTATGCAATGGTAAAGTTATATTAGGCAATGCACCAAAATTATTACCATTTACAATTTTATCCTTATTATTTGTATGTATCTATGAATCCATTTTTTTAATACCAAAATATTACAATATAAATGTAAATAAAAGCCAAGCTATTATGCATGATATGGTAACATTGATTTCTTTAAATATTGTTTTTCCAATCATATCATGCATCACTATCATTTCATTATTTTTGACAATATTTATTGAACCAGGTATTATACCTCGGCCAACATTTTTTCAAAATTATAATAATCATCAACAACAACACCGAAACTCTCCAAATACGTCCAATTCTTTGTTATTACCATCATCATCATCCTCTGATGTAGACAATAGTAATAAAAACCAAGTGTGGTGCCAACGTTGCCAACATTTTCGTCATGAACGAGCAAGACATTGTAAAATGTGTGATGTATGCGTGGAAACATTTGATCATCATTGTGTATGGCTTGGTGTGGATATTGGAAAACGAAATTATAAATATTTTTTAATATTTATAACGTCCATAACTATATTATGTATAACATCTTTAATCATTTGTATATTCGATTTATATTTGGAATATTATGATGCCGTAACAAATGGCAAATATACTAATAATAATAATGCAACAGAGAATATTATTTTGTATATATTGACTTTTTTTTTCGTCAAACATATATTAACAACTGTAGCATTTTTACTTACAATCATCTTTGTCATACCGATTACAACATTATGTGTATATCATAATTGCTATTTAATATGTCATGGTGAAACAACTAATGAAAATTTACGTGGTACATATATTGATAAACATAGTGGTGTACGAATCCATAATAAATATAATAAAGGATATTGTGGTAATTTAAAAGTTATATGTTGTACGAAATTAGATAAAAGTTTAATACCATGGAATATTATGAGTAGCAACGTGGATGAACTTTATAAGCATGGACAATCACAACATCCATCGCAAATGAATCAATCTGATGGGTACGTTGGATACGATTCGATGGGTTATACAACATTATATCAATTAGAAGATGAAGAAGTGAAAGGTGGAGAATTACAAACACCAAGTCGAATGAAGAATGATGGTACTCCGTAGTACGAAATAAAAGAATATGAGTTAACCACGCTCTATTTTACAGATGTGTGAGATTATAAAAATATATAATAATTTATCATTAGTTTACGCATAATTTATTTTTATAATTTATACTCATGTGATATATTCCAAATTTTTCCCTCTTTCTTTTGTTTACACATATGAAGAAATCTCTTTCACTCTTCTCCTCTCTATTAATAACACGCAACATGTACGAGTATATTTTATATCTAGATCTCTTTTTTAGTTTCTCCTCAATTACAAATGATAAAAACTTTTACAAATTTTTTTTAATCATGTAATATCATTTTCAAGAGAGAAAAAGAGAGTCTTCTTTTCTTATATTTATAATCTACTATTAATAATTATTCTTTTCAAAGAATTTTTGATGGTATTCTTCAGCCCTATAAACATCACCAACCCTAGCCCTATATAAACCAACTTTAATCCCTTGATCATTTTCAATTTCTCGAAATTTTGTTTGTATAATATTTTCCTGATCAGAATTATGCCACCATACACCGCTCATATATTGTCTACTAGTACTACATTGGGTTAAAGATGTTTTACTAAGGAATACATCAAACAAATCTTCAAATGCAATGACATCCGGATCAAACAAAACGGTAACACCTTCGGTATAATCAAGGATAGCTTGATATGTTGGCCATTCTTTTTGACCACCAACATACACGCATACTGCATCTAATACACCAGGAATTTGTCGAAACGTTCGTTCCGGCCCCCAAAATCACCCTAGGGCAAAGGTTACACAGTTTGGTGAAGTTATCGTTGCTTTATCAATTTTTGGACATATTATTGCTGCATTTTCCATTGTCGCAGTGACTAATTTTTTTAACATTTTTTTCCTTATATATTCTTCTTCCTTTCTTATCTACTATATATTTAATTATATTGACTATACCAAGTAGCACATTATACGTTTTTTGAAATTATACAGTACAATTGTATATTTATTCTATTACACACAAAACACACGCGTGCACGCGTGCATACATAAAAAAATAATATTATTTTCTCAACAACAACAATGAATTGCACAATTTAAATATTGTTGTGCAACTAATATATGAACATAGCATTACACTGATATTAAGGGATTTGGAGAGAGTGAGAAAGCGAGAGAGTTCATTAAAAGGTTAAGGTGTGTGTAGTAGTGTACAATATTTTTGATAAAATGATGATGATGTGATGGGTAAAACTCTTTACAAAAGGTATCTTTTTTATCTTATATTTATAGCACTTTACATAATAATAAGCTGTATCTTTCAATATACTATATATATATTGTATAAAAGAAGCAAACAAAGGTTTTATACTGTACATATCAATCGCTATTTATATCCACATATTTTATAAAAATGAGAAAAACAAGATTGTTACATAATTTATCGAAATTGGGATTTGGAAAAAACGATGCAGGACTTGCATCGAAAGCAATGAAATATATTGTTAATGTAAATACCGGGGAGATTATGGAGGATATTGATAGTTATGAAAATAATAATAATGAAAATAAATTTATCAAATTGAGTTCGTCACCTGGTACGTTTTCAATTACACCAGCATCTAAAATTAGCTCAATTGCCGTTGCTTCATCAGATAAAGTACATGGAAATATTATTGATTGGGGATGTGGTGGTGGATTATTATCAATTTTAGCAGCTGCAAAAGAATTAAATAATAAAATAATTGGTCTTGATTATGATGAGGAAAATATTAAGCAATCAATAGAAAACGCAAGGTTAAATAATAATAATAATAATGTACAGTTTATTAAAAGCGATAGTTTTTCTCCTTTTGATCCAAAAGAAAATGAATATATTAATAGTTTAAAAGGTACTATTGATTGCATTATTGCAAACCCTCCTGCATCATCTAATGATGATGGTTTTAGCTATCGTAGAAGAATTATGAAAGAATCCATACCATTTTTCAAAAATGGTAGCACATTATTATTACAAGCGTTATCGTATTATGGTGAAAATAGATTTATTGAAGGGGCAAGGGAAGCATCATCATCATCATCATTTTATGACGACGAAACTTTTACTGAAATTGAAGGCGAATATGTATATAATGGAGTTATTGCTTCATCTCCTTGGGTAAATTTACAAGGCGGTTATGATTTAAAACAACAATTAGAACAATATGTTGATGAAGAAAGTAAATTAAATGGAAAATCTTATGTTTGCGGTCCAGAAAATTTAACAGCCACCGAATTATATAATCAATGGATCTCAACTAATATAATACCACAATGTAAATGGCAAGTACATGAGTTAGTATGGAACAAAAAGAAGATGGATTAACGTGTTTGATATAAAGCGGTGTTATATTTTATTTCATTTAGTTAAAATTCTTTTTAAAAAAAAATCCTCATCTTCCGTATACCACCTGGTGGTATAGTGTGTGGCTTATTCTTCTCTTACCTCGTGTATTATTAATATCTTGTTTCGATATACGACAGAGGATCATCACCTCTAATTCTTATTTTTTGATGTTTTTTTGAAATTTGAATATACCTAGGTACTATAATAATGAACATTAAGCGATTTTATAAATTTATTTCATAAATATTAAAATAAGCTTATATATATATATATCATAAATAACAAAGAAATAACATTACAAAGTACTGTGTAAAATATTGTAAACAACAATGGAAATAATAAATAATAATGCAAAGGTCGAACAAGTGGAAATCATATCAAATGATAATCAGAACAATAATAAGAATAATTTTTGTCTCCCTCCATTATTCTGTATACCATCATCAACAATAATAATTGGGCAAGATGTTGAACAAAAAAAGCATCAAAATTATTATTCTAAAATTGCAGGCTTACAACAATTGATTGCTTGTTGTATTTTAATCTTAGCAACGTTTCCGGGGCATACGTTTGGTTGGGCATTTTTTTTACCAGATATTAGAAAAGAATTAAATTTATCGAGAAGTTCTTTGGCAGTGATGTGGGCTGTTTCACTTTTTTTAACAGCATTCATATTACCATTTGTTGGAAAATTACTCCATCTTTATGGCCAGTTTACAGTCGTACTTTTTGTATCACCATTATTTGCATTTGCGGTCATGTCTGTTTCATTAGTCAATTCATGGTTATTTCTTGGTATTGGATTTTTTGTTTTGAGGTTGCTTGGTCCAGGAATGCTTGTACTGTCTGGAACAACATCTATTGCAAAATGGTTTAAATTTTATCGTGGTAAAGCAAGTTTAATAGTTGTATCGTTTTCTTTTTTCATGATTGTGGTACAAAAATTAGTAGCAGTTTTAATAATATCATATGGATGGCGTGGTGCATATATTGCATTAGGAATGATGATTTTTACATTACTATTTGTAGTTTTATTATTATTAAGAGATGACCCAGTGAAATATCATTTGCATCCAGATTTAGGCTTAGAAGATATACACCCAAACAACAACAACAACAACAACAACAACAATGATACTGCTTCATCCTCTCCACCATTAGCAAATATAAACAACACTGATGATGTGGTGGATGAGTTAACGCGTGATGGATACAAAATGTTATCATATAAAGAAACATTACGTACATTGTTATTTTGGAGTTTGATATTTGCTCAATCGAGCGTTGAATTTGCATGGTGTGGCATCCAATTTTATTTAGTTGATATTTTAAATACATCAAAAGCCAATTTGCAATTAGATGAAATTGCAGATATACAAGTAATAGGTTCATTTGTTACGATGCTTGTTGTGGCAGTTGTGGGAATTTTTGTTGATCGTATTCCATCAACTGCTTTAAAATATGTTATGATATTGCCATTACTTTTAGGCATAGGAGCAATTTTCTTTTTAAAGTATGGAACTACATTCGGCTCAATATGCGCCTACTCTATGTTATTTGGCTCTGGCATGGGAATCAATGATTTACTTACAGGTGTAGCATATTCCACTATTTTTTCTAAGAAAGAAATATCAAAAAAGCTATCAATTCAATTAACATTGACACATATTTTCGTCGGATTTGGACCTTTATATTGCGGATTGATACGTGATTCATCCACCAGCTACGATTTTATTCTATGGTCATATATTGTATTTAAATTAATTTGTATAGTTTTAATATTGATAGCACCATTGCCCCATTCTATGCGATAGGGGAGATATTGTGCTATATTATTAGAATAACGATGCAAAAAAATTGTTTTTGTAAACTGTAATAAACGCCTCTGATATCATTTGTGTGCGGTGCAAAAAATATATAAATTTTTAATTAAAATGCGCATAACTTTATTTTTTAATTTACTCATATGATAATTCCTACTCTCCAGAAAGAATACAATATATATATATATAAGTAATCTTTAACTTATAAATAAGAGAATTTTTTATATATAAGTAAGAGAATTTTTTATATATAAAATGTTCTCTTACTCATATATATATATATACTTCGTATTATATATACGAGACGTCGTATGATACGAGAGGTAATGATATGATATGCATAAATAACACATGTAATTTTTATATTCAAAAATTGAAAAACAAGATATTTTTTACACTCTCTCTTACACACACTATTACGTATACGTACGTAGATATTACGTTGGCTCCTCACGTGGCTCGACTAAAATGTCATTTATAGCACACCATTCTGGTTGTGTAGCTGCATATACAACGGCACGCCCAATATCAGCTGGCTCCAATACTTTAGCGCCGCTAGGCTCACCATACATTTTAATTCCTTCTTGATCAGTAGAAGTACCTAATAACGGTGTATTTACATTACCTGGTTGAATGCAAGTAACACGTATACCTGTAGATGCCGTCTCTAAACGTAATGCTTTTGACATGCCTTCTACGAAAAATTTTGATCCACTATATATACCTAATCCAGCAAATGCAGTTACACCGGCATCAGATGTAATATTGATAATGTGACCTTTACCCCGCGCTATCATTTGAGGAAGGACTGCGCCTATTCCATACATTGGTCCTTTACAATTTACATTAACAGTTCGTTCCCAATCATCCCAATGAACATTTTTCATCATTTCAAAATACATCACACCAGCACAATTTACAATAATATCGACTGGCCCAAGTGTCTCTTCTGTAATCGCAACGCAATTTATCATTGCTTCTCTGTCTGTTACATCTGTTGGAATACATACTGTTTCAACAGTGCCGTTACTGCAAGCTTCTGACATTAATTTTCTAGATATTTCTAGCTGTTCCAACCTCCTTGCTGCAAGAGCTACATTGCAACCGGCACGTGCTAGTTCTACGACGATACCACGTCCAATACCTGATGATGCCCCAGTAACAATGGCAACTTTGCCTTCCAATGACCTGATCGTTTGAGCAATAGAAGCTGTTTTGACTTCAGTACTCCCACCGCTATTTCCAACTTTCTTCGTCTTGATTGAAAACATTTTTTGCATTTTCAATCGATTTAAAAACAATTTTAACGATGCTGTTGAAATATTATATTTATCAATATCATCTGAATCCATACATGTTTTGCTACATTCTAAATATGGTTGGCAACTTAGATACTCAACACCACCATTAGGAAGCAAATCGATTAAGCCTAATAATTTTGTAGTGCTTACGGATGTTTTAGCAATATCTTTGACAACATTTCGCCATTCATCCCAAGCTATTTGCTTCAATTTCGGCAATTTTCTCTCCAAACGTACTTCATCCATCCAAGCAACTACTTGTGACCATGGTGTATGATTAGGTTGGACGATATGGGAGATCTTATTTCCCGTTTGATGTGTTGAAGATAAGCTAACAACGTTACGTGCTGCTATATCCGCAGGAGTTCCCTCAATTCGCCATTCTGGTACAACAGGAACAGCACCAACTTTATCACAACCTCGTATAATCATACATTGGAAGTCAAGTGGATTGCTATGGCCAGTTTTACTATTTGGTGAAAGATTACCCATACGAAAAGTTGAAAATGCAAGCCCAAATGCTTCACTTGAATCAGTAACAATTTTTTCTGCAGCCCATTTTGATAAACCATATCCATTGCACATCGATGAAATAGCATCGGTCTCTTTCGAACCATTATAGCCATAAATCATTGCCGATGGTAAATTGTTAAAATTACAATTTTCAACACTAATGCGTTGAAAATCTTTCATATTTAAACGTTTTAATGGAAAAATGCCATTCGTAGAAATGTAAACCCCGCGTGGAGATACACCAGTTTCACTTTTAATCGCAGCAGCAAGTTTAACCATTTCTTTTGTTCCTTGAACATTGCTTGATACTAGATTTTCAAATGTTTCTACCAATGATACAAATGCAGCACAATGAACAATTCCATCCGATTTCATTAAAACTTCCTCATACGACAAACCATCCACGCCAAACCCTACTTTTGTCAAATCACCAGTAATTGCAACAATTCTATCCACACCTGTATTTCCTAATTGACGCAAAAGTCCATATGATCTCAAATTTTCCACCAGCACCTTTTTGCCAGCACGATCACTTCCACGGTCTCTTACTAAACAAACGACTTTTTCCACTCCAGCCATTAATAATTCAAATAATAGATGCGCACCAAAAAATCCAGTTGCACCCGTTAAAAAAACTTGCTTACATTTATTTAAATCTGGGACGACTTTGGTAGTTTTAGATTCACTCATGTAATTGTTCACCATGGTTGCACTCAATGTTGGTATAGTTGCTGAATCCATAACTTTTTGTAACAATTGAGCAGCCCCTTTTTTAACAGGTGCAACCTTTCTTCTTCCACATTTAATATCTAATGCTCTTACAATATCGCGTGCTTGATGCTTTACTTTTATACCTTGTAAAATTTGTGACACTGGCAATTTTACTCCAAACATACTTTCAATAGTATTCACAAGGCGTGCTGCGGATAGGGAATGCCCTCCTAGAGCAAGAAATTCATCCTCTCTAGTAATTGCTCCAAATGGCAAAGCTAATATCCCTTCCCATGCCATTAACAAGGCATATTCAACTGTTTCAAGACTAGCATCGTCAGGAATTTTCATGTATTGGTATGACATTTTCAACATATCCAATCGTTTGTTATCATCTACCCTATGCTGTCTATCCGTTACATTTGGATTTGAAATGGCTTTTCTTTGTTTTTCAGCCATTGCATTTAATGCTTTTACATTCAATTTTCCTGACGTGATGTTCAACGGAAGTTGATCGACTTCAATGTAAACAGATGGAACCATATAATGAGCAAGGCGAGCTTTCATTATCTTACGAATATCATTACATGCTCCTGTCGTCTTATTGATATTGAAAGCTGCCAATTTAGGAGATCCTTCCTCAGTCAATGGAACAACATCCGTAACTTTTCCAGTCGTCTTCCTAACTAAAAAGGCAACCAATCGTTTCTCCGTTCCTTCTGCCCCATCAGCAATAACTGCGCAAGCTTCCAAATTTACTGCATCTAATAATGCAACCTCAATTGCACCTGGTACAACAGAGTAACCTCTAATTTTAACCATAAATGCACAACGGCCAAGAATTTCAATCATTCCATTTGGTAACATTCTAGCACGATCACCAGTTCTATACATACGATTATCACCACCTTCAACATGATCCTGCGTATATGGACTTGTTGGAAATCGTTCCAATGTTTTTTCTGGCAAATTTAAATATGTACGAGCAAGCAATGGACCGGAAACATAGAGTTCTCCAGCTTCACCATCTTTTACTAGATTCAAAGCTTCATCTAAAATATATGGTGGAGTCAATGGATTTGGGTGACCAACTGGACAAAATCCAGTTGGGGGATCATTTAAATCTAATTTTGAGATATCAATGGCCCCAACTTCATGGCATTCAGAGATACTATATACATTAATAAAACGTACATTTGGAAGGTATTCAATAGCACGCCTTGCAACTTCCTTTGATAAAACTTCACCATTAAAATAAACTGTTCGTAATGTTTTTAATTTCTGTGCAATTTGCTTTTTTGACATTTGTGAAATTACATTTTGAAACAATGTCGGAGTAAATAAGAATTCAGTTATCGCATGGCGTTCAACAAATGAGGTCAATTCAGCTGGATTATAAATAGTCTCATCACTAACACAATATGTTGCCGCACCACGAAGTAATGGGCGTATGGATTCCCAGATAAAAAATACATTACATGCAACTTTGTCACCTCCAGTGTAATCAGATAAGGACCAACGCCATTGGTACGATAATACAGGAGCTCGATGAGGATTGGCAATACCTTTTGGTTTTCCTGTAGTTCCACTGGTATAGACAACAAATGATAAATTATCTAGTGTTGCACGAGGAGCAGCAATTCGCTTTGCCTCCAATTGAGCAGCGTTAAGGTTTAAATCAGTTAATAGTGCCATGACTGTATCATAATTGTCATCAACTATAAATGTTGGTGCATTATCAACATTTTTTAATTTCGTTGCAAATGCTCGTGTTGTTAAAATAACTTTTACTTGCGAGTCATCCACTACTTCACGAATTTTATTCAATGGAAATGAACTTTCAATAGTAACGAAACACCCACCAGCAGACATGGCAGCCATCAAACTGATTATGTAATTCACAGATGGTTCCATATATACACCAACAGGACTGTCCAAACCAACATTAAATCTTGTACGTAAATGTTCCCCTAAAGCAAGTACTCGTAAATTTAATTCTTCATATGTTAACGAACGTTTATCATCAACTACTGCGACAGCATCAGGTGTAAGCAACGCTTGCCTATGAAATTGTTCATGTAATGGTAATAATCGAAATTCTTCCGTACGTGTTTGTTTTGGCAATCTTTCTAACCATGTATTTAAATATGCATCTGTAGAAGTTATATTGGACATTTTCTTTATATATATATATATATAATTGTATTAATAATAATGATTTATTTCCCTTGATGAAATAATAATAATAAAAATAATATATTTATAAAAAAATGTAAAAATTAAAAACTATAAAGTTGTCTCCTATATATATATATATATATTTATCACAATATTGATAGATATAATTAATGAATCAGGTCTTTATAATAGAAGAATGAATTAGTATAGTCTTATTCTTTCTTTTAAATTGTGCGTACATAAATATATATTTGCAACATTTATTTAATGGAAATGGATGGTTTATTATATCTCATAAATAATAAAAGAAGAAGAAGAAGAATAAGAAGTGCAAGTTTATGGTATTTCCATGTTAATGTCACGGTAAGCTGAAAAGTTTTTTGCAATTAGCATGCGAATACTATGTATAATACGGTTAGTGTTAAAATATTATTTTTTTACGACGGACGTACTTCAAGAGGTTTACATCTTAGCTGGCTAGCTGGCTAGCACACAATTTCTCACCACACCACATCACACCACAAACCCCTCTCCCTTCACCCCCGCACTCACATAATCACAATTTACTTTTCACAGCAACTTTTCCTCCTCCACTTTTCGCTGTCGACGACATCTTCCCAACATTCGATTTTTCAACAATTTTATCCAATACAGGACTTAAATATTTCATAAATTGTTTAGGATTTTCAGTCATTGGAAAATGTCCAATGCCATCCATTTTTTGATAATAACAACCTTTGATACATTTCGCTAATTCTTCCGTTAACTCTGGTGTTGCACTCCAATCGTATTCACCAGTCAATAAATATACATCAAGTATGGATGTATCAATTTCTTGTGCTTTTCCACGTAAATCATGATCAATATCATAATAATAAATATCCCCGGCAAAAACATCTGGTGCACCTTGTGAATATACCCAAGCAACTTCTCGTCTATATGGTTCTGGACTATCTGGCCCAGTTAAACCATACATCCATATACCATTGCTATTACCACCCGTTCTTGGATGTCGCATTAAACCATGTTGATCCTCAACTGTACGTAATTCTTCTGGTACTTTATCCATTCGTTCCCTTCCACTTGTAGCCAATGCAGCTTCCAATCCAATGACTGCTCTGAATTCATTTGGAAAATGATATGCTAAATCGATTGCTAACATACCACCAATTGAAGAACCCATATATACAGGTTTTTCCAATTGTAATGCTTTTGCTAATTGAATTGGCACTTGCATAAAAAAAGATTTTGTTAATTTCCATTCTTTTTTCCAATATTCAACTTCCGTTGGTGGTAATGATCTTCCATGAAAAGGCAAGTCATAGGATATAACATGGAATTTCTCATGTAATGTTTTATCTTCAAGTATATGTCGATATTGTCGTCCATCGGTACCAGCAGTATGTTGACATAATAATGGTATTCCATTTTCCGTATTTCCTGCTTCTTCAAAATACACGCGATATTCAACTCCTTCAATTTCTAAATAAACATATCTACCAACTGCATTATCAAATTGAGAAGTACGTTGTGGTCGTTTAATTGGACCAGATCGAGATGATGATGCATTTCCATGCAATGCTTCACGTAAAACATCGAATATACGGTGTAATGCAGGTCGAAAAGCTTTATTTGCAACTTGATTAGATGTAGTTACTTTCACAGTTCTTGCAAGTTCAGCTGCTTGTAAGTCATGATTATAACGGTCTGGCATGGCAGCTAAAAAATCACTCCATCCTTTATTACTTGACGATAATTCCAAATCGAATAATTCATCTGAAAGTTTAGACAATTCTTCTTTTCCATCGTGATTAAAGTGACCATCTGTCATTTTATAGTTATAGGTATGTGGACCAACTGTAAAAGTTAAATTCACAGTAAAATGCCTTGCATTAAAATTAAATTCTGAATCTTGGCTACATAATTCTGGTAAATTGGAAAAAACATTTCCAAGGGATGGCATGTTGTTTATGGATATTATTATTTGTTAATATGATTGAAAAAGTATAATATAAATTTTGGACAATAATTTCTATGAATATACCTGTATCTGTTTATATCTATATATTTATAATCTTCATTCATATATGAGAGGGGAGGAAGATATAAAGATATATATTTGTTTTCTTCAATTATAGATCAATCCAGCAATAATAATTGAGTGTTGTTATCTTCTCCCTGTGTGGTGTGGTGTTATGATGTACTTAGTCTATTATAATAAATAATAATGGAAATAAAAAAAAAATGGGTAAGACGTAGCAGTAAACTTTATACAGCAGTACATTAAGTAGCTGGGCTATGACCACCGTACCACCGTTGTTACCAGTTTAAGGTATAGTGATGGCACAATGGTATGAACCTCCTATTTCCTATCAGGAGGAAATCGAATACCGAAGCTGCTCGATTTATTATTATGACGTGTCCGATATATAAAATATACTTTATCTCAACAAAGTAGCTAGTGTGGAAGAATGCATTTATCCTCTCTCTATATATATATATCTATATTTGTTGCGCGAATAGAATTAAAGTGAAACAACAGATAGATAAAAGCACACCTAACCATGGAACAAAAGAAACGAACGTCCGTGCATGAATTTTCAGTCGAGTCACCAACACATGGAAATAAAAATGGGAAAGTGTATTTAAATAAATTTGAAGGCAGAGTATTGTTAATAGTAAACGTAGCTAGTTGCTGAGGTTTAACTGATTCCAACTACAAAGGTTTGATGGAATTACATAAAAGATATCATGAGGAAGGCTTATCTATATTAGCTTTCCCGTGCAATCAATTCGGTAAACAAGAGCCAGGCTCAGAGGAAGAAATACAACAATTTGCAGAGGCATTAGGTGTTAAATTTCCAATTTTCGATAAAATAGAAGTAAATGGCCAAAACGTTGATGCATTATTTGATTTTTTAAAGAAAGCGCTACCTGGTATATTTTGGACGACAAGTGTGAAATGGAACTTTACAAAATTTTTAATTGATAAACATGGAACACCAATTAAACGATATGGACCAGCAACACAACCACTTAGTATAACTAAGGATATTGAAAAATTATTGCTACAAGATATGTAAAAAAAAAAAATGAGATGTGTGTGTATATATTAAATGAATAATATTTTTGTCCATGATTCGCTATTGACCAAAACATATAATAAAAGGCCAATAATAAAAAAAATAATACGCGAGGAGACCGATAATATTAAATATGTGTGCAATGTAACATATATTAACAATTATTTGAACAATATGATACCGAATGTTCAATTAGAGAAATATTAAAATATATACAACATATATATATATGTGAGTAGTAAAGTAGTGTGTAAACATCAGATTTGCAGTCTGTGTTTGTACTAAGTCGTATAAAATGTAAAAGATCTTTATTTTTATAATTAATTTACAAAAATATAAAAAAAAAAAAAAAATATTAAAATTACTTCTGGTATAAATTATCACCACATATACCACATACGAATAGCAATTATTATATTAATATATAGAGAGTTATTTTTTATTTCATCACAATATTTTATTAAAAAAATATTTTCATTTTTAAAAAGAAAATTATTATATAAAAAAATAAAAAATACGAACCCTTTTCATTTCCCCTACAGAGCCGTATTATTACCCCCCTTATAATACTTTTTCAATGAATCTAAAAATTGTTTTCGTTGTTCAGCATTCATATTTAACTCATCTATTATATCTTCATATACAATTTCATCAATTTGTTCTTTGATCGTTTCATTGCAAGTATTATTGACCCAGAGTTTCATAACATGATCATAAAATTGCACAGTTTTATGCATCACATCGTATAAATTATTTGGCTTATATTTGATAAATTGTTTTTGTGCTTTACTTGAAGTGATTGGACCAAGTGTAGTAGATGGATAATATGTATTTAAAATATCATCTTCATCATCACTACTATTATTACTTGAAATTTGATCTATCGTTGCAAAATTAATATTATCAATACCCATTGCTTTACCCATTATTGTTAAGAAATCTTTTAATGGTGTTCCATTATCATGACCATCTACAATATTAAAGATTTCATTTTCAATATTATTATTAATATTGTTATCATCATTTTTCATAAATAATAAATTCATTTCAATTGATTCACATACCACTGATGCTACAGTCGAACAATGTACGAAACTTAAATTGCTATTTTTCTTTTTTAAATGTAAAGGTATCCCAATATCTTTATGAGTGCGTAACCATAAGAAATAATTAAATGATCGATCTGTATTATCACGTGGTCCAATAACATCTGGTAGACGTAATATTAAGTATTTAAATGGATTATTATTATTATTTGCGGTGGTTGTTGTTGTTGTTGAAGTTGTTGATAAACGTAGATATTCTTCACATTTTAATTTATCATTACCATAATCATCTTTTGCATTTAATTTTTCTTGTTCTATTTTATCTTTTGGCCTTACTGCACAATCTTCAACAATAGGACTCTTCGTCATTGGCTTGCAAACTTCATATACAGAATCTGTAGATATAAATATATACATTTTCTTAATATCTGGACCGTTATTAATAATATATTTTACAAATTTTCGTTTATATCCTGAAAAATCAATTACATAATCATATGATTTTCTATTATTTACAAATATTTTTTCTCCATATTTTTTAATTTTTTTACGATCGCATATGATTTTATCTACAATAAATGGATCGACTCGTTCTTGACTATCCCAATAATGATTTCCACGATTCAATGTTGTAATGTTAAATTGATATTTGTCTTTATATTTTTGTTGTACAATAGTTTTCATATGATAAATAAAATCAGACCCCATCATGCCATTTCCCCCCAAAACTAAACATTTAATTGGTATTATTTGTTGATTATTATTATTTATTGTTATTACATCATCATGATTATTATCATCTATTACCATTGACGACATGCTTCGTATTGTATTCTAGTTAATACAATAATATATCTTCACCTAGTTTACACACACACACACACACACACACACACACATTCATCTTCTTTAACATTGTTCTTTCATTCAAATAAAATCAACAATATAGTGCAACAATAATAATTTTAAACTGTAGATTTTTTTTCATAATATTTGAAATCCCTTAAAACGAAATGAAATTTTTGGGGTTTTTGTTTTAGTTTTTTTTGAGGAGAGGCAAAGAGGAGAGAGATTGAATTTTCTTGCACATTAACATTGCCAGATTGCCGAGTGATGCATATTTGGCTCGTAAACCTGCATTGCTATTTTGCTGCATCATTATTGAAATTATTATTAATTGCACACCATTATTGTAATTTATTAGTCTATATAATACTACCATGCCTGGCCAAAGCCCTACCTGGTAATATTAATACCTACAAGGTAAAGGTACCAATTCAAAATTCATTATCGTTTTCCTTTCCCCCCCCACTTTTAAAAATATTTAATCCTACTAATGTTCTCCATCTGTCTCTAATACAATATACATTCAAAGAAAAGAAGAATAATATATCAAATATATCAAATAAATATCAAGTGTTTAATAATTAATATATATATATATATATAATATAATATATCATTTAAATATCACGGCAATAATATATATAGACCTCATTTTTTTTTTCGATATATTTTTCAATTTTCAAATATTTCGTATTATTATTATTATTATTATTATTATTAAATTACTACATATACAATATGGCAACCTTTGCAGATGATCATTCCAATGGTAGCAGCAGTACTACTACCACTACATTACGTTTCAGTCCACGACCAAATATTTCAAATCTCAATCCTAGTAGATCAAGGCAAGCACCGAAATCAATCATGAAGACAAATAAAAAGAGAAAATATACACCAGGTGGTTCGTATATTTCAACATTTGCAGGTAGTGTTCAAAAAAAGAAAAACACATTATTTATATCTGTCCCACAAGTACATGAATTTCAAACCGATTCTCCAGTTACATTCCGTTTGCCAACATCGTCAAAAAAATCCATTGAAAAATTAGATTCAAAAGCATGCGATGAAGTGCTTCAGGTGATGGGCAAAAAAAGTATTAAAAGTCCAAATAAGAAGAAAAAAGCTGTGTTAAAAGTTGTTGCTGAACAATTCAAAGAAAAGTTGGAATATTTAGGTATTGTCTCACCAACGGATGATATAAAGGAACTAAGAAATCGGGTTGAGTTTTTAAAAAAATTGGAACGGCAAGCACATTTACGATATGCAATCGGTGACGATTTAACTTTATATTCCATTGAAGAATTAGCAAGACAATTGTTGGAGAAAAAAGAAAAAGTGAAACGGACAGATATTCGACGTGAAGTATTAGAAGACAGATTAGCAGCTGCAATGTTAAAGGAAAGTGATAATTTTCGCATTGGGCAAGGATATGACCATGGATTACGCTTCATGACTACGGACGAGAGATTGGAAGAATATAGCCACAAAGAACTATATACAGAGTTAAAGACAAAATATAATATTAAAAAAATTCCTCGAAAAAAAAATGACAGGCGGGAGATGCTTTATAAAGAAGTTGAGAAAGCATGCAAAGCTCAATTAGTTGATCAGTTTTGTAACGTTTTAAAATCAGAATTAATCGTACGACATTTGCCAAATGAGAGTAAGAAAGAAATGATAGAATATATGGAAGATTTAAGAAATCAAAGGAATAAAGCATTAAAAGCACAAGCAGAAAAAGGTCCGAGTATTGATAGTGAAGATGATGATGATGACGACGACGACGAAGATGGTGGTTTAGTTTCATCTCCTTCAGCCAAAAGACGCAAAATTAGTCGAAGTAGCAGCAGCAGTAGTAGTATTAGTAGTAGTAGTGATCTTTTTGATATTAACGAGAAAGATATTATTGAGACGCAAGCGCCAGATGTTGATAAGCATATTCTTTCAATAAAATATTTACCATCAAATTCTTTTCTTAAAAAAGCATCGTTAGAACAAGTACAATTTGAAGTCTTATTTGCATATGTCTGTTTGAATGCATTGACTGCAAACCCATCCGTTTCTTTGGAAAGAAGAAGTTCGTGTAATATATTGTAAAAATATTACGCGTATCTCGCAAAAAAACAATGCAAAATCTGAGGGACATGAAAAAGGAAAAAATCAAGTGTGGAGAGAGTTAAATTTTTTTTGACACCACGAGAAGAGAGAGAGCGGAGAGAGTATTTGGATACACAAGCAGGAAAGTAAAACAAGACATTACATAAAACATTATGATATATATATTTTTTTTACGGAGGAGAACCAAAATATACCGTTTCTTTTTAATTTTTTTATATACGCGCTCGTACGAACTCGTATATGTCATTTCGTACTTTTTTACGAGGCTTTGTATTTTATTTTACTTTATCATGTGTACATATCACAATATATATATTTTTGAAAAGACTTTTTTCTGCGTGTTACCTTTCCCACACATCAAAACAAAACAAGTCCATATTAGAGTCTTATAACGCGCCAATGAATTTATGCTTTTTTTGATTTCTTCTTCTTTTTTCCTTCATCATCATCCGTTTCTTTGCGTTTTTTCGTACTCGAGCTTGAACTACTACTACTACTAATACTAATACTACCCGCCACTTCTTTTGGATCAAATACCTTTAATTTCGTTAATGCTTTTTTACCAGGATTATTATATTTCACAATTGCCAATGAATGAGCATATCCCATGCCAACATCCAAAATTGTACACCCTTTTAAATAATCAACTGTATCTGGTTGTGTATTTGATTTTGGTTTGCTATCGCCATAGCCTAATTCACCCCATGTAGGTGACCCACCCCAGGTAATCAATGCTGGATCTCCATATGATGCAGCTAAAATAGTACTGGTTTGACCACAACCTACGCTTGTGCATCGCCATCCTGAGACACCATCTACCAACTGTGGTTTCATTGTTGCTTCTCCAGATTGTCTCGTGATACCAAAAAAATATAATTCATTAGCCGTAGCGCCAATTGCATATGTACATTGTGCACCACAAGTAACTTTTAAAACACGTCTAACATTGCTACGACCTTTCCACATAAAATCTGGTATGCCAGGCGGACGAGGTGGTGCATCTGCACTGAAATCAGGCACTGGTGTTGGTATCATAACATCTTTATTATGACCATGCCCAAGGCGACCATATCCACCAAATCCCCACGTATACACTTTACCATGTACATCTACTGCAGCCGTATGATTTGTACCAACACTAAATTGTTTGATTTCAATACCAGCTAATTCTGCAATACGACCAAACCGTTTCCAGCATTCATAAGTATATTTTCCAGCTTTTTCCAACGTTTTGCCATCTGTTCCATTGCCAAGTTGTCCATACATTGGGGACCCGCATGCATACATTTTACCATCAATATCGAGCATCATGGAAAAATCTTTTCCACAACCAACTTCTCTAACATCTGCTCCTAAATCTTTCAACAACGTCCATTCATATTTTTGATCTTTACGTCCCGTACCGAGTTGATACATTGTATTTAAACCCGTACTGTAAATCTGACCTTGAACAGTGACAAGCATGGAATGGCCCAAACCGACTCCACCAGCACGAAAACGTTCCATCGCGCCGTCTGCTCCTGGGTTTAATTTTACCGGATTATATCTGTTTGTCGTATCACCTAGACCTAACTGACCAAATTCATTTCGTCCCCACGTATATGCAAAACCATTTGAATCAAGGAGTATGCTATGGTTTGCATTTGAACCACAAATAACCCTTGAAATTGGAATGTTCATCATTGGTTTTAAACGATGAAATGATAATAAAATTTGATCCGCTGGAACACCATCAAATTCTTTCGTAGCAGATGTTCTACCTGTCATACTCCATGATGCACCACCACTAAATACAACTTCACCATATTTATCTGAACTTGCTGGGAATTCAGTATTATTGTTATCTGTGGAAGAGGAGGATATTGATGCCATGATAAAAATTGAATTGTTTGCTTGTTGTTGTTGTTGTTGTTGTTATATGGAAGGATATATATATGTATATATATATATGTATAGTTATGACACCTTTACACACACATATCTCTGAGACATACAAAATAGTCA
>JACLAD010010843.1_pt1 | contig 33662 bp, 43 predicted proteins | sample 8027901 | NCBI WGS metagenome assembly JACLAD01 (sample SAMN15725071, study PRJNA655200) | protist metagenome | isolation source: fluorescence activated cell sorting (FACS) single amplified genomes of... | place: Spain: Blaines Bay Microbial Observatory, Mediterranean Sea | collected 2016-07-05 | reverse complement strand
CACTCCATTGAATGAAAATGTAGACGGTTCAAATTTCGCGACCTGCATCTTATCAAACCACTGAACCGATTCTCCATATTGCCCTCAAATTCAATGTCAAAATATCAAAACATTTCAAAACATATAAAAAATGTCTACCATTCTTGGCGAAAGCTGTAATGACCATGTTGAACGCGCCCTGACCGGGGCTGACCATCATATTGCCCATCTTTTCTACCCAATATGCACATGACGGACCGTCTCCTTCCTTAGAATAAGCTTTGATCACATCGTAAAATGTTTTATGCTGGATCGCGCTCCCTCTGACTGCAATCAATTGCTGTAAGTTATCTGCCAAATTCTTGGCATTGCTACTCACAACCCTTCTCGTCTGACTCGACATCTTATATTATCATTTTTTCTGAAGATGTAAAACTTACGTAACATTGAACACTCTGCTTTTTGAATCATTGATAACAGAAAATACAATACAGACCAACATCAAAACGACACAATGTGATCAAACAATTATTCCGTCTTCTCTCTAGCTTGTATGGGCAATTCCAGCTGTGGGAGCATCGAATAAACAACCGTACAAACTGTCAGTGCCAGCACATGCAACCCCTTCTCAATTGTGAAGAAATCCCACCCAACTGCAGTCCGCACAAAAAAGGACAACGCACCACCTCCCTTGCTGAGGACATACCGCGTGACGGCCCCCTGGTTCTTACTAATCGAACTGCCAAAACAAACTTGAAACGCCGTCATCAACATCAACAAAACGGTCCTCCAATCCCACCCAAAATGCGGACCGCCAAAGAAACCATATTCAACTGGAGACGGCCCAAAGAAAAAGCTCGCGATGAATACAATCGGTACTAGAAAATATATACACCCTAGCGTGACATGCGATACATTATGGCAAGAAGTGTACTGCTTGCTGTCACTGCGGAAAAAGAATTCCGCGCTGGCATTACAACAGCAGTTTAAACACATTTGAAACATTGCAATTAATAATCCCATCAGCTCTGGTAGGTTTCTCTGCCCGCCGCGCAAGTTATCCATCGATATTGTTAATAATATAATTACACTCAACAGTACCCACTGTTTGACGGTATACTGCCTTCCAAAACCAATCTTTGTCAATAGCGCTGTGAGGACGTAGGACTGCGCATTTATAATTGAATAAAAGGAAGGGTCTATATTTTTCGCGGCGATGAACCCAAGAAACCCTGCCAGCGGCCAGCCAAATGCCAGCACCATAACCCGTTTTATCCTCCCCCAATCAGTCAGCTCATTAAATAATCTCTTTATATCAGGCTGATTGTTACTCCGATATTCATTTATGATTGCACCAGCCCAGGCGGTGAACAAGACTGCAAATTGCACTACGAGGAAAAGACTCGATGATAGGACGACCTCGCCTTTGGGAGGGAAGATGGTGGACTTGTCGGGGGAAGTTCTAGCGAGAGGGAGTGGCATTGCGCGCAGAGCTTCCCATTGATGGCGGTAGTACATGAGATGGAGGGTTAAATCGTTGTAATCGATATCTATTTCTGTTGAAAGCGGTTCAAAAACAGTAACTTCAAAATCCAACCCCACAGGGGGGAGATAAACCCTCGCCGCAGCCCCATCATCCGCGCTGTCACCACCGACCTTCAAGTGCGAGCGTATGGCATTCTCCTCGACCCGCCCGTCGCTGAACTCCGCCTTCAGAAACAAACTAACATCCTGCCCGACTATTCTACTCGCTGGGTATATGACCCCCTTCCAAACCCTCCTCTCCGCCCTCTCATGCGGCACATCCCCCAAGCGCGCACTCACTGTACTCGCATTACCATATACTTGCACAATTGTCGCATGCGGTAGCATAAACGGCACATCTTGGAAAGAGTAGTAGGTGATGAATACCACTGCGCCGATCAACCATTTTATCGTATTAAAAAATGAATACATCTTTTGAACAAAAAAATATTAATTTGAATTTTAATCACTATGAAGTTTGAACCGACAATTTGTCACAAACGAATATTACATAAACAACAAAATCGTACACTGCTTGAAATAATTATAAAGATTTAATATACAAAACTTCAAAAATGTGAATCCAAAATGGTTTGGGTTGCTGTTCACTGCGGTTTACAATGCTCGGCGTATAGCTTCACCCGTTCTAGCGCCTTACCACGGACCATGGATTCGAATGCCATCTCCGCCCCCTCCTTGATGGTGGAGACTTTGCCAGCAATGTATAGTGCTGCTCCAGCGTTGAGGAGTAGAAAATCGGTAAGCGCTGGCTCGGTTTTGTAGTTGCCAGAGAGGAGGTTGATTAGTTTTTCCGCATTTTCTTGAGGCGTGCCGCTGGCGACTTTTTCATCGAGTGGGTGTCGTTTTAGTCCGGCTTGCTCGGGTGTGAATTCATAGTGCTGGATCTCTCCACTTTCTTTAAGCTCCCAGACGAGGGTCGAGCCAGCGATTGTCAATTCGTCCAGAGGTGGGTTAGTGCCGTGTACAACCAACGCACGTTTGAAGCCCAGCTCTTTTAATGATTCTACGTAAATTGGACCGAGAAATGGTGCGAAGACGCCGGCGACCATATGGTTCACCTTTGCGGGGTTTAGTAGAGGGCCAAGGATATTGAAGATGGTGGGTATGCCGAGCTGCAAGCGGATGGGTCCAAACGGCTTCATAAATGGGTGGAAGCTTCTTGCGAATAGGAATGTAAACCCTGCTGCTTTGAAAACACGCTCCATCTGATCATTGGGCAAATCCAAATCTGCACCAAGCCTGTCAAACAAACATTGATTTTTATATTTTTGATAAATTATTTACTCCTCATTCCAGTAAATGAAAACCAAAAATAGCTGTCTACCACTGTGGTTCGGAAGCCAATAAAATGAGTGCTGTCATAGACGAACACAACCATACAGTCAACTGAAGAAGGGCATCGCCCTCGCTGATGAAAGCGAACGAAGCAGAATCAACGGTATACCGAATGGACTTCCGTGGTTGTTGGTTTCTGACACACAAGGCAAGGCACGCCGGCTGAACTTGCAACGCACCGCGCTCTGTGGCTGCGATGTGGACGGCAAGCAATTCGCGCATCGCCACGCCAAAGAAGGCGCTGGCGTAACGTGCTATAGCGCGCGCATAAATCAATCCCGAATACAAAACAATGTATGAAATACAAAAAAAAGAACTCACAAGGCGGAATGACCAATCTGGCGCGAGCATATTTGGCGCAAAGGGTATGCGCAACATTCAGGCACCAGTTACCCTTTGCCCAGTTTGCGAGATGGGCAGGAGGCGTAAAACATTTCGCAAAGCATGCGGCAGGCAAAAACGAGACCATTCCTGAAGAAAAATTAAAATAAAAAAATACGCTTCCAGTAAATCCGCACTTCCACTTTTACCTAAACACAACCAAAAAACAATAGTAATATAACTTACAAACACACAACAAACATATCCCTTCTCCATACTAGAGGCTGCTCTGTTTCCATGCTTCACAACTGGACACCCGGCCCCCGCAATCAAAAACGCACTCGCCGTTGACACATTAAATGTGTTTGAACCTTTTAAAAAATAGGATCATGATGAATATGAACAAGAATGTTTGCAAATATGAATAACAAATACCGTCTCCGCCTGTGCCAACGATATCGACGCCAGCACTGCCGTCAAAACAAGGCGCGGATCGTTTCCGAAACTCCTTCGCAAACGCCGTCACTATTTCCTTCGTACACCTCTCCCGCGATAATAACGCAAGAAAGGCACCGAGCTGCGCATCGGTCGCCCTCTGCTCCTCAATCTGATGGAATATGCTTGGTACACAACATGGATCTAACGTCCCATCTTTGTTCAGTTGTTTGATCGCAGATTTAATTGGATCCTCAACCATTATATCGAATGTTTTGTGATTAATTACAAAAGAATTATACTGTACAAATGATGAGACTTATAATTATTATATATGATGAGCAAAAAGTTTAAATCAAGAGTAGCAAAAAATTAAAAACGGTTTCCTGATGTATAATTATATGAGATGTTTTGAAATAGATATGATGTGAATGCCGAAGAACCAAATACAAACGATGAACAAGAATGAAGTCGACAAACTAATCTACAATGGTACTAACTTATGAAACTTTGACATACTTGGGTCAAATATTGGCGTAAAGCTTGCGCAGGTGCAAAAAAGCAATTCCAACCGACAACCAAAAAATACAGAGGTGCAAATCAATGAAAACCCGCATCATTTGAGGTATGTTTCCTTTCGCGATTGTAATAGTTGGAAGGCGTGGGTAGCCTCTGCTATTCGATCTTGATTCTTATCCGGATGGTATTTAAGCAACAGCTTCTTAAAGTGCGATTTCCTTGCATCCACTGAATCATTTTCCTTCTCGCGGAGCAATCCTCGTACTTCTTTTTCGATGGCGACGAGCTTCTGATCAACTTCAGCTGGAGCTGCAGACGGAACACTATTACCTCAAAATTTCAAATGATTTTAGAAAAGAAAAAATGGAGGACAAACATACAATATGTTTTGCATATTGCATGTGTTTTGATGGATTTTGAAATTCAATACTTCTCTTTTGTTTGCGTGGTGGTGGTGTTTTTTCCCTGCGGGATTTGGATTTCTTGGGTGGTGATTCAGATTTGCTTGTGCGCGTTTTTTCCTTTGTTCCACCATCGGTAGGCTTCGCGCGGCCGGTTGATGGATAGGATGGTTTTGCCTCGGGGTGTGCAGACGGATAGTCTTCCGGTGCCATTGGAGGTGGTTTTGATGTTGGCTTCTCTCGCCAATGATACCGAGCTTCGCCAAATGGATCACTATTTCTCCGTCTTTGGGATCTGTCTGCCGAACCGTAGGATTCGTCCGGTGCATCTTCGTCGAAAAACTGATCTTCCCATTGCTCCTCCCTCGATTTAGGCTGCGCTTTCGGCTTCTTCGGCGCGCCCTTGGCTCGGGGGAGGTCTGCATCGGCTTGCTGTCGCCGACGGAACTTTTCAAAGGGTGACTCGCGCTGCTGATAACCTAAAACACAAAATCAAATGTGTGAAGGCAAAAAAATAAAAAGCTGCTTCGTCATCTATCTAATTTTGCCTTGCTTGAACCATCCCTGCGTTGGTTTTCTTGGCTGCGCCTGCGGGACGATTGCGATTCTTGGCTTCGCCGTCTTGATTCCTGACTGCTACGGCGGTATCCACCCTCCTCATCCTCCCACGCCCGCTTCGGCTGACCGGGACTTCCGCTATCTGATAAAAAAGAATGTGAATGATGCAACTGGCCAAAACACATTCAAAAGCAATGAAAATAACAATAAAACTGTTCCTTTGCCGGACTTCCTCTACCTCCTCGTGGAGCACGTCTTGCCTCCGCATCGGTCGGCAAGCCCTCAGGTACTTGTCCCGATGGCGACTGACCAAAGTCGGGTTCAGGTGAAACTGCGCAAAACAATGCATTATGGATATAAAAATTTATATGCTGTGAAATGTTTCAATTTTTTCTAACCTGTAGCATAGGATTGACCGACGCGCATGGGCTTCGGCCTTCTTGGATTTTCATCTTGTGCTTGGTTCCTGTAATACTCCGCTGCCTTTTCCCTATCCGACCTTTGCTTACGTATTATCAGCTGACCTATAATCCCAATCAAAATCAACCCGCCAACAGCGATCAATGCGTATAGAACCTGATTCAGCACACCGCTTTCCTCTTCCACGGGAGGGGTGGATGGTGGTGGTACTGGTGCCGGTGTTGTTACCTCGACCTGTGGTTCTTCAGTGTCTGTTTGATCTTCGGGCTCCGGTGTTTCGATCACTGGAGCAACGATCACCGGTGCTGGGGTTGTAGGAGCGGGGGGACCGACCTTTGGACACCATCTACAATTTAATGGTAGCCAGTGAATGACAGGTTTTTGTACGTCTGAATCTTCATATTTGACCACGCCAGTATGACCATCAAAAGAACCGACTTTCTTATGGATGTAGTACGTCGTCCATTGCGAATCGTAAAAATGACGAGATAAACATCTATCGTTTCCATCACACTGTAGGCATTTTATCGTTACACTACTTTTCGAATACTGTCGAATATCTTCACATTTGATGTCAAATAGCGATTCACCACAATCCTCTACCCAACTCTGGTAATATAATTTATTGTCAGTCGTAGTGCATCGCTTTTGCGCTACGGCGTATGGGGGAATATGACACCATAACCAGCCGGGGCTGTTCCCAGAGTGAAAGGAAGAGAGGATCTTATGTATGGGTGTTAGGGATAGGATGCAACCGCCCTCGTAATGGTACTCAAAAGATGCGCATCTGTCTGTGCTGGTACATTGATCGGCGCACATGTCGAACGTGAAATCTTCAAATTGGAGATTATCAAATCCGAATACACCACTGTTCTCATGGCATACGTAATCGTCCTTCATGTTCACCCAAGTACTCTCAGCATCTATGCAATTATCAAATTCACCCTGGCAGGTGGAGGTTGTTTGATTACATATCCGTGTGCTGCGGCAATCACAATCGTTGGCGCATGAGGAAGTCGGATTTTCGTACCTAGAGGACGCCGCAATGCCAAAATTGTATTTGAAATTCATTTCCTGTAATGTTTGTGTGCAAAATATGATTGAAAGAAAAAGCAGTTGGCGGACGAGGCTCAGAAAAGCTCCAGTCATGTTGCCCAAAGCTGGCGATTTCCACATGGGCGTAAATTCCTCCAAGCGTGCACCGGCAAAGCCGCACGCGCTAGCGGACAAAAGAGAGAGGAGGACACACTCCGTCATATCCGACAGGTAAATCGATCTGCGAATGTTAGTTGACGCTGGTAGCCTGAGATCAGGCGCGACTCTGCTTGTTTACGCTGCCTCGCTTTCTCATTTGGCATAGCTTTTTTGTGCGCACGCCGCCATCACCTGCATTCAAAACTTAAATTCTAAAAACAATCCATTCAAAACCAATCGTAACAACTATGCGTGCACGGCCCCTCCTCCGCCGTTGTGAAAATCACCTTCGCGTCAGCCGTGAATGGATTTTCATTGGCCTCATATCCCTCGAATTGAAAATACCATGTAAAATCAGCCAGTGTACTGGTGTCAAAGGGGGATGACTGCTCAAAATTGAAATTCATAACCGCTGCGTCAACCTCGATACTCCGCAATGCATTTAATAAAGTTAGAGCCTCCACATCACTGCCTAACCTGGAAAAACAAAATGAAATTGCCGTAAAACTATGAAAATCAAACCAAATTCAACCTCCATGCTTCATTTTTTCCGTTTTTTTCAATACCTCGCCGTCTCAACTCTCACTGCAACGTAATAATCCACAGGGCCCTCCCGATCGAGCGGTGCATCCGGTAGTAGTCCACCTAAGCGTCTGGATGGGAGGTTAGTGTTGTTGTAGGTTTGTACTAATGATTCGTGTATTATGTCATCACGTAAGGCACGTAGCCTACTCTGCCTTCTCACTTCAAAATTCAATAATTTCGCGGCGTTGCCATCCCGCCAATACATATACATCGCATTAATCTCTAGCATCGGCGCTACACCCAAATAAGCGGCTAAACTGTGTACAATCGTGCCGGTGTAAGCTTGTGCCGTGCCTTCGGATGAGAATTTATCGCTGCAGGAATTTCCTACATACTGGCTAGACGTTTTGAAGCACTGCTGATGGATTAGGAATGTCAGGGTGTAGTGGATGGATGATGTCGGCTTGGGGACGCAATATCGGTATATCACATTACCCAGAACAGATAATATCTCATACCCAGCGGGGCAATCATCTCTACATGTTGGCCATATTACATTCCGCTTGAAATATAATATCCTCCCGCTATACGCACAATTACTGAGATCATAGTAGTCCTGATCCGTAAATATACCTGCACAAAGACAAAAAAGAACTGTATGCAAATGTTGTTTGATGTTGATGTGTGAAAAATTTTGTGCGTAAAAATATGCTCAATATTTAAATAATTAATTTGCAATTCGTGTAAAATGTACTTGCGGAGGAAGTCCATATTTTTGCCAGGAAAAGAAATGTCTTGAACATCTTGGTGAGCTTGTGCGAGTATTTTGCAGAGAACAAAAGACAATGGTAAGAAAAAGATAAACATGTATTATATTGCATTTGCGAGATAAAAATTTGACGTGGAACATGAGTATGGATCGTTATTGAATATGTTAATTGTTGTTGTTGAAAAGAGTTTGGAAAAAATAAAAATATAAAATGAGCTATCCTGCGCCATCTGTTGCAGTATCAATGTTGCATCCTGCCTTAGTAATTTGATTCACGCACTGGAGGTACGTGCCGCGAGATCCGACCAACTACTTCGTCTGGAGTCTGAGCTTTTCAGTATCTTTCGTACGACAAAAAGTAGCAACGGCTTCTATGGTATACACTCGTAAAACGACGGTGTCAAACGCAACCATCGAGTGTGGAGAGTTCTGCTTTGATGACTCTATGAATGATTGGCATTTACAGTTTGATAACAATACAGTGGAGAGACGATTAAAGGGAAGTGATGTGGCTGGAAGTGTTGGTACTCGGTATGTGCTTGCTATTGGTGTTGTATTTATGGTCTTACATGTATGTATAACGGCAGATCAGACCTGAGAAAGAAAAAAATATTTGTTGCGCGAATACACGTGAAACAGGGACAATTTTAATTGATACTGTATTACACATTTTCCAAAAACGGTACTTTTGGATGATACATTTTTTCCGTTGTTTGACAATTTGCTCAAAAAAGAAAAAAAACGTAAAAATCCAGACAAACGCAATTCCTGGTTTCCAGAAGCCGTCACAGGAAAAATATGAGAACAAAGTAATGATGTCCCTGTCTTCAACTATCTGTCCAGGTAAGCTTTCAATGAAATTGCCCACACGCTCAACCTGGATGCCTCAGCGATGTCCATCTTGCACGCTGGTTCGCTAATTGTCTCTTGTTGATGATGACCATGGAAATTCAGAAAATCGTAAGATAAAGTATAATTGAGAGAAAATTATGCAACTGTACAGATTGCAATATAATTAAGGAGATTGTTCAGTCCTTTGGCAAACATTACCGGCGATGCGACGATCACGTTCTGATGATTCGTCATCTGCAAAAGCCAGGCCGCTGTCCTTGAGTTCGCTGGTTTCCCTTGCGACCACTTCGACTACCAATCGGCAACCCTCTGGCGTAATGAAGGCTTGTTTGAAAAATCCAATCGGCAACCAATTTATTTTTATCTTATCTTTTCTCCACAAAGGACTAACGTACGATGCGTGCATCAATTGCTGACCTACGATTCAACTTTCCGTTTTCTGACTCAATCATAACAAAGATGGACAATTGGATCAGCTACAACCTCGTCAACCTTGGTTACATTGTGTTCCTTTTTCTGACTCAATCATACCAAAGATCGAAACACCAGTGAAAACAAAAACCACTACTGGCGCCGGAAGGTAGCAGCTCGTTGAATCCTGGTATAACTAACTCAGAGGTTGTAGGTTCATTGGTCTTTGCTGTTCTCGGCATATTTGTGATGCCTCGCGTCACATGCAGGCAAAATTGTGAAGACCATTTTGAAATCGGAGCCCATGATATGTGAAATGGAAACTCAGAAAAGCTTCCTTTCTGCCGTCTCGCGTTGTGCCTTCAGCATTCTCAGAACTGCTTGATTCTGTCTCTGGCGAAGAAGAAGCTCGTCACTTATCATTTAATGGGACAATGAAAATCAGATGACTTTATCATTTCCACTACGAATGCCCCTTCTGCGGCGCATCAACTTCAAGATCAACCGGAAAGTATCCGCTCCAATCTTTTGGTGGACGACCCAATGTGGAGGGCATAGCACGTATGAATATCGACATCTGAAACGTTTTCTACCAAGACCATGAATTTCGTTGTGATATCTGCCAGAGTCCGTCTGAATTGTGTTTTCAAGGTCTCGCAAAACTTTATAGAATGCTATCGATCACAGCCACCAAAGGAATGGCGTTTCACTCCTGTACCTCAAATCTCCACCGGTGTTCTGTGTTGAACCAAAAATCTGCTGGCAACGGAACCGCGTGAATATCAGCTTCTGCCTCCGACACACTTTTTTTAAAACAATACACCATTGTTTGAAATAAATCAAAATTTGACCTTGTTGAGCGTCTTCAATGCTTCCAGGTTTGTTTTGAACAATGCCAAGATCTCTATGAGATATTTGAACAAGAATTGTTTAAAATTCATATTCAAACCAATTTGTTGAGAGCGTGAAATGCTTCATTCACTTGATCTCGGTGGTGACACGATGCAATTCTTCTGTGCCAAATTATCCTAGGATGTCCTAAAAAATCCTGGACGTCCTGGAAAATCCAGGATTTTCCGCATATTCTAGTCCATGAGTGCAAGAACTGTTTAAAATTTGTTCAGCACCAGCAGTGCCTTGTTTACGACCTCTAGATTTTTCTGCACCAAGTCCAACTCTTTTTCAGCTTTTGCTAGTTCGATCTCCGCATCGATTACTTGTTTTGCCCTTCTTCTTGAAATCTACCATCACGCTGCGGGTTTCATTTAAGACACCTACACATTTCAAAATGACACCACCAAACACGCACGTTTTACATATCACAAATCGTCTCCGACATCACCAGAGAAAGAAATAATCGGACCTCGCCAATCTACATGCCGCCGCCAACCAAATCCCATGGAAAAAATGAAAAAAAAAACTGTCTGACGAAACATTGACACAAAATCATGCAATTAACAATACAACCAACGACAAAACAACACACACGATCATCATGATTTTGTTTAAACAATAAATATTATTACTGTTTAAAGTCGAGCGTTTCAAGAGCTCGAGTCACTTCGACCAAGTTTTTTTGTACTAAATCCAATTCCCTCTGCGCAAGGGCCAACTCAATTTCCGCATCCTTCACCGAAGAACGGCGGGAGCTGGACTGCGAATCCTCGGCACCGGATGGCGGTGGCTCGGTCAGACCGCAATTAAGCAGTTCGGAAGCCTCTCTGGCTATCATCTCGACGACCAGTGCGCCCTCCGCTGCGCTACTGGCTGAGCTTGCGTCGGAGGGCTCTGCTCTAATTATCCTGTGCACAATTGCGTCAACCTTGGGTACATTGTTCACGCCGACGTCCATCACGCGATTCGCGGAATCTTCAAGAGCTTTGTCCATATTGCTCACTTCAAGATGAGGTGCATCAACTTCAAAATCACCCAAAGAGTAATTCGGGTTCGGTAACTTCGTCGTCAAATGAAACTCAAACTTCCCGTCTTTCCTTACCACCTCATCACCAAGCTTGATGGTGCATCCACCGGCTTCCTTGATCTTTTGCTGCATATCCGCTACCTGTTGAATAGTCTGCACGCCAATGTCCATTGTGCGATTCGCGTTATTTTCCCATGCTTTGTCCAGGCTGCTTAATTCCAGGTGAGGTACATCAACTTCCATCTTGACCACACCCAATGGTACTGTTTTTGTTTGGAAAAAGGTACGACTTAACTCCCCTTCTGGCATATCTTCAGCATCCTGCTCATCATCTGTACTTCCGTCTTCTCGTGCTGAATGATACGACGAGGAAGTTCCTTCAGGCGTTACAAAACATTCCATATTAAGCAATTCTGGCGAGACAAACCGTTTGCACTCTTCATAATCAGTAGGTTCCGCACAGGCGGATGCGAACGATGATGATGAAGCTGACGTGGTTGAATGCTCTGGTGTGATGAAGGCTTCTTTCAAGAATTTCACTGCGAACTGCTCTGCTATGGAAGGATCCAAACCCCACAAATACTCGTAAACATCTTTCATTTGACTTTTCATAGTATCTTCATAAGTCCGTGAAATATCAATCAACTCTTTCATATGCTCCTCTTCCCTTACCTCACGCGCTCGCGACAGATGCTTGTTTTGCGTTTGAACAGACTCAACCCTGACACACAACAGAATAATGCGTCATAAACATTTTCAACATGGTAAAAAAATAAAACATGTACTGATGCAGCGCTTGCACTAATCGAGCTTTGAAATCGGAGCCCATAATTCAAAAAATCTGAAAAAAGATTGTATAAAATGCTAATTACTGTACAAATGCATATGCTGTACACCTACAAAAAAATAAATCAGAAAACAGATTGAAAAAGAAAAGATAATTGATTTGAGAACAACATAAAATGCACGTATAACAATGATTAAACAATATTGTAACTAGCAACAAAACTGCAACTACCACTATACAAAAATACAAAATCATCCCGTCTAAAAAACTGACTAGACCAAATCTCACTCCCGGAATCCATTATGTGGTGGGATGGTTGTGTATGATGAATCATGCGACATGTTCATCGCCGGCGCTTGTCGACTTTGACTTGGTATTAGATATGGTGCGCCTGGATTACTGCCTTCATTGCTCGAATTCAGATCTTTCGAAGCCCTTCTCTTTTTACCTCAAACACAAATCAACATTCACAAAAACCAATGCCATGTGGATGATATTTTGGAGGGGGATTGAGAGATGAGATAATTTACCACCAGCTGACACATTATAAATAAGGGGAATACAAAAATCAAATACAGAAGCGGTGGAACATCAACATTCAAAACATACACCTGAAAAATCGTACCAGAGCCTTTGACAGCGGCGCGAACGATGACAGAAAACACATCCGCGTCGGTCTGTTGACACTGGATAATATCCGAGTCCATGAGGCATTCTTCAGCATTATCATTGACAAATCTTTCACATAACTTACAAACAAATAAATAGGCTTATCAAATGTTGGTCACGTGATGTACGCGTAATTTCACAAACATTTTTTCTTGAAAAAATGTACCGCGCGTAGTTTTTGCATGTCGTAATGCCGGGCCGCTCTGAGCAAACTCGGTATCATGCTCGGTTGCATAGTTCCCTTCGATTGTGAAAAACATAATTGACACATCAAAAATATAATCATTTGACGAACATTTCATTCAATTTTTGTGTAAAATATACTCTGTGGACGATGTGCATGAGTCGTTGGGAAAGTTGTGTCTGGAGATCTCTCACGCCAAATCTCTCACAGATGTCGAGCACGCTCAAAATTTCATTCGCTGAGAGCATCTTAATATCAGGCGGGGAGCCGTATATCGCGTTCCAAACTACTTGAAATGCGTTTGGATCAATATCGTTCAACACGATCTTACCCTCAGAAGACTCCCGGAAGTTTCCACCAAGGGCCGCATCAAAAAATGGTACTCTTGCGAGGACAACCCGATGGCCATTGAACACTTTGTATGGATTATTCCCCTCGCCGCCAACTTCAACACGAACGTCTGCGTATGTACTATCATTTAGAAGTTCCTTCATAAAGTTTGACATCCCAAACCGAATATCTTGTACTGGTTGGTACTGCATCAACCAAAATTGTACATCATTCTCCGACCTTGCCGCGAAGATTGCGCCATTGCTGAGTGGTTTGCAGAATTCGAAAAAGCGAGAACGATCCTTTTCCAACACCGACGCCAGGCCAATCTCCCGGACCGTCCCCATGGCAGGGTCGATTTCGACCAAGTTCATAGCGGAGTATGGAAATGCATAGATCATTTTGTTGCTTGCATCACATATGCCGCTGAATAAATAGCAGTATTCGCTATCGTCATCGGTGTGCACGTGATGGGTGGTGCTCATAATTCCTGAGATAACACGCGAGGAATTTTAGAAACAATATTTTGTAAAATTTGAATGAATAATGTTTGATTATTTCATTTCCAAAGATATTTGTGCGAAAATACATAAAATGTCATCCAAATTGAACCGCATGGATTTGCGAATGGTGGAGATTCTAGTGGCTGATCCATCTTTTAATTCCGGACGGAAATCATCTAGATGCTTATGAAAATCGCCCAATGCTAGCAGAAACAAAAGTTCCATCCGCGGAGGTAAAGCGCGCAATTCTCTATGGCCGCATGCGCATCGTGGTCTAGCGCATGAGTTGCCTCCGCCAGCCTGAGCAAGCGAAGACCCTTTCATATATCGGGCATTTTATCGAAATTTGAGTCAATATTTTCTAAATTTCATTTCCAATAAATATTTGCGGGAAAAAAATTTAATGATCCAAATTGAAACGCTTGGATGAGCGGACGGAAACAAATGGTAGCGTCGTTAGCCTCAAAGTTTTCATTTGCTTGGCTTCGTCTAGATCGTAGCGGCGCTTGTTGGCGATGGTGATGTGCCAACACATCCCCCGCCAATCATCGATGGACAACTGTCACTATGCGTACGTATACTAGGCTGGATTACGCGGTGACGGCGCAGTAATGATATCTGATTGGTGAGAGCGATGATTGCGGTTTTCGTGGATGAGCATACAATAAGCTGGGTACCATCAGCAGGCGGTTGGGCGCCGTCATAATCATATGAGTAGCATCAAAACAGCAAAGCGAGCAGCCATTCATATGCTTACGAAAAAATCAACCAATCAAGATTGAAATAAAATAAATCCCTTCACCATACTCTTATCAAAAACAACATCAAATTCAGTACCGATATACCTTACCTCAGGCTCGCTCTGCTTCAGCATACTATTCGTTGACTGACCACAAACGATTTCTAACGTGTACCTCCCTCTCCACGGCACGGCAAACACACTCCCGGTGAGCGAGCTGCTACATGCGCATACAAACTTGGCGAGAGTGGGACCGAGATTTGGGCCGACGAATCGAACTAGCCCACTTACGGGATTGATTTCCAGCACATGGGTCGCATCACCTACGCAGTAGTTGTTTTGAAAATATTTTTCGATGGAATATTGTGACCAACGAATCATTCATTTCCTGTTGTTTTTGTATGGAAAAGAAGGGATTCCAAAAAATGAAAATAATACGAGTGCGGCAATGAGTAGTTTGGGATTATTTATAAATGTTGTTACAGAAATAAATTTCGACAAATGGATGCGTCCGGAGAACAACCCCTCATGGCATGACAGTCGCGAACGCACGTGCACCCATGGCTAACGATTTACTACGCAAGCAAGCAAGATTTCATTTCCTGTACGATTATTATCAAAGAAGAGGACAAAAAATAATTTTCAGGTCGGGGTATAAAAACAATGCTTTTACAAACTCAGGGCAGTACTTCGCATCCTTATAGGTCTCGCCGAGCAGGGATCCGAGCTTAGCCATATTCTCCTTGAGTCGGACCGAACCTTCTCTAAGCCAAGCGCGCGCGCTTCGATCTGCTTCCGGAGGCTGTCCAAGCAAAGTCACCGTTTGATTCTACAATCTCACGACGGGCCTTTGAAAGCAAGCTACAACATTACCTGGAGCACAATACAAACAGCCGTTTCCTCCTTCGACTATGCACGCATATTTATTGCTCCCCAAGTCCGGTCCAATCAGCTCTGAGGTGCTCGTATCGGGGTCGATCTTCAATACTCGATTCGGTCCATTATTTGTCTGCCACCACACATTATCAAACATAGTACCTATCATTTCAAAAATAACAGTGAAAAAACATTTTTTGAATTAAGTGCTATGCGTCAAAAAAAAACATTTTTTGGAACTTGATGTAAATTTTTAAAACATTTTTTGAAATCACCTCCTGGCGGTGCATAGAAACAGCCATTTCGAGAAGATTTGGCCATCGCAATATACCCCTCCCCAACTTCGTCACCGATAAACTGAACCGTACTAGTCTCCGGGTCAATCTCCAACACCCGCGTTTCCTTGTTGTGCGGAGCGCAATACAACTTTCCATTCTCAGCCAGACCGATAGACCGATACGAACTTGGCCCCGTGAACCTAAAAAAGAAAATCAAAATTTTGACCAAAGAAATCAATTTTCAGAAAAATACACAAAAATTTAAAAAAATACATTTTTTGAAAGATATGATCTTGGATACCATGATTTTTACAAAAAATCAATAATATCCTTTTTCTTGGACGTTGGACCGATACACCTGCTGCCTAGTTCCGGATCTAGTTCAAGTACTCGGTGTGCTCCTGCCGGAGGGCTGTACATCTTTCCGTTCGGGGCAAGTACGATGGCTAGATATAATTCATCATACCTACCACAAAATTAAATTTTGCTACCAGAAAGAAATTTTGATTGAAAAACGTGAAAAATAAGCACAAAGCGATAAAATTTGAAGAAAAAATGAAAAAAATGAATCGTACCCAGCCTCCCCGCAAAATGCTCCAGCCGCTTTTGACACTGGCTCCCCGCTATGCGGTAGTGCAACCGCCTTGCCTTGTTTTTTGAAAAACAATAACGAAATTTTCAAAACTAAAATCTGAAAAACGTGAGTTTGTATCGAAACTAGCAAAACTTCAACCTCCGTGCTTGATCTTTTTATTTTTTTTCTTGCCTGTAACGGGGTTGATGCGATGCGCGGCGCAAACAGAATGAAGATACCCTGGCGGAGCACCTGGCGGAGCATAACATTCTCCATTATGATGCTGCACAACAAAACAAGTTCGAAAAACTAACGATTCTTACAATAACTTCATGTAGTTTGTTTTTTCCCTTCGAATTTCCAAATCCGTACCTGTACAACGTCCCATAATACGATAGATTTGAGCGGCCTTACCTAAAAAAGAAAAAAATTCAAGAAAAGGATTTCAAAACAAAACACATGAAAAAACAAGCAAAAAGAACAAAATGCGTGATAATTTTGAAAAAATAATAAAATTCCATTTCTTGAAAAAATCCGTTCTGGCACCTCCATGATTGCATCGGGTGGCAGCAACCTCTGCTTCCCATGGCAATCCTTGTCCAAATTACCTACAAATATTTTTTTCACAAAGTCAAAAATGCAAATTGGATGCTCTTGAAGTGAAAATATTAGAATTGTGGTAATTGTTGAATTGATTTTTTCGAAAATTATGTTTTTTGATTTCATGAATTATAAACACAAAATCACAAAAATACAATTTTCGTAAAGATGAAAAAACATCAAAATTTGCAACATTAAAATTTCAAAAAGGTTATGTAGTATCAAAATTAGCCGAAATTCGACCTCAGTGTTTGATTTTTATCGAAAATGTACCTTGTTGTTCGCGTTCTCGTTCAGAAAGTGCTGTAATTTCATACATCATAAAATCATCTTCTTCATCCGGTTCTTGCGGCTCGTTAAAACGACCTAAAAAATGAAAAATATGCAAAAAACAAGCACGGAGGTTGAATTTCAACCAATTTTGATGCGAAATCAAGTTTTTCAAATTTCGATGATTTTTGAGTTTTCACAAAAATCGTATTTTTTGATTTTTACGAATTCTCAATATTTGTAAGAATGAAAAAACATTGAAATCACATGAAATGTAAAACAAATTCGTATGTGTTTTTCCAAATTCCCAAAAATTTCATCATTTTGTTCTTTTCGTATTTATTTGAATCCCAGAATATGACTCATTCTTCCAGCGCCCGCGTGCATGATTTTCAATTATTTAATTCTTTCTTTTTCAGTACCGTTTTGTATTTTTTTATACGTTGTAAATGTGTATGAATTATTGCCTAAAACTGCTATAATATATTAGTCGAATTGATTTTTTTACATCAATTTTATTCAGATTGAGTTTTGATATCAATATTAATTTTACTTTTGTAATAAGAGAAAGAGTATCACTACAAAAGAATTTGTAGTTGGCAGATAAGATGAACAATAACAAAAAGAGAAAAAAGTAGAAAGATTGTAGTAGATAACTTGGTGTGGTTTTTCTGCACAATACACAAGAGAAAAAGAGTAGAGAGAATGAGAACGAGTTATGTGTCGTGTGTGATTGAACGAATCGGTTGTATATATATCGCATACAGAACAGACAATATGTTTCGGACATGTCATTATACATTTTCTATTTCAAACATTACATCAAGTACACTCAATCATGACATCAAATACACTCACAGATGACTCTTCAAAAAATTAAATAATTATCATTTCTTCTTGCTTCTCCAGCGTGCTTTTTTTGCGACTGGTTTAACACTCTCTTCAGAGGAACTGCTCTCACTCTCGGATTCGTCCTCAGATTCAATTTTCTCTTTACCTGGAACGGCAAACATTAAAAAACAGGTGAATATTCTCACGATTTTCATGCAAAATCTGGATTCCAGTTTTGCACAAGTTGATGTTTTTACTTTTTTGATTTTTCACAAAGGCTTACTGCTTTGCTCTCCGAGGAATGCTCGTACGCTGGCGTAATCTTTCTCGCTTCTAGTTGGTGATTCAATCAAAACTTGAACGTCAAATTCTTGATAAACATTTAATATCGCCTTGCACCCAGCCTGGGCAGCTTCTAATGAATCTAGAAATCCATTTGGTAGGATTATACCTTTGCAAAAAAACATCAGAATCTGCAAAGCTGAAATCTGAAAAACGTGATTTTGCATCAAAATTTGCAAAAAATCGACCTCCGTGCGTGTAATTTTTTCAATACCGTTCCAGGGGCGGAAGCGAAAGCGTGCTAGCCACTGGGGCGTTGGGACGAACATGGAACCGTAGAGCGTGTAATTAGGATGTGTTTTGGTTAGCCAGGTTAATTCTTCCCTTAATCGCTTTGCGTCCCCGCCGAATTGCAACCAAATATCCTCTACCAGCCCCGTCTCAAGTTTCGCAGTCAATCGCTCCCTCTCCTCCATCTTGCCATCTTTATCTAATATATAGGGGCTAAATGCAATACCAATTTTGGGCTGCTTCTTGGTTGGTTTGGGTTGTTCCTTGGCATGACGCTGGAGGAAGTGTAGGCTGTTGAATGATTTCTTTGGATTGCCGGAGACTATGAGAACACGCGCGATGTTTGCGTTCGCTGCTTTACCATAAAAATCTATCCATCGATCGTAAGCTATATCCTCAGCACTCTTTCCCTTGTTCCCGCCTCTCCACTGCGCCTTCACGGCAAAGACGGTCGTAACATCAATTTTCTTATTTGTACTATTCTTTAGAAAAAACGCTGCGTCCCCAACTGGATCGTCATCCTTACTTTTGTTCGTGAAGAGAACTTTATCACATTTGATCTTATTGTAGAACAAGCACAATTCCTTCAGCTGCTCCCTATTCTTGTGAAACAATTCCAACCGCATGGTCGCTAATTATCTAAAATATTGATTAAAATGAAAAACGGAAACGTCCGTAGATTTCTGAAGTGGACAGATGTATTATAATGTAATCAAATAATAGAATTTGTTGACGTCAACAACCTTGACAAGTGCTGTGATGAATGTAAAAATTGCACAGGTTTTTCTTCCTTGATTGTTCCCTAATCATTGTTTTGCTCCTGTGCCAGCTGCTCTCCGGCCTCCTTCCAGCAACTCGAAATACGTGACGCGAGATCCGACCAACTACTTCGTCTGGAGTCCGTCGTGGTAGATGATTCTCCGTCTTCTGGAGAAAATAGGTAAGTGTATACCTGTATCAGATAGAAATCAGACAGAAAACCATCGCACTATGAAACCCAACGTATTTGCAGAACTTTTTACAAAACGAACATGACATTCCAATATGCCACATCAGAAAATAAAAAATAAAATCGTGCATTTTGATGAAAAAATATTTTTTGCGTTTTCGACATCAAAAGAAATAATAGATTTTTTGAATTCTAATTTCTAATGGGGGACCGCGCACGCATCCGTGCTTTTCCTCCTCGGCCAGTCCCGCCACAGAGGACTGACGTAAGATGCCTTGATTACTTTCTCTCCAAGGCTTAAACCTTCATTATGTTGACTCAATCATAACAAACATCGAAACATTGGCAAAAATAAGAACCACTACTTAACTTGAAAAAATACCGGAATTCAATCTTCTTTTCCACCTCGCGTTGCGTTTGCAACATCATTAACACAGATTCGGTCTGACGTTGCCGGAGCATGGCTTCGGATGAGATCATGTTGTGCACAGTTGATCCTAATTATTAATATCGTTAAATCGAATTCAACAAGTGAATGAAGAATCTTAATTACAGTATAATTGATTTCGGCAAATCAAATTTCAATACAAATGAAAACTCATGAAACTACATGAAACATAGGATTGCATGAAAGGACAAAACAGGTCGCACGTATAAGATGAAAATAAACCAATGGAAAAGAAACAAATACGCATACATCATGTTACACACAATTCAACAAAACTACAACAAAATTCAAACATCAAGCTTCATATTATTGCATAATCAATTATTAATAACCTCATGACGGCAAACCGCTCGGTGCCGACCTCGGTGTTGGTGCGCATATTGGATTTGACTCCTGACTAAAACTCCCGTATATATCTTGCCTGCAATTTTCGATGAAAAAAAAAACTTCTTAAAACATTTAGATAATAACAAATGTCATCATAATTGTGCTCTCATCCCAATTTTTTGTACACTTTTGGAATAATTAATAAAAAAAAACATCAAAAAATGTACATATAGGATTTGTTTCGCCGGACCGTATTATCATCATCTTCAAAGAAATCTCCTGACAAGAGAATGTCCTTGGTCTCAAAAGGCAGTCCCATGGTTAAAAACATCGATATCAGTACCCCCGCGCACATGATTAGGAAAAAAGGAACGAACGTTCCGGTTATATCTTCCAAAAATTCGAAGGTGACCGGCGCCATAATCCCTCCTATCCGTGATATTCCAATACACACTGCTGGTCCTGTACTCCGCACCTCATTTCAAAAGATAATGTAAATGTATATGCATAATTTTTGCATTGTTGCAACAAAACTTTTCCAAATTTTTCGAAACTCAATTTTCAAAAAAAATTACAACTGTGGGGTAGACCTCGCAGAGATAGGTGTATGAGACGATAAAAAAACTTACGTTAACGATCTTTTGCATGAATAACGATATCATAGCGAGGCTGTGGACGAAATTGTTGTATATGCTCACACCGATTAAATGAAGGACAAAAGGGTGGATGCAGATGGTGAAGACAAAAGTGGCCAAGACCAAAAGGGTCAAAAGAAATTGCATACTCCCCTTCCTACTGTAACTGCCACCGACAATTGACGCCACAATCACTCCAACCTCAAGAAAACGAATGCAAATTTCAAAATGATAATGTTGAACGATGCTATTTCATTTTTTTGTGTTCCAGAACAAATCCTTTGCAAACCATTTCCGCGAAAGAAACTAGCATGAGGTTCAATGCAGGGCTTACCTAAAAATTGAAAAATTTAAAATTTCGAAAATTGAAAAGGATCTGAAATTTTGGAGTGAAAAAACATTAAATATTGTGACAAACAATCGAAAAACGACGAGAATTGATGAAAAATACTTCAAAAAATGCATTTTTTGAAAACTTCTGGGCTTACGGGCAGAGTTGCATCGGCCAAGACTTGTGGTAACGCGTAGATGGTGCCGTAATACAGGAAATTGACGGTCATTAATGTGTAGCTCAATGTGACTGTCGTATACAGAAATGATGGGGTAGCAATACCAACGACATTTTCTCCCCACCTTGATAATGAGATTTGAAAAGTATTCAAATATAGAAAAATGAAACATTTTTGAATGAAAATTACCTATCTTCTGTTGAAGAATCGCTTTCCGACGAAGACTCAACCAACACAATATCATTCCCACTCATTTCTGCCCCATTCGTGTCGGCCATCCCCATCAACAATGACTTTGCACTTTTCAACCTTCCTCTGATGGCTAGAAAATGAGGGGACTCCATCAGAAACATGTAAGCTAATATGAGGAAGAGGAATGCGGGCGTGCTGGAGGTGATGATTAACCTTCTCCAGTTTAATATCTTTAATTTGGGATCCTCACACCAAATTAAAAAAGCAGCGTAAAACTCGCCAGTAGCGAATAGTAATTGCATGAAGCAAGCAAAATTAATCCTCATTGTAGACGGGCAAATCTCACCAACCATTGCGTTGCAGGCTGGGACGCCGACACCAACGCCGCACCCAACAAAAAATCGGTAGAATACAAGAGAATCGTAGCTGTCGCTCCAGGCAGATAGCACACTGAAGAATCCAACCGTTGCATAACTTATCAAAATGGTGCTGCGCCTGCCCATGGAATCACCAAGCCATCCACTCACTAGGCAACCAACCATCAACCCAAAATACACTACCGACACAACACTGCCAGATTCAACCTATTCATCAAACGATTTTTGAAAAGAATAAAAAACGCACAAAATTGACCAAATATCTCAAAAATGTGAATTTGTATGAACATTTGCCACATTTCGACCTCCGTTCTCGAATTTTGCGTTTTTTTGCATTTGGTACTTTGCTTAAATCCCACTCGCGCTGCACTTGCTTGGCAACACTCGATATAACCAACATTTCCGCTCCATCCGCAAACCTCAAATTTTCAATGATTTCAAACAAAAATGATGAAAAAACGATGCAAATCTGTAATAATGCATAATATTTGTTGAAAAAAAATTACATAATCATTGAAGCTAGCAGCGAATGAAAAAGCTGGCTAGGGCCAGCGCCAATACTGTCGACATAATGCGAAATGCGCCCACCGAGACCCATGTCGGTATAAAAAAATCAAATCAAATTAATATTATTCGGTATCAGGCTAAAATTTGCTGTAACGTATTGGATTTACTATTACAATCTGACCACACAGGGAACAACAAACGCACAAAACAAACCCATGAAGCGACGTGGCTTCAGTCAGTCAGAAATTTTGACACGCTTTGAGCGCGCTGAACAAAAAGGCGAACACAACGCAACTACCACATGATTTACAATTGGATGAGTAGTTAATTGAAATTGGTATTATTTTTACTGCTGTTTGTCGCAAACAACAGTTCTAGTATATTATTCACCGCTCATCGTAGAGAATCGGGTGCTGGATGGGCCAGTCTTGACGAAACAATTCTGCACACAAATCAAAACATCATGGTTTGGAAAGAATGCAAAAACATTTTGAATGGACTAAAAAATAAAAAATCGAACTTCGTATTTTTCCAAAAACTATAACAAAATCGAAATTACAAATTTCACGACGAGGCTTCAGTCAGTAAGAGGTTTCAATGCACATGCTTCAATCAGATAGAAATCTCCGATAGAAATGAATGTTTTGAGAAAATGGAATAATCATCTTCTTTCACACCTCGCTCGGGTAGATTTGATCGACTCGGATAAAAATCGTCCGATAAATTTGATATACTCGGGTAAAAATCATCTTTTATACCTCGTCCAGCCTTCTCCACGCTCCCGTACACGGACTCTTCTCTAGACTCCTCCGCTTCTATGAAATTGCTGACCAAAACGGTGTCTTTTGTTTCATACGGCAATGCAAACACTAATAACGCGCATACACAGCAACCAAGAACCATCATCGAGAAATAAGTGATGTGACTCTCAAAGATTTCAAACAACACCGGACTTATTATCGCACCAACCCTCAAAATACAATACAATATCTAACATTTCGCGATCCGTTCGAATTTTTTTTTAAATATATTGATATTACCTTCCTGTGCCTATGCATATAGCAGGACCGCTCGAACGCACAACAGTTGGGTAGACCTCCGTCAAATATGTGTACACAATAATCCAGCTCATTCGCACTGTGACCTTCTGCACATACAACGAAGTCAGCGCATTAAATATCGCCCAATCGCTGGTGTAAAATCGGAAGGGTTGGATGCTCACTGCGAAAATGATGGTGCTCATGGCGAGCACTAGAAACAACCCTATCATCGCTGCTTTCCTACTTAAATGCAAGCCAATAAAACAACCAAGCACAACCCCGACCATCTCCATAACTGCAGATATCATCAAATTCGCAGCTGGACTTACCGGCAAGGTCAATTCGCCTAATATTTGCGGCAAGGCGTAGATAGTTCCAAAGAATGTAAAATTGATTACAATTAAGGAGAAACACATAGTACATGTTGTGAACCAATAGCTTTTGCCGAATATTCCAAACATGTGAGTGGTTGGTGTGGACCCTTCATATGTATCCACAGAAAAATCACTTGGTCGCCTTGCACTTAAATTGATATCCACATCCCCCGCTCCATTCATCTGCCTCATATCTTGCAATGTATCTTCCGCTTCATTTATTCTCCCTTTCACTGCCAAAAAGTGTGGGCTTTCAACCAGGTAAAAAGCTGCAGCTGCAAAGAATACAAATGCTGGAATGGAAACTAAGACAATCAATTGCCTCCAATCCATCGCGTCTTGCATTGATGGATCCAAAATAAAAACCAAAAAACCGCTGTACATCTCCCCAAACGCAAACATAAAATGTGGTATACACGCAAACACAATCCTCATCCTACTCGCACATATCTCACTGATCAGTGCATTACACGCTGGGTGCCCCGCGCCGAATCCAATCCCAACAAAGAAACGAAAGAACACCAGCAATTCATAATTTGTTGCGAATGCTGATGCGAGTGACGCCACGCCAACGGTGAAAAAGCTGAACAATACTGTCCATCGCCGTCCTAGCGTGTCTCCCATCTGCCCAGCGAACAAGCAGCCAACCAGAGCGCCGATGAAAACAACAGACACTAAACTCCCTGTGCTAAGTTTTGATATATGCCATTCGCTTTGCACCGCCATAGACACTGAACTCAATGCCAACATCTCACTACCATCAGCGAACCAAACAGCTCCAGCAAGGATTGTATGGCATATTTGAAACGGCCCACTCCCGATTGAATCAACATACTTGGAAATTCTCGTTCCAAGCCCCATGACTACGCTAAAATTTCTTGTAGTAACTACTTTGTGCATACTATTTTTATAACCAGAAATTCGGTTATCTTAAAAATTTGCGATACTTATTTAAGTATTATTGATACGATATCTGAAAAATAGACTGTAATCTGAAACAACAAAACCATGAGCATCAAAATAAACATACAATTCATTCATAATTGACATTTGACAATACATTTGAACGACTATGGTTTGCTACAGACTATTGTGGGACACGATCTGACTTGTTCTCTGAGTTTGCTTGGCAGCTGGGGTTTCTCTGCGCGACTGTCTTTTGATGGTTTAGAACTTCATTATAAAAGAAGTCAATATCCAGTGCTTCATACATCGCTTCCCTGTGCCATCGGCCGCATTGGATCTCGCATAAAAGTTCCATAAGCCTGCTTTGCCTCGTTTGTAGATGGGCTACGCGAGCTGGCGGCTTCGGTAAAGTCACTTGTTAGGGATTGATCTTTGGTCTCAAAGGGAAGTTCAATTATCAATGCCACTGATATCGCGCAGCAGCAACACATGACCATGAAATACAATACATAATCCCCCGTTATACCTTTGAAAAACTCGTACAACAACGGCGAGACGATCGACCTGCAAACAAAACATAATTGCATCGGTTGAAACCCGAAGAATTCGAACTTTTTGAAACAAAAAATAGTTGCATCGGTTGAAACCCGAAGAATTGGAATTAATTTTCCAAAAAGAAACTTACCCGAGCCGGCCAATAGCGATGACAAACGCTGGTCCGCTGGCCCTTACCACAGTCGGGTATACCTCGCATAGATATACATAGGACACTAGAAACGACATCATCGCCCCCATCTTTTGAACAAACAAAGCTACCATCGCAAGAAAATGACATATTCCGCTGTTCACCGCAAGGCCCCCCAGGATGTGTGGATGAACACAAATCGTGAAAACAAATGTTGACATACCCACCACTGACACCAGCGCAATCATGCTTGTCTTTCTTGGCATGCCTGTGAATACTACCACTCCAATAATAACACCTATGAATTGAAACGAGGAGCCGATCATGAGATTACCAGCAGGACTCACCGGAAGATGAGAGCCGACGAGAACATGCGGTAGCGCAAACATAAAACCATAGTAGAAGAAATTAGTTGTAAAAAGAACAAAACACATGGCAAGGGTGGTATAAAAGAACTTTGGCGACAACAAATGCTTCAGATGCTCCCCAAACCTCTGCTCCACTTCGACCTCGCTCTCAGAACTGTCCTCCTGCAACACTAAGTCCTCCGCTTGAATATCACTTCCATTCATATACGCCATACTCTCAATAACCTTGCGAGCTTCCTGCCGTTGATTTCTCACTGCTAGGTAATGAGGAGATTCAATCAAAAATACAACCGACAAAAACAAGAGGAAAAAAGAGGGTACGGTTCCCAGGAGGATCAAGTACCTCCAATCTATGTTTTGCAAACTTGGATCGGTGAAATAAAATAGGGTCGCACCATAGAATTCGCCCATGCTTTCTAAAATCTTAGGCACGGCTGCAAAAATTATTCTCTTTGTAGACGGTACAATCTCGCTATTAAGAGCAAATGTGCTCGACCCAGGCACGCCAAACCCCCACCCAACTAAAAACCGATAGAGCAGTAAACTCCAGTACCCGCTACAATGATAAGCCGAACCAACACTACCAAATATTACAAACGCGTACCCCAGCAGTATCGTTGGTCTTCTCCCGTAACGATCACCCAACCATCCACTACACAAATTGCCAATAAGCGCTCCAATAAACACGACCGAAACAATGCTGCCCGCCTGTCCGTTTTTCAAATTCCATTCTGTTTCGATCTGCCTGGTAATACTGCTGATCAGAAGAATCTCCGCCCCGTCAGCAAACCTTTGTTTCAAAACAGAATAATCACTCATCAAAAAAAATTTAATTTAATTTGAATAAATCCATTTTCACCAACCAAACGCCGCCGCCTAATATTGTGTGTAGCAACTGTGCAGGGCCGACGCCGATCGCATCGATGTAGTTGCTGATTCTTGTCCCCACACCCATATTTAAATATATAATTCAGTAAGCAGATGATATTATACTCTGCACAAATATAAATCGTACAAATAGAAAACAAATCCAAATCAACACCAACGTCAAACCAGAGAGAATGATCGTCGTTTTTAATTGCGCGCGTAATACTATGTAATCATTCAGTACCAGGTAAAACATTTCCATGCGCTGTAAATTATCTGTATGATCATGACAAAAAATACTAATACACAGTGTACGTCGACAACGACTGCATGCATGGGCAAATATCGTGATGTTGGTTATTTAAAAACAATATTGCACGAGAACAAGAACAAGGGGTACGCATCGTTAGGAAGCTTTTCCGTGAATGGCCCGATAACGTTCCATCTCCTCCTCCTTTTTCTTTTTCCAGATCTCTGCCTCCTCCTTCCTTTCTTCTTCCGACATCATATTCACCGTCACGACCGTATTTTCGGAATCACAAAACAAATTCGCAACCTAAAATATAAAACAATTCATACAATGTAGAAGATACGGATCAACTTTTCATCATTACCTTTCCTCCAGGGCATGGTGGGGACTTGCTCTTTTTCGGCTGAAAGAGTTCTGTGGGCTGCTCCTCCGCTTCGCCGAAGATCTTTTCGTAAATTTGAGATAACTTCGTTTTCTGCGGTTGATGATGAACTAGTGGCTTGCGCGGGAGGGGCGTGAGTTCTTCTGCGGATATATCTTCAGGTTCAAGGCGAATACGCGCTGCTTGTTCGGTGGGTGATTTATGTCCCAGCCCGACCTGCCCTTGTAGATTATTTCCCCACCCAAAAATCGAACCATCCTTTAATCGAGCTAGGCAATGTCCACTCCCGCATGAAATCGAGTCGGCGTAAGACCGCCGAGGGAGTCTTGCTGGTTGAAATGTTTGCATTTGCTGCTGCATGTTCCTCCCGCATTGTCCGAGGTTGTTATGACCACAACAGAACATTAAATTCGTTGTTTGGTCTTCCTCAAACCATCCTGGCGAATCAGTGATGCCAACCTTACAAGCAAATGAACAAATATTGCTTGAAATAAAAAGAAATATCGTGTAGAAAAAATGTACGATGCTGAAATCTTCGCCAGCCGCAAGATGATCTGGAGCGGGGTATGGGTCAGGCCTGTTCACAGCTTCAGGAAGCAGCATTTTCACCGGGGTGGTTTGTACATGGGGCACGTAATAATTATACTTCACTTGGTTCCGATTTTCCCCGCCGGGTGATATCGTGCCCAATTTCTCAAAAGTGTGGGTGCCAAAGGCATGCCTCTTATCTGGTGCGTTACTTCGAGTGTCACCGAGGCCTAATTGAATGGAAGAGTCGTCACCCCAGCAAAATACGGATCCCTCATCATCCATACAGAGGGAATGCTTTCCACCGGCTTCAATTCGTGTAATTGCCTTCGTATTCCTTGGGAATTTGACGCAGTATGGCTCGTTGAAAGGGATGATCTCTTCCGTTAGGCGGGTGTCGCGTCCAACGTTGGATAGACCGGGCTCGCGCTCTTTGAAATCGACATACCTCCCGCATTGGCCATATTTGTTACTTCCACAGCTGAATACCTTTCCATTCTTTGTGAGGAAAAGGATGTGATTTTTTCCTGCGCTGATGTCTACAATTTGATTGCCGCTGCTTAGCAATCCAGCTTGTGGTAATTCGTTGATCTAGAAAACGCAATCAAAAAAAGAGAAAAAAATTAATTTCATTGTGTAATGGGTGGAATCAAAGAGATATTTCAACAAAAATAAAGGCTCGGAGACAAGCATGCGCATGCAGGCATACTGATTGGAATGCAGAGGTAGAATCAACGCGTCGCCTTGGCTTTATCAGAGCCCTCCGGGCGCCCGTGTATGACAACTTGAAATCCACAGTTGTTATGCCGAGGCAGGGATGCCCATCAGTACATACGCTGAGACCAACCTTGCAATCATAGCCGCGCGCACCAGAAAAAATAGTGTTGTCACTCAAACGCTTGATGCAATTGGAATGAGAGCCAACGCCAGGTGCCGATAAAAAAAGCAGAAAAACACGCCGCGCCAAAAAACTAGCGAAAACCACAAACAACCCGTGAAAACTTTCACTGGCGTCGGCAATTCATTATCCGCCTCAACGGCTACGGGAACATGCTTCATCAAGAAAACCTGCCCATCTTCCGCCAGCAAAATAATATCATCTACACATAAAACAAATAAATATGTACGAAAATTTGAGAGAAACATTGAAACAAAACAAAAAATATTACTCTCAGTGCAGACTGCCTTCTTCATCTTGGGTAACCCTTCGATCAAAGTAGGCTCAATGAATATCTTCCCATACTGACACCTACCCCACGCGTAAACCAATCCCTCCTCGTTGATCCCAACACCAAAACTACTACCAAATGCAACGCTCTCCCAGCTCTTCCCAAGCGACTCCAACTTTGGGCATCGGACCGGCAGTTTACAGTGTACCCACATGGGCACTTTCATAGGCATCGCTCGATTGTTCCCCCACACATAAACCCTTTGATGACCTCAAATAATCAAACAAAATAATTGCAAAAACAACGATAATGGTAACTTTTGGCGGGTAAAGTGCACCTTCTATGTCTTCCGCGTCAAGATTGCGATCAATGGTAATCTTCTGCTCGGCGATCGTTCGATGTTTGGGGACATCCAAACTCTTATCTATAAATGCATCTATTTCCTGCTTTTTTTTATCCTTAACTTCATCAAGAGATATGAAATTCTGTCTCGACGTCACCAAACCCGCAGAAATTGCAACCGCCGCGCCAAACACATAGTGATGATTCCCCTGCTTCCGCGTGGTTTTGATCGCCTGCGCAAGGCTCCTCCTGATGGATGTTGAGCGCATGACGAATGACAAAAATTCTTACTGTAACAGAAATTCTGAATGACTGTACAACATATGAACAATTATTGAAATGATAACAACACATTTTTCCAAGATTATTTATCCAACAGACACAATTCAATTGTTGGATGTTGCAATGACAAAATCAAATTTGGCAAGGAGGTTTCAGTCACCAAAGAATCACGAGGCAAGACGTCAGGCAGGCATCTGCTCCCTTTTGGCAAAGGTGCCATATATATCATGGATTGATTTCTGCCTTTCAAACTCCTGAAAATCGCTTGCGAGTAGCATATTCTTCGTTTCAAACGGCATAAAATGTATCAAAATTACATCCAAAAATGCGCATCCCACCATCAAAAGAAAGAAAAGCACAAACGTGTCAGTGAATTCAAAAAGGTACTCATACAACACAGGCGCGATCATGGATCCAATACGACCCACCGCAACACATAGGGCAAACCCCGTTGTCCTACCTAAAATATTGCATCGGTTGAAACCCGACGAAATCGCACTTTTTCAAAAATATTTTAAATCCATTTCTCAAACAGACAGTTGGAAAAACTTCACAGCAATATACCGTCAGCACAACCCAACTCATGATCGCGGCCATCTTCTGAACAAATATCGCGCCTACTGCAACTGCCTCCAACCCATGACCACCATGTACAACGTCTCCCAGTAGAAAGGGATGACTGCAAGATACAAACGTCATTGTTGCAAATCCCATGATAAACATAAGGCTTTGCATGCTCCCCTTCCTATTATACCGTTCAAAAACCAATGCTAAGCAAATGACACCTATCATCTCGCCCACGCTCACCAACATGAGATTCGCAGCCGGCGATATTGGAGACTGAACTTTAGGAAGTACTTGCGGGAGGGAGTAAATGGTGCCGTAGTATAGGTAGTTCATGGTGAAGATGTGAAAGCACATTGCGACTGTGGTGTATAGAAACTGCGAGGAGAACAGGTGTTTGGCCTGCGTGCTCCACGGAACTGCCGTCATGGATGAATCTTCGCTGCCTTCGCCGAAAATGATATCTTCACTGGTTAAATCCGACCCATTCAATTGAGCAATATGCACAATAACCGATTTTGCTTCGAGTTGCCTTCCCTTGCTTGCGAGCCAATGGGGCGATTCGATTAAAAAGAAATAAGCAAAGAAGAGAAAGAAAAAACTTGGGATGGCACCGTAGATTAGCAATAACCTCCAATTCAAAACATCTAAATTCGGACTCGAAAACCATAATAATGCCGCCGACCCGAATTGACCGCCTCCTAATAATACCCTAGAAACAGCACAAAATACAGTTCTATCCTTGCTCGGCGAGATTTCATTTGCCAGCGTGTCGCTGGCAGGGGGGGCCATTCCAAATCCAACACCCTCCAGAAACCTTATGAAATCAAAAACATAATTATAATGGAAAGCCAAAAAAAAAGATTTTTGCATACAAATTATTGTTTTGAATAATAAACAATATTTTCTCAACATCTTAAATTTTCGAAATAATTATATGTGTTTAAGCGGACCAAAAAAAGCAGAAACTCCAATAACCAGTGCTTAGTGTCGACAACAAACAACTACTACCCATGAATATGTGCCCAAACAAGACAGGCGGCCGCCTGCCATAGTTATCAGAATAGTAAGCACATAACATATTCCCAATCAACGTGCCTAATGAAACCAAAACATCAATTGCATCGGTTGAGACCCGAGGAAAATGCACTTTTTGAAAACATACCAAAAAAGACGATCGACACAATGCTGCCCCGCTGCGCGTGACTCAAACCCCACTCTAGCTGCACCTCTTTCGCCACTGCAGACAAGAGTAAAATATGCACGCCGTGGGCCATCCACACGGCTCCGCCGACAATTGTATACAAAAATTGGCCCGGGCCGACGCCGATGGCATTAATATACTGCGTTATTTCGCTACCAACACCCATGGCTGGCTTGCTTATTGTTCGTTATCAAATGTACACTTCTCAATTGAAGAGTTTTTTTTATCTGTGCAAATACATAGATCATCACTACAGGAATGAAAATCAAAAACAAAAACATCAGAAACAGAAAAAATGTTGCTCATAATATTGGTTACATCACGCCGGTAATGACTTATCCCTATAAACACCTTCAGCAAGGCTGCCATATATATCACTCATCGACTTTTCTCTCTGCGCTTCCTTGAAATTGCTGGTGAGTAATACATCCTTTGTTTCGAATGGCAAAAACTGAATTAGGACGATGTCTATAATACAACAGCAGCACATTAACAGAAAATACATCACATACGATCCCGTCCCTTCCAGGAGGTGTTCAAAGAGCATTGGTGAAGTGATACTACCCCATCGCCCGAAGGCAATGCACATTGCAGGTCCACTTGCTCGGCAGACTGTCGGGTAAACTTCAGCCATATAGACGTATATAACCAACCAACTAATCATCGAGACCATCTTTTGAAGGAATAACGCTCCCATGGCGATCGATTGAATGAGCGCGATGTCCGTGTGCTCTGTTATTATCGACGGATGAATACAACTCACAAACACCATAGTTGTCAGTGCCATCAGACCCATCAAGACTTGCATGCTGCCTTTCCGATTATGGTATGTGAAATAATAACCGCCACAAATGACTCCACACATCTCACCACATGAAGCAATCATCATGTTCACAGCTGGACTGAACGGTAATCGCGCTCCTGCGAGAACTTGTGGTAGGGCGTAGATGGTGCCGTAGTACGTGAAATTCATGGTAAATGTCGTCCAGCAGAGGGTGAGGGTGGTGAAGAGGTACTTGCCGGAGCAGAAATGAGAGAGATGCTCCCTCCACAATATAACTTCTGGCTCGCTGTCGGAGCTCTCTTCCCTCATGAGAATATCTTCATTGGTCAATTCACTTCCATTCATCTTCGCGATCTGCAACAATGTCGACTTTGCCACGTCCAAATTCCCTTGCACAGCGAGAAAATGTGGGGACTCAAGCAAAAATACGTATGCAAACAAACCCAATCCAAAACAGGGGAGACTGCCATATATGATCAACTCCCGCCATGGCAATTTCATAAGCTCCGGACTGTAAATGTAGCATAAACCAGCAGAATACACCTGCCCGAGCACCATTAGTGATTTAACAACAACCGTCCATCTCATTCGACTCCTACTCGGACATATCTCCCCGACTAGCGCATTACTTGCCGGAGGGCTCAAACCGATACCAACTCCCACAAAGAAGCGGATGCTTGTCAACGTCTTATACCCTCCACTGAAGGTGGATAACACAGAAAACACGCCAAGAAACAAATATCCAAACAAACACAACGGCCGCCGCCCAATCAAATCTGAGGTAGCACTACATAAAAGATTTCCAATCAGCATACCGAAAAATACAACGGACACAATCGACCCGCTCTGGACAGGGGACAACGACCACTCATCTTGTACCTCCCGCGCTACTGCCGAAAGCAACAAAATCTCAGCCCCATCGGCAAATTCAACCCCTCCTGCAAGAAGAATGTTGATGAATTGCGCCGGTCCATTTCCAATTGCATTTATATACCGACTGATTCTACTACCAGTACCCATGGTTTTACATCTACTATTTTTCGTTATCAGAATGTACCAAACAATTTCTAAACTGTTCATTCACACACAGATAGACCATGTTCAATAAATATACAAACACAAAACCACTGCAAATTACAAAAATGTATGAGAAAACCTCAGCAGTTTGTCTATGATGGTAATGATGACTTAGGCCGCCGGGCCATAGTACCATATCTGACCTTCTGAACTTCCGCCTCTTTGAAATCGCTAGATAATAAAATATCCTTCGTCTCAAAGGGAAGCAGCTGAATCAGAATTACATCAATTATGCACAAAGAGCACAGCAATAGGAAAAATCCCAGATGAGAGTCATACCTCTGCATTATATATTCAAAAAGCATCGGGCTGGTGATTGACCTTCAAACAAAAGAATAATTTTTGTGCTTGGCGCGAAGCAACTAAAAACGATTTTCATGTACCCCCATCTTCCCATCGCCTTACAAAAAGCTGGACCGGTAGCCCGGAAATTAGTTGGAAAAACCTCGCCCATATACACGTATATAACTAGAAAACTGGTCACCGCAATACCCTTC
>JACLAD010001429.1_pt1 | contig 33688 bp, 21 predicted proteins | sample 8027901 | NCBI WGS metagenome assembly JACLAD01 (sample SAMN15725071, study PRJNA655200) | protist metagenome | isolation source: fluorescence activated cell sorting (FACS) single amplified genomes of... | place: Spain: Blaines Bay Microbial Observatory, Mediterranean Sea | collected 2016-07-05 | reverse complement strand
TAACTACCCTACTCATTTCGTACACTACCTTAGGAATGATCTTCCTTCAACATTTCCAACATTTGAAACTTTGGAAAAGTTCCCCACCCCGAGTTACAGATTGAAGCAGTAGCTCTTTCTCCCACAGCTCCTGAATATTGCCCTTTATATAAAGAAACACACCATAGTCCACTACCCGACTAAATTTTCACTAAAAAGAGATTCCTTCTGCGTCGGAATGACACCCCTAGCTGTTAATGCATTCGAAAGCCCGGAAATCTTACTTATTGATTAGACCATCAAGCAGAAATTAACTTTTTGGCCCCACTTTCACTAAAAACAGATTTCTTCGGAATGGCTGTGAATTTGACCCTGATTCTACCGTCGTATTAAATCCCTGCACTCAAGCCATCAAAATATAAACTCCCAGCTAGGTTTTAGAGGTTACCTAATAAGTACAGTATTGAAGCCGCATTCTTATAGAAATAAATTCAGGAGGTGTTTATTTCCTTTTTAAGAGAACGGATATACCCAACACACAAAAACTGTAGAAAGGATGTGCTGAAGCTAACCTAAAGAAAGAAATTCCACAACAAACCAAACCTAACGCCAAAATCCCGGTAAGGATACAAAGGCGCAGAAAAATTATCATTTCCGGTTATCAAAGTATGAACCTGTTCTAGCTTAAAAAAGATACGAGCCTGCCTAATCTTTCCATTAAAGAAAAAATCCACTCTGGGAAAGCCTTCCATCTCAACCTGGTTCTGAACATAAAATTCCGATAAAACAGGATCATAAGCATTCATATGATAATTTGTAAAATAACTGAATGTAAAGCCGGTTTGAAGATATAATGCTTTTTGAAACCAATAATCCTGGTAATAAAGGGAATTTCTGGTTATAAAATCGGGCACATTCAAAACTGAGGATCCATCAAGAACTTTCTGGTACATCAAGGTATTATTTAAAGCGAACTTTCCGAAGACAAATTCCTTTTCCGCCTTTGCACGTACATAATTTACTGTTTCATCGTATTGCATAGGCCGCACCTGGTTTTCCTGATTCAAACCAAAAAAAGAATAATTGCCTATACGCGTATATTCTACATTAAGGTTTAAAAAACGAGGAGAAACAACTGCTAATTCGAGCTTTTGCGTACTTACATTGGAAAAATCATTCTGCCAGTTATAATTTACATAATCACTTTGATACAGTAAAAAATTAAAATTTGGCACCTGACTTGATGTGGAAAGAGTTACAAAAGTCCAGATATCTTCTCTTAAAGAATAGGAAAGACCTGCCTGAAGATAATTTCCTTCAAAATCACCAGAAACATTTATCATCCCATCAGCATGGAAATCAACACCACTAATAGTTTTTGAATAATTTCCTCCAACTGAAACAATATCCCCCTTCAATCTATTACCGATATACCCGGTCTCCAAATCTAAAGTTGAATTATACCCATAGTTGTAATTAGTAAGTCCCCCTTTGAATCCTATTTCCCCCAATAAATCACCGCGGTAATTTAATGAGGCTTCATTATACACATTCTCAAGGCTTGTCTCATCACGCAAACCTGTTGTTTCATAAGCAGGCCCGAAAAGAGGACTGGCATTTCCCTGTTCATATAAATATTCCTTGTCGCTGAAATTCAATTTATGCCTTACAAAGAAACCTTCAGTCTCATCAGCGTTACCAAGATAATACCTGTGATCTAAGTAAAACCTTTTACCAAAAAGGGTACTCTGTGCATCTTCAAAATTCACATCCAGCCTTGACCGATCCTGAATCTCTTCCTCTTCTGCCAGATATTGTTCAAGAGACTGCGGATTAAGTCCTCCGTTCTCCTCATTCATCAGATCCTGGGAGACAAAATGCGCTTTTAAATTATATTTTTGATTCGGCGTCTGGTAATTTGCCGTTGCCCTAAAATTTCCTGTGCTTGTCAAAATATGCTGATACTTTCCCAGTGAGCGCATTCCTTTATAGGCTACAGAAAAATTTAAATTTGGGGATGTGTTTACAGTAAAAAAAGCATCCAGCACCTGTCCCTGTTCAAAAACAGTTCGGAAAAACAATTCTGTAAAAGGTGTAGGAACCCTGTAGTAATTAACATCCTCTACTTCAAAAAAGTTATAATGTCTCGCCCTGGCTCCGAATTCTGGAATTAGATTTTCTTTTTCAAAGTCATAAGATAACCTATTGTAGGTCTGGCCTACATTTGAAAAAGGCAATAAATCAAACCTGTCCTTTCTCAAATAGTTGAATTTATAATCTTCTTCTATATTGAGAGTGGTATCGACAAATGTGGTATCGTTGGAAACGGAAATGATTTTATAGTCGGTGATGGGAGGCTTTGCTCTTTCTTCTCCAGATTGCTCAGGAGATTGTCTTCCTTCGGAAGTAGGACCTCCCGGATTTTGGATTTGCCCTTGCAGCAGAAAAGGGACAAATAAAAAAAGTAACGAATAAAAAAAATGCCTCATGATTTATTTCTAATGAAGCAAAAGTATGATAAATGAGCAAAATCAAATGATTTAAATCAAAAAAACACTATTGTATTGGAGAGATTATAGAACCTGAACTTCTAAAGAAAATATGGTAAAGCTTAAAGACCTCGAATCTCTTTAGTTCGTAAATTATTTACCCACAACCTTAAATTCTATCCAGATAAGCAATGAATTGCACCAAATCCTCCTCAGAACGAATTTTATTATCACTTAAATATTTTTTTGCATCTTTCGAATTAAGTGTATTCTTGATAACCCGATGTCTAATAGTCATTTTTTGCACGCTCCCATTCTCTAAAAGGTAGTATTCTTCATCAATTTCTATCCTTCCTGGTTTATCCTTTCCATAGCCCGTTCTTGCTATATCGGGTTCAATTATCCTTGCATTAGGCTTTTTTAATAAACGATAGGACTTCCCATTAAACATTTCTACAAAATACCCATAAATTTGTTGACCTTCACTGTAGAGCTTATCAAGAACAAATTTTTCTGAACCTATTAAATATTCAGCATTTTTATCCAGAGGAAGTTTATACACCTCCATTGCGTTTTTTTCAGTTTTAATCTGTATAATTTCATTAGCAACATCATACCTTAAAAGCACTTTTAAAGGCTTCATTTCTTCTATGGAAATCACACCTGCAGTGAAATCCTCCTGATAGAATGTAGAACCTTCCATTTTATCAAGTTTTTTTGGTTTTGTTTGAACTGCTGTAAATCCATACTGATTTCCATCGTTGACACCACCGCTTAGTTGGGAGTAAGACCAAAAAGGCAAGAAAACTAATATTAATATTGCACCTAACTTTTTCATAAATAGACTTAATAGAAAACACAAATTACATAAAATCTTTAATTTTAATAAAAAATATCCTATAATAAAATTTATTAATTTGAATTAAGAATAAAGCTAGCAGCACACAAGAAGTTAAGCTCTTAAAATAAAAAAACCGCCTCCAGGGGGAAGCGGTTCTAATAATTAAAATAGTGATATCAATTATTCTCCGTAGCCAAAATTCTGTGGCACGTTAGAATTTGTTTCTGCTTCTGCTGCCGGAATAGGAAGAGCGAGATTATAACTTCCATAATCGGGTCCCTCGTGGGTCTGCAACAATGGATCTGGATAAGGGATATCTCTACCTGTTCTAACTAAGTCGTGGAAACGAAAGCCTTCAAAAGCCAATTCTTTTCTTCTCTCCAAAATAATATTGTCTTTAGTAGCCGCAGTGTAAACATCAGCTCCTCTATTTTCAGGAATCAGGTTCAGCCATGTAAGTGCCTCTGCCGTCCTTCCTGTTTCAATTAATGCCTCTGCATAAATTAAAACTATTTCCTCATATCTGAAAAGCGGTACGTTATCTTCATAAGGTGCAATGGAAGGATACTTACCAACGTTACGATAAGTGCCAGCCGGAGTAAGACCTATAACTGTTTCCGGTGCAACATAATCCGGCGAATCTTGAGCTATATCAGGATCATATTCATGAACGCCCCTTACATCCCCTTCAGCATAAATTGCAGCCAGATTAGGAAGAGCAACAACATCCCCGTAATTAGTTTCTTGATAAATATTCGCCAAACCATTAATCCCAGGGTTATCTGTCGCTGTAAAAGCTACTTCAAAAATGATATTAGCTCCCCCATCAGTACCAAAAGAGGCAAGAAAATCATCTTCCGAAACTACACTGTATGCTCCTGAATCTATAATCGTTTTAGCAGCAGTTAGAGATCTTTCCCAATCAGCAAAATAATTTGCCACTCTTGCTTCTACAGCAACAGTTGCAAGATTTGAAATAAATTCAGTTGAATTTCCGGCTCCTGAAGGTAAAAGCGTCTGTGCAGTTTCCAAATCAGCATAAATCATTTCTTTTACTTCTCCCACTGTATTTCTAGCAGGAAAAAGATTTTCATTGTCTCTGAAAGAGGTAACGTAAGGCACCCCGAGAGCACCCAATCCTCCGTCATTAACGTGCTGTTGTCCATAGAACTCAACAAGAATAAAATGCGCCAAAGCTCTCAGAGCATAGGCTTCCCCCTTTATTTGGTCAATAGCAGCTTGCTCTCCTTCAATACCCTCAGCTGCAATAACAACATTCGCAGATCCTATCACTTCGTACATTTGCTGCCAAAGAGTCTCGGCCGTTGTTGTTGTTACCAGAAGATCCATCTGGGCTTCGCGCACAAATCGATTCGAATTCTCATTAGAATACGCATTGTCTGAAAATACTTCACCCAAAATGATTATATCCCGGCCAAAAGATTCTGTTTCAGATAGTCTGTCATAAGCTCCTATAAGCACCGCTTGGAGATCATTAACACTATTTAGACTTGTCTCAATACTTTTGTCTTGTGCCAATGTGGGGGTTAAATCCTCCTCTGTACAAGAGGTGAAAACTCCCAGCCCCAGAGCCAGCACGAATAAATATTTTATTTTCATTTTTCTATTTTTTTAAAATTTAAGATTAACTCCCAATGTATAAGATTCAACAGGTGGCGTAGTTAAAGTTGTGTACCCAATTGCCTGTACCTCAGGATCTAACTTAAGCCCATCATCCTTCACCCAAGTAGCAACATTTGTGCCACGCAAGCTAATGGATAAAGCATCTATTCCTATAGCATCTGCATAAGCAGCAGGGAAGGAATAACCTACAGCTACATTTCTCAAACGAACATAATCACCGTCGAAAAGATGTCTGGAAGAAGTTGATTGAAAGCTTCTGCTATCATTATAAATTAAAGCAGGAACATCGGTAACATCTCCTGGCTGCTGCCATCTATCAAGTAATTCTTGTACTCCATTATAAGAACCTAGAGAGAAAGAAGAAGGAGTCATATAAAACTGTGCATATTGCTCATAGATTTTATGTCCTCCTGCAAAATATAAACTTGCTTCAGCAAAAATCCCTTTAAAGCTAATCCTTGAGCTTAATCCACCAGAATATGTTGGCAGGGCACTGGCATTTTGATACACTCTCTTAGCCTCACCATAATTAGAAGTTACCGCTCCATCTACTCCATTAAGATACCAGGTGGGAGCACCAGTCTCAACATCTACCCCTGCCCAAGTTTTCATATACCAAGCAGCCACAGGAAGACCAACTTCAGTTGTTTTATAAGAGGTCCCCGCTAACGGATTCAACGGATTTCCGTCTGATCCAAGCGCAAGTTCTGTGACCTCATTTTCTACAGTAGCATAATTAGCTGAAACATTCCAGCTAAAATCATCAGTATTAAAGATTAAGAAAGATAATTCCGCTTCAACCCCACTGTTTACCATCTCTCCAACGTTTCTGCTTTGATCTTCAAAACCAGTGGTTAGAGATAAAGGAACATCTTGCAAAAGGTCATAGGTTCTCCTTTTATAGTATGATACAGAACCTTCAAACCTGTTATTCCAGATTCCAAAACTTGCACCAACATCAAAAGCTTCCCCTTTTTCCCAAGTAAGATCAGGATTACCGAACTGAGAAGGCACTGCTCCACCACGACTATTATACGCAGCGCTAAAATCAAGAAGAGCTTGGTATGCATTAAGATCTACTCCACTATTCCCGGTAATACCATATGAGCTCCTCAACCTTAGAGTATTAAAAATAGACTCATTCATAAATTCCTCCATATGGATATTCCAAGCTGCTCCTATAGAACCAAAGTTACCAAACCTGTTACCTTCAGCAAAACGTGAAGATCCTTCTCGCCGATAAGTTGCATCTAAAACATATTTCCTAGCATAGTTATAATTAAAAAGCGCAAGGTAGGAAACATTATACCAGTCCTCATAATCAGAAAAAGCATCAAAATTCGCACTTGCTGAGGCAATATTTGTCAATCCATCTGCAGGAAAGTTCTCTCCATAGCCATATAGGTACGAATTCTGGTTGTGCTGATATTCAAAAAGAGCCGTTAGATCCAAATTATGATCTCCGCCAACTTGAAAATCGTAATTTAGTGATCCCTGGTACACCCAATTAAAATTTTGCTCCGTACTTCTTTCTGCCCATCCATCCACAGGGTCAGCAGATCCTTCATGACGGTTTGAAAAACTCTTATAATCATTAAGCTGGAAGTCTAAACTTATTCTATTTGAAAAAGTTAGATTGTCCACTAGTTCCCAATCAAGCTTATTGTTAAAAATCCCTCTGGTAAGAGCATTTACGTTAATATCGTTTTCTATAATATATAAAATATTAGGAAGAGAACCGAAAGGCAAATCAGTATTTAAATCACCTTCATCATTGTAGATAGGATTCAACGGGTTCATCAAATACCTTGTAATGAAAGGGTTAGCAAAAAATGTCCCTCTTTCTAGTATCGGGTTTGAGGTGGTATGCGATAGATTAATAGAAGAAGAAAAATCAAGGTTATCTCTAAATTCTTTCTCCACTGCTAAAGACCCGGAAATTCGTTCGAAATCAGCCCCTATAACGGTTGCTTCAGTTTTGTTATATCCAACAGAAGCATAAAAGGAACCTTTATCACTTCCTCCCGAAGCCGAGAAGGTATAATTCTGTAAAAGCGCATCCTCATTTTTAATAGCTTTACTCCAGTTGTATACTTCCCCGTCGTAATCAAGTATGGCCGGGGGAAGAATCAGAGCGTCGACCCCAAATTGCAGAGCATTGTCGTAAGTAAAACCATCATCAGCATAAGCGTTTACGAGACTCTCTCTTAAAAGATCAATCCTTTGGGGTCCAGTAAGGGGAGTTCTCTTATTATAGGCATCATTCTGGATACCTGTAGTCGAAGTGAAAGTGAATCTGACCTCACCATCAGCTCCTCGTTTTGTGGTAATAACTATTACTCCGTTAGTACCTCTAGCTCCATAAGCCGCAGTCGCTGAGGCATCCTTAAGAACTGTAATACTTGCGATATCCTGGCTGTTAATAGTGGCCAAAGGATTCAATGAACTACGATCTTCACTTCCAGATATATCACTATTATTTACCGGAACACCATCGATAACATAAAGAGGCTCGTTACTAGCGTTAAGCGAGCTTACCCCTCTTATTCTCACATCCTGCATGGCACCAGGCGTACCTGAAGACGCAGAGATTTGAAGCCCTGCAACCTTCCCCTGTAGAGCCTGATCTGCAGACACTAAAGGAACTTCAGCAATTTCTTCACCCCTTACTTGTACCGAAGACCCTGTCAACTCATTCGCTCCCCGGGAAACATACCCCATAACAACAACCTCTTCAAGTTCTGCGGCGTCAGCACTTAAAGTCGCGTCAATAACGGTTGAATTACCAACTCGTTGTTTTAAGGTTTCAAAACCAACATAGGAAAAAACTAAAATATCGTTACTCCCAGCAAGAATGCTGTACTCCCCGTCGAAATCGGTTTGTGTCCCCTTTTGTGTGCCTTCAACAATAATGTTAACACCCGGTAACGGCAAACCATCTGCATCCGTTACAGTACCTCGCAAGGTTTGTTGCTCCTGCTGCGCAAAACCAATTTGCACAACTAACGCCAGTAACAGCGTTAAAATTCCACTTAATCTTTTTTTCATGTTATAAATTATTTGAATTAGCCAACGCCAAAAATGGTGATAAAAATGAAATAAAACAAGACAGTATTCTATTTATTTTTGATATTAATTTAACATTCAAGCAACCATTCTTTACTATAAGGATTTCGAAACCTGAGAACTATACAAGAACGGGACAATAATATGAGGCTTTTTGTTAAAACGGAAAAGAAGAAATGTTTTACTAATATCTTAGTGCTTTTGTTAATAACAGACAAACTAAAGAGAAAAGAGAATCCCTGAAAGCAGACCACCAAAGGATCAACAGCATTTCAGCAAGAAAATCTCCTCAGATTCCGGGATTAATTAATATTAGATCACAAAAAAAAATTAAAATAGTAGGAAAAAGGAGAATTAAAGTAGAAACACATCTCTCGACAAAACAAGCTTTACGTTTATGAAGAATATTGAAAAGATTAGAACACTAAAAAGAAGCAGAGATAGTTTTGAACCGAAATTTCACTTTAGAACTACAATAAGCAAATACCACAAGAGTTTTTGACGGTTTAAAATTTAGAAGAGAAGCTGGAAATTACGGGAATGAGAGTGCCATAAAAAATAATAGGAAGACACTAAAATAGAGAACAAAAAAAAGGTGATTTGAATTTTCAAACCACCTTTTCTAATAACTTTATTTAAAGTATTAAATCATTTATCTATTTGCATTAACAGAAGCGTCAATAGCGTCATTAGCATCGATCTCTGCCTGAGGCACTTTCAACAAAAATCTGTTATCATGTGGCTCAAGATTTACTACAATTCTATGTATAGGGTCTCTGGTAATACCCTGGCCCAATCGTTTAGCATCAAACCACTCTACTCCAATCTCAGCATACAATTCTTTTCTCCTTTCGAGTAGAATTTCCTGTAATAAAGCATTTCCAGCATTTCCGGATTTCACTGCTAAAGGATCTCTGTTAACCTGAAGTGCAAATAATAGTTCAGCCGCCTCAGTCTCTTGCCCCTGCATATATAATGCTTCAGCTTCAATAAGAATCATTTCGGGAGTTCTCATTATTACCCTATCAGATTCAAATCCAACAAAATTAAATTTAGACGTCACGAATTCCCTGAAAGTTCCCTCTGTATCATCGTATCGTTGGTAGAACGTATTCCTTACATCTGTAGCACTAAATTGGTCCACAAAATTTGGATTTACAAAGATGTTCTGATAAGCTCCATTATGATCAATAAAACTATGTGGTGCCAACCAGTAATAATTTGACTGGTCTGCATAGTTAGGCATTCCCCACATCCACTCCGCAGCACTTAGGTCATCAAAACCATCTCTGTATTCGTGGGTAACTTCTACATCAGGGTCATTAAGCTCTTCAAGTATAGCAGGATCGGCCAGTGCCGCCTGTACATCACCGCCATAGGCAGCATGAGCCATTTCCTCTGCACTTTGCCAGTTATGCATCACCTGGTATACTCTAGCGAGGATTCCCTGCGCAACATTTTTGTTGATGTAGGATTTCCCCAGTCTGGAATTCGTAAGTCCGGCAACTGCCCCCTCAAGATCTGAAACTATAAAATCATACACCTCTTCCATAGTTGACATGGGATGACCTTCAAGGGACAACTCGGTATAAATAGGAGGTGCCGGCAATGAGGGATCATAAGTGTAGGTATGCTGGAATTCCAGAGTTAACTGAAAATAATAGAATGCCCTTATTGCAAGTCCCTGACTTCTTAATTCTACTTTATCCTCTTCAGATAAAGATTCAGAAGCATCTATCCCATTTATTAAAGTATTAGCCTGATTAATCATGAAGTAAGGATATTCCCATGAAAAAATAGTTCTTCGATAGGTAGGCTCTCTGTTATCATGCGCATAGTCATAGCTAAACCAGCTACTGGCATGAATCAGGTCATTTCCTTTAATATCCCGCGCAAAGTACATAGACCCTAAACCTTCAGAATCTGTTGCTTCAAATTGGTTTCTTGCTCTCCTGTGTATTCCGGAGATATAAGCTTCAACACCCTCCCGAGAATTGAAAACAATGTCTTCGGTAACCGAATCTGTTGGAGCCGGCTCTTCGAGATAATCTTCCGAACACCCACCCATGACCAAAACAGCCAAAAGGAGAAGTACTATTTTATTAAAATAATTATTCATTTTCATTCTTTTTTTAAAGTTCAATATTCAATCCTAATGATACCGTCTTTAGGATATATGACCTGCTATTAGTTGTTCCTGCGATACTCTGCTCCGGATCAATTCCGAAATGGCTATGCCATGTCCAAAGATTATCTCCTCTCAAATAAATTCGGAATCTTGACATATCAAGATTTTCAAGCGTATTTTGAGGTAGGTTATATCCTAAAGTGACAGATTTCAGCCTTACGTAGTCATTATCAAACAAGAACCTTGTTGAAGTAGAACTGAAATCATTCTGAGCCTGCAAAAGCAACGGGACATCTGTAATGTCTCCCGGCTCCTGCCAACGTGCAGCAAGATCTGGCGATTGCTGATATCCCGGATCTGTAAATCCAGACATTAGTCCTGCGTATGAGTAATCATAAATCTGAGCCCCAAAGCTGAAGTTAAAAAGAGCATTTAAATCAAAGTTTTTATATCTGAAATCTGTTGTGAAACCACCAACCAAATCAGGCAAAGATTCTCCAACGTAATACCTGTCGGCTTCAGCATAATCTTTTGTAAGAACACGTTCTCCTGTAGGCTCTCCGTTAGCATCAACCTCATCTTTGTACCACATTCCATATCCATCTTCAGGATCAACACCTGCCCATTCTCTAATATAGAACTCATAAAGAGATCTTCCTTCTTCCCATCTTTTAGTACCTTCAATGTAAGAATCCTGAGTAAGTTCAGTGATCTCATTGTTATCGATTGAGAAGTTGAAATTTGTTGACCAGGTAAAATCATTTGTTATAATGTTCCTGGTACGTACCATAAATTCCCATCCATAGTTCCTAACAGACCCAACATTAGTAGTGATCGTTGCATTACCTGTAGACAATGGAAGTGGTTGTGCATAAATAAGATCTACAGATTCTTTGTTGTAATATTCGGCACTACCTTCAATCCTGTTATTCAGGAAGGTGAAATCAAGACCAACGTTTGCCATAGCTGTAGTTTCCCAGGTCAACAAAGGATCTGTAACTCCTCCTAAAAGGACTCCGGTATTGGAACCCTGGTTCCAGCCTGTTTCGAAGGCCTGGATGTATGGGAAATACGACTGAAAATTATCTTCATCCAGAATATTGTTATTCCCTAGCTCTCCATAAGACCCTCTTAATTTCAAATAATTAAGAACAGTATTGTTCTTTAGGAAAAGCTCATCTGAAATTACCCAGGAACCACCAACGGAGAAAAAGTCTCCCCATCGGGTATCAGCCGTAAATCTACTCGAACCGTCACGACGGTAAGATCCTTCTATAAAGTATCTATCTTGAAAATTGTAAGAAAGTCTACCTAAATAACCAACCAATCTTTCTTCATTAATATAACCCTCTGCAGCTACTGGGGATGTACTTCCACTTAAAGCGTACACATTAGGCAAAAAACCTTCTCCCTGCGCTCCAACATGATCAAATTCAAACTTATATGCTTCATGAATAAGATCTGCATTTACGGTATGGTCCCCAAAAGTTTTGCTATAGTTAAGGGAGTTGATCAGGTTAAGAGTCTTTGTTATATCCCTGTCTTGAGTAATACGTCCATCTGCATCTGCAGCATAACCAAACTCATTATGCGCATACAGATAATAATCATGCATAAATTCCTCGTAAGAAAGATTGGTCTTAAAAGATAAATCATCTGTAAAAGAAATCTCCGCAAAACCATTTGCAGTTATACTGGTTCTTTTATTTAAATTTTTGTAATTATAAAGAGAACCTACAGCATTCTCATTTGAAAATAACGGTCTGGTAGCATTTATTAAACCCTCACCTGTACCATAGTCATAAACAGGATTTCCAAAGTTATCCAAAGCCAAAGCACCATCAGCATCTCTTTCATACAAAGGATAAACTGAAGACAAACTATTGATCCATTGAATAGAACTCTGGTAAGAATTTCCTGATTGCTCAGGAAAATTTTGTTTTGAAGTAGAGAATGAAGAATTTAATCCTACTGTCAACCAATCCTTAACATCAGCCTCCAGATTCAATCTGGTGGTAATTCTTTCAAAGTTTGACTCCTTCACAGAACCTTCCTGCTCAAGATAATTTGCTGACAAAAAGTACCTCGTAGTTTCTCCACCTCCAGAATAATTCACTCCATATTCCTGACGAATTGCAGCATCTCTTAACATTTCATCCTGCCAGTTTGTTTCCCATAGCAGGTTCGCACCATCTACTAAATTGCCCTGCGCATCCACCGGCTGACTTACATCATAAGGATTATACCCCAGGTTAGGGATAAGATTTGTGGCTGCATTCTGTCCGGCAGTTACAGCATCCTGTCCATTCTCAAGGTTTGCATTACGCGCTGCTTCCCAGGCATACCTCATATACTGGTTTGTCCCCAATAAGTCGTGTAGCTCAACTGCAGGAGTAGAAATACCTCCTACTGCAGTCACCTGAAGTTTTGGCTCGGCGTTAAAGCCTCCCCTTTTGGTTGTAATCACAATGACACCATTAGCTCCTCTTGATCCATAAAGCGCCGTTGAAGAAGCATCTTTAAGAACGTTCATAGAGGATATTTGATCTGCACTTATTGAGTTTATGTTACCATTAAAAGGAGCTCCATCAACAATAATTAACGGCTCTGCACTTGCATTAATAGATCCAACTCCTCTAATCCTGATTGTAGGATTCTCTCCAGGCTGTCCACCCGATTGTAAAATGTTTACTCCGGGAACATTCCCCTGGATAGCACCGGTAATTGAAGTTAACTGCTGCTGCTCAAGAGTTTCCTCTCCCAAAGAAACTACAGATCCTACAATAGATCTTTTAGTCTGGGTACCATAAGCTACCACCACGACTTCTGCGAGTTCGGCAGCATCTTCGCTCAAGGTTACATCTATCCTGGAAATATTTCCAACAGTATAACGTGCATTGGTAAATCCTAAATAAGAAAATACCAATATTTCACCAGCCTGAGCCGAAATGGAATAATTTCCATCGAAGTCAGTTTGTGTCCCCCTACTTGTGTTATCTACAATCACATTCACACCGGGGAGGGGCATTCCCTGCGGGTCTGTGACGGTACCAGTTACTGTTTTCTCCTGTGCAAAAACAATCTGCACCGCGAACGCCAGCAACAGCGTCAAAATTCCACTTAATCTCATCTGCATTTTTAAATAATTTGAATTAAAGTTAGCGAATATGCCAATAAAAAAGAAAGCAAACAAGTCAGTAATGACGGGAGATCACAGATGAAAATTACCACATACATAGCTCCCAGATGCTATTTGTAAGAAGATAGAAGCAAAAGCATAAAAGCATTTCATCTTTCTTTGTTTCAGCCTTAAAATTATCAAAAGAAAATATTTTGTTTTTTATAGATGTTAAAAAACCGGAATAGATCACTTTCCTCTCAATTTAGAATCTAAAGCCTTAAGCATCATATAAATCCAGATTTTGATGGTTTTAATTAATAAAAATTTATTTTTGCGCCTCAGGAAGCACAAAAAGAACATGCTCAAAAAACAACACTCGGAATTTGAACTTGAATGCGGAACCGATGAGGCCGGAAGAGGATGCCTGGCAGGTCCGGTAACGGCCGCGGCTGTCATCCTGCCGCGAAGATTCAGGAACAAAATCATCAATGATTCTAAAAAACTGAATGCTGAACACAGGATAAGTTTAAGAAGTGTTATTGAAGAAAAAGCAGTGTGTTTTTCTGTACACCATATTTATATGGAAGAGATTGATAAGATCAATATTCTGAATGCTTCTATCCTGGCAATGCATAAATGCATCGAAAAATTAAAAAATGTACCCGAATTTATTTCGGTTGATGGCAACCGCTTTAAAAATTTTAGAAATATTCCCCATGAATGCATTATAAAAGGAGACGGAAAATATCTCAACATTGCAGCAGCTTCTATTTTAGCAAAAACCTACAGAGATGAATACATGAAGCAAATTCATGAGGAATTCCCCATGTACAACTGGAAACAGAACAAAGGATATCCCACCATTGAGCATCGGGAAGCAATTAAAAAGTACGGAATAACAAAATACCACCGAAAAAGCTTCAGACTTCTGCCGGAGCAGTTGGAACTTGCTATCTAAATAGTAAATTTGTCTCCAAATCCTTTTTCATGAGAAAATTCTTTTTGCTCCTCATCTCCCTGACGGTTATAAGTTGTGCAGAGGATAAAACAGGCATGGGCAACATTACCGACTACATTCCTGAAAATACTGCTGTTTTAATTCAACTGAATAGTCCTGATCAATTTTCCACTGAATTGCGAAACAACGCATTTTTAAAAGAAAATAATTCTTATCCTCCGCTAGAAAACCTCAGACAAAGATTATCTGCATTTAATTATTTTTCACATAATGCCTCTTCCCTACTTGCTTTTTCGAGCGACAACGAAAACCACATTTCCTATACATATATAAGTGAGGGGATGCCCCAAATAAAAAATCTTGATTCCATTCCCAACAGAAAAGTAGAAACTACAAAGGCAAAGTTCGGCGAAATTAAATCGTTTACCCTGGAGGACTACACCACGCACACCACCCAGATTGACAGTTTTTTCATTGCGAGCGATTCAAAAAAGATCCTTGAAGAGCTCCTTGAAAATAAAGATCGAAAAATCACTAACCACTCTGCCGACCTAGACAAAGCTTTAAGAGCAGCATCCAATAAAAATCCGACGGTATTTATTAATCACGAGAATATTTCTGAAGTTTTTCTAAATATGCTTCCCGAAGGGCCTACCTCATTTCTAAAAAATTTCAGTAACTGGACAGCACTGGATACTGAGGTGAACCAGGATATGATAAAGCTGGACGGGATCACTACCGCTACAGATACACTTCCGAAATTTATAAATCTCTTTAAAGGCGTAGATCCTGCCCGAAATGAACTGGCAATAGTGACTCCTAGTGATGCCGCTGGCTTTTTGTCGTATGCATTTCAGGATTTCCGAAAGCTGGGAGCCAATCTGCACAAACAAAACTCCAGACAACCTTCAGAAAATAGTACTTCCAAAGAAATAACCCTGCTTGAAAACGCTTCCGAAATTGGATTGATCTATACCGAAGAAGGAAATATTTTTGCAGTGAGAACCATCGGCAGTGAAGCACTGGAATCTTTTGCTGCAGGTGAGGAATTAGCTGAAGAATTTAGAAGCGTGGAAATTTATGATTATGACGATGCACAAATTTTCAAAGCGCTTCTGAAGCCTATAGTTTCCACCGGAAACCTGAAGTATTCCGCTCAAGTAGATAATTTCCTCCTTTTTTCGGAAGACATACAACCTCTAAAAAACCTGATTTCTAATACTCAGAATAAAAATACTTTTGCAGAAAATCCCGCATATCTTTCTGCTTCTGAAAATTTAAGTACAGAAGCTTCTGTTTTATGGGTATCAAAAAATAGCAATTTTAAAACATTTCTGGCAGGGAAAGTTTCCGAAGAAAACAGGTCTGCTACAAAAGACATTGCCGTAGATGAATTTCCTTTTACCGCTTTTCAGTTAATCTACAACAGCAACTTTGCACATGTACATGCTATTCTGGAGAAAAATGAACAAAAACTAAGCTCTGCCGGGGTTCAACAAACGGCCACGGTAACGCTGGAATCACCCGTTGCAGGACCTCCTGTCTTTATAAAAAATCACCGTACCAAAGGCATGGATGTGGCAGTTCAGGATACCGATAATAACCTTTATCTCATTTCTGAAAGCGGAAATATTCACTGGAAAAAACAACTGGAATCCCGCATTTTAGGAATCATTCAGCAGGTTGACATATTCAGGAACGGAAGGGTTCAGCTGGCTTTTGCAACCCCGCATAAGCTGCAGGTGATTGACCGCGAAGGAAATGAAGTAAAACCTTTTCCGCTGGAATTTAATGATGAGATCACACAACCCCTGGCAATTTTCGACTACGATAACAATCGAAAATACAGGTTTGTAGTCACTCAGGGAAAAGAAGTTTTGATGTATGACCGCAAGGGTGCCCGTGTAAAAGGCTTCGGATTCACAAAAGCAGCAGATCATGTTTCCCAGCCGCCAAAACACATTCGCATGGGAAACAAAGATTACATCGTAATTCCTGAAACTTCCGGTAAACTTAATATCCTGGACCGTAGAGGAAATATTCGAGTACCTGTAAAGGAACAACTACATCTTTCTGAAAACTTTCTATACCAGTATAACAACAATTTCACCACTACTAGCACGGAAGGCGAATTGATAAAGATCTCTCAAAACGGAAATATCTCAAAAGAAGCCCTCAGTTTGGCAGAGAATCACGCAATAGATGCAACAGCTCAAACGCTAGTGACGCTTTCTGAAAATCAGTTGACCATCAAAGGTAAAACCATAGAACTAGATTTCGGCTTATATACAGATCCTAAAATCTTTGTCCTGAACAACAAACTTTACTTCCAGGTAACAGATACGCAGTCTAAAAGGGTATTTCTTTTCGACAGTAACGGAGATTTACTATCCGGTTTTCCGGTTTATGGCACTTCAGAAATTGACCTGAATAATATAGACGGGGACAGAAATCTGGAAATTGTAGTAAAAGGAGAAGATGATACACTGTTGCTGTATGAGGTGAAGGAATGATCTTCAGTTTTCAGTGATCAGTATTCAGTCTTCAGTAAAAAAGAGATAATAGTAAAAGATTGGATTTGGAATTTTAGCCTTGAAATTTTACCGGAGTTCTGCCTCAAAAAGTGCCGTGAAATGCTTCTTTATTTTCTCTTTAATCTCCTCTGTAGAGACTTCAGGAACTCCCAGCTCCACATTTAAAGAAGTGACGGCTTTGCCTTTGATTCCACACGGAACAATATTATCAAAATAGCCAAGATCTGCATTGACATTAAATGCGAATCCGTGCATAGTGACCCAGCGGCTGGCACGAACACCCATAGCACAAATCTTACGGACAAAAGGTGTGCCAACATCTAGCCATACTCCGGTTTCCCCGGGGCTTCTTTCTGCTTTCACACCGTATTCAGCTAAAGTCAGGATGATTACTTCCTCCAGTAACCGCAAGTATTTATGTATGTCTGAAAAAAAGTTTTCAAGATCGAGGATAGGATATCCTACAATCTGGCCGGGTCCATGATACGTAATATCCCCTCCCCTGTTTATTTTGTAGAATGACGCGTTTTTTTGCTTTAATTGCTCTTCGTCAATAAGAAGGTTGCTTTTATCCCCACTTTTCCCCAGCGTATACACATGAGGATGTTCCACGAAAAGCAGGTAATTAGAAGTAGGATCTGTACCTTCTTCTCTTCGGTTCCTGATCTTTTGATCAAGGATTCCTTTAAAAAGGCTCTCCTGATAGTCCCAGGTTTCCTTGTAATCCTTAAGCCCCAGCTCCTGTAATGTTACAACTTTATTCAAGTAGAAATTATCTTTAAAAATTCATCTTCATTTTATCATTCTCAGCAACTCCTTAATATCTGAAGTTACTTTCCCGATTTATTCAAAATAATCAAAGCGGCAAGCACACCGGGAATCCAGCCGAGCAGCGTCAGGATCAATACAATTAAAACAGATCCGCAACCTTTATCTATTACAGCTAAAGGCGGGAATAAAATTGACAGTAAAACTCTCCAGATACTCATATTAGAACACAAATATAAGATTTTATCCGGCATATAAAGGCCGGCTTAGACTACAGAAAAAACAATTGATTGATTAAGGGATTGTCTGTATCTTTGCAAGTCAATTTCAAAAATATACCATGTCATTATCTGAACAGGAAATTATTCGCAGAGAGAAACTGAAATCCTTAAGAAACCTGAACATAGATCCATATCCGGCAGCTCTTTTTCCGGTAGATCATACTACTTCAGAAATAAAAGCTGAATTTGAAGAAGGCAAAAAGGTGGTTATTGCAGGAAGATTAATGTCCAGAAGGATCCAGGGGAAAGCCTCTTTTGCGGAAATCCAGGATTCTCAAGGAAGAATTCAGGTGTATTTCAACAGGGATGAAATTTGCACAGGTGAAGATAAGAGCAAATACAATGACGTCTACAAGAAATTGCTGGACATAGGCGATTTTATTGGGATTGAAGGAGAGCTTTTCAAAACGCAGGTGGGAGAAAAAACTGTTATGGTGAAAGATTTCACGCTTTTAAGCAAGTCTTTAAAACCACTGCCGCTTCCAAAAACTGATAAAGAAGGAAATACTCACGACGAATTTAATGATCCCGAATTAAGGTATCGCCAGCGATATGCAGATTTGGTAGTGAATCCGAAAGTGAAGGATACTTTTGTTAAGAGAACAAAACTCTTCAATGCCATGCGGAATTACTTCACTGACAAAGGTTTCTTTGAAGTTGAAACTCCGATACTACAGTCAATTCCCGGAGGAGCGGCTGCACGTCCTTTTATTACGCATCACAATGCACTTGACATTCCATTATACTTGAGAATTGCCAATGAGCTTTATTTAAAAAGACTGATTGTAGGCGGCTTTGACGGAGTATATGAATTTTCCAAGAACTTCAGAAATGAGGGAATGGATCGTACGCATAACCCGGAGTTTACTGTAATGGAGATTTATGTAGCTTATAAAGATTACAATTGGATGATGGAATTCACTGAAAACCTTCTGGAGCATTGTGCTGTTGCTGTAAACGGTACTACGGAAGCTACTTTTGGAAAACATCAGGTTGACTTTAAAGCTCCTTATGCCCGCATCACTATGACGGATGCCATCAAAAAATTCACCGGATTTGACATTACCGGTAAATCTGAAAAAGAATTGTTTGAAGCTGCCAAAGGAATGGGCATTGAGGTGGATGATACCATGGGGAAAGGAAAACTGATTGATGAGATTTTCGGGGAGAAGTGTGAAGGAAACTTCATCCAACCTACGTTCATTACAGACTATCCGAAAGAAATGAGTCCGTTGTGTAAAGAGCACCGTGAGAATCCAGAACTTACAGAACGATTTGAGTTGATGATCTGTGGAAAAGAGGTTGCGAACGCCTATTCTGAATTAAACGATCCTATCGATCAACGGGAACGTTTTGAGGAACAACTGAAGCTCTCAGAGAAAGGAGATGATGAAGCGATGTTCATTGACAATGACTTTTTAAGGGCTTTGGAATACGGAATGCCTCCAACATCCGGATTGGGAATTGGAATGGACCGCTTAATTATGTTCTTAACCAACAAACAATCTATTCAGGAAGTGTTGTTCTTTCCTCAAATGAGACCGGAAATAAAAGTAGAGCTTTCAGAAGAAGAAAAGAACGTATTGAATATCCTGAAACCAAAGAAAAAAATGGAACTGGAAGAGCTGAAATCTCAGTCTACTCTGTCCAATAAAAAATGGGATAAAACCATTAAAAGTTTAACATCCAAAAAACTGGTAAAAGTAGAAAAGACAGCAGACAATCTTTTTGTTGAGCTGAAATAGTCTTTATCCTGCTATAAATAGAAGAATCCGGGCAATTGCCCCGGATTTTTCTATTTGTTACCTAGTATATCGCCCAGCTTATCTCCCATTCCCGCAGTCCTGTCACTAGGGTTCTCATCTTCGTTCAAATATTTATTCACCTGACTTTGCATGCCGGCCGGCAATCTGTCTTTAATAAAAGACGCCACCGTATCTACTGCTGTTTTTGCCTGTGATTCTGAAATTCCTGCTCGATTGGCTACAAGATCTACTACCTTTTTCATGTTTTTATAATTTTCCTCAATACACAGAAATTTAATACTTTACACTCTCATTTTAATCCAGAAACAAGCACTTAACAAATCTTTGTTATTTCCAGAGCGAAATCCTACCAAAAGACCATTTCTATTGCTCAAAAGAAAAAAGGATGAGGTGTTTTTTAAGAAATTTTTAAACCTTTTAGGAATCCCGTTGTCAAACCAAAGCAAAACGCAAATCCATTTATATTTAACAGCTTTTGATTGTTATAAAAAGCATGTTTATCTAAATTGGGCTTTTTTAAACATCAAATCTCTTTTTAATGAACAACCGTTTATTGCATCGGCTGGGTATTGTTTTCCTGGCATTTTCAATATCAAGCTGTGCTGTTTTTCAGTCAGACAAGTCAAAAACAACTGCCGGTTCCGGCGAAAAATCATCTGCAAAAGATAAAAACTCCCTCAAACCATACGACCAGGTAATCACCAAATCTGCAAAATCAGATGAAGGCTTGTTTACTGTTCACCGTGTGGACGATGATTATTTTTATGAAATACCCGATAGTCTTTTTAACCGTGAAATGCTTATGGTTACCAGGATAGCACAAACTGCTACAGGCATTGGTTTTGGAGGTGGAAAACAGGATACCCAGGTATTACGTTGGGAAAAGAAAAACAAAAAGGTGCTTCTAAGAGTTGTATCCCATGAGATCTATGCTGCAGATTCTTTACCAATCCATGAAGCGGTTGTAAATTCTAATTTTGAACCTATCCTTTTTTCCTTTGATGTGGAATCCATCAGAAAAGATTCTTTGATTAATGCTACCGTCATTAAGGTAAACGATCTTTATGAAAAAGATGTTCAGGCTCTTGGTTTTCCTGAGCAAAGAAGAAAAGATTACAAGATCTCCAGACTGGATGCAGACAGGTCATATATCGATACCATCAGAAGTTATCCGGAGAATATTGAAGTGCGGCATGTAAAAACCTACAATGCTGGGGAGCCTCCTTCTAATGCAAGTACTGCCTCTATTTCAGTTAAAATGAGTAATTCCATGATCCTGCTACCAAAGGTGCCTATGAAACGCCGGTATTTTGATGAGCGTGTTGGTTGGTTTGCAAGAGGCCAGACAGATTACGGACTCGACGCACAGGAAAGTAAAACGGTGCGTTACCTTGACAGATGGAGACTTGAGGTGAAAGATGAAGATCTTGAAAAATTCAAGCGTGGAGTACTGGTAGAGCCAAAAGAACCTATTATATATTATATAGATCGTGCCACTCCTGAAAAGTGGGTGCCTTACATCAAACAAGGGATCGAAGACTGGCAGGTAGCTTTTGAGGCTGCAGGTTTTAAAAACGCCATTATCGCCAAAGATGCTCCAACTGTAGAAGAAGATCCTGACTGGAGTCCCGAGGATGTTCGCTATTCGGTTGTAAGATACCTGGCTTCCCCAATACCAAATGCAAACGGACCTCACGTGAGCGATCCTCGTTCGGGAGAGATCCTGGAATCTGATATTAACTGGTATCACAATGTGATGACCCTGCTAAGAAACTGGTATTTTGTTCAGACGGCAGCCATTAATGAAGAGGCACGCGGCGTAGCTTTTAAGGATGAGATCATGGGAAGACTGGTTCGTTTTGTATCTTCTCACGAAGTAGGACATACCCTTGGATTACCTCATAATATGGGCAGCAGTTCTGCTTATCCGGTAGAATCTTTGAGAGATCCTGAATTTACCAAAAAATATGGGACTGCACCATCTATTATGGATTATGCACGATTCAACTACATCGCACAACCCGAAGATGGAGATGTTGCTTTGATGCCGAATATTGGCACGTACGACAAATATTCTATTGAATGGGGTTACCGCCCAATCCTGAATACTACTGCTAAAGAAGAGAAAAAGACCCTTGATTCCTGGATTTTAAAACATCAGGACGATTTGAACTATCGCTTCGGAAGTCAGCAAAGTGGTGGAGTAATAGATCCTAGCTCACAAACCGAAGATCTTGGAGATGATGCTGTACTTGCAAGTCAGTATGGCATTAAAAACCTGAAGCGTATCGTTCCAAACCTTATAGAATGGACTGCAGAAGACGGTAAAGATTATTCTGACTTAAAGACCATGTACGAGCAGGTACTAAGCCAGTACAACAGGTACATGGGTCATGTGACTGCGAATGTTGGAGGGGTGTACAAATACACTAAAACGTACGATCAGGATGGAGCTGTTTTTACTCATGCACCTTCAGAAAAGCAGGAAAAAGCAATGCAATTTCTTCAGGATGAATTGTTTTCTACTCCGGAATGGTTAATCGATCAGGAGATCTTCAACAAAATCGAATTTGACGGAAACGTAGAGCGGGTAAGAGAAACTCAGGAAAGAACATTAAATAACCTTCTTGATTTCGGAAGAATGGCTCGACTCATTGAGAACGGAGAGATTAACGGCAATGATGCTTATACGCTCATGAACATGATGACCGATCTTAGAACCGGACTCTGGAGTGAACTGAGAAATGGAAGTGCTATTGAAACTTACAGACGTAACTTGCAACGGGCATACATCGACCGAATGGAATATTTAATGACCGAAGAACAATCTGAAATTCCTGCGCGTTACCGAAGCTGGATTTCCAGAAGTAATGTTGATGTGGCACAAAGTGACATTCGTCCTGTGGTTAGAGGAGAATTAAAGAATCTACAGAGAGATATTAGAAATTCCATTGGAAGAAGCCGTGATACAATGACAAGGTATCACCTGCAGGATGCCCTGGAACGTGTCAATCTTATTCTTGACCCCAACAGCTAAAACAAGCTGAAAACATTCTATTTAAGCTGCCTGAAAGATTTCTCTTGAAGGCAGCTTTTTTTTATACAAAACTGTAGAACAATTATTTAAAACCTGTTATTTCAGAAAATTTATGAAATAACAGGAAAATTCTTTCATACGTTCTGATAGGCTTAACATTGCCGTTAAAGTAGAATTAAAGTCGGTTCCATTCCTATTAAAAATTTTTTCCGACGAATAATAATTCACACTTTGCACTAACATTTAGTAACCTAAAAAAAACGAGTATGAAAAATGTATTAATGAATTTTAAAGAGTATTCCGTCTATTTTGGAATCTTGTTTATGACATTGGGACTAACCAGCTGTAGTGATGACGATGATGGAGATATTGACCCTGTAGTTATAACAACCGGAAGTATTACGGCTGAAGACCAGACTTTAACAAGCGATGCTATATTGGTTCAATCTGTCATGGTAGGTCAGGATAGTTGGTTAGTAGCTGTACACAGTGACGAAGAAGATACAGAAAACTTTATTGCTGGCCCTATGTGGATTGAAGAAGGTACAGAAACAGATATCATGTTAGAGCTCAATGATGATGCCGGTTTGGAAACAGGTGAAGACGGAAATGAAATTTCCCTTCAACTATATTCAGATGATGGAACTGCTAGTGAATGGGATGATGAGGACGCATTGATAACCGATGACAACAATGCATCCATAACAGAAACGATTACCGTTTATACTTCAGGAATTTTTTCTGATTACGACACAGATGGTGATGGTTTTATCGATGAAGATGAATTTCCGAACACATACACAAATGACCTTACAACATGGGATGCAGATGGTGATGGTTCATTAAGCAGTGAAGAATTTTACAACACTACTTTTATGAATACAGATGCAGATGATGATGATCTAATCGACGAAGACGAATGGAACGCAGGATATGCCGGAATGTATGGCAACTATGCTGATGATGATTTTGCAACCTATGATGCTGATGCTGATGGATATCTTGACAATGATGAGTGGAATACTGTTTATGTAGATTCTGACTGGTATGAAACCTATGATGCTGATAACGACGCAATGGTAACCGAAGATGAATGGAACACAGGTTTATATACTGGTTGGGACACTGACATGGACGGTATGATTAACGAAACTGAATATTATACATACAGTCCTTACACTTACTACTGGTAAAATACCTATAACTTTTATGTATTAAAAAGGGCCGGAAAAAAAATTCCGGCTCATTTTTATTCTTCTAATCTTCTTACTACAGAAGAACTAGGTGAAATTAGCTTCACTTCCAGATCTTTCTCACCGTCGCCGAAGAAATAAACCATAGCACAAATCCGCTAAGAACAGTGATCAATCCCAGTAAAGAAAATGCCCTTAGTACAAAATTGTTGAAATCGTCTCTACCCTCATAATCCATAGTATGCGTCATCCATAAAAAGTCAAACCAGCGCCAGTCCCGATGCCGCACACTTCTAAAACTGCCATCTTGTGCCGACACATAGGCCTTGAGGTTACCGTGGTTTTCATAGGAAATCACATAAGCCGGTAGAAACTGGCCACGGTATTCGTGATGCTTTCCGGTTTCCGTAATTAGCGAAATTTCCTCCACTTTTAATTCATCCAGCACATTTTCAGCAGCTATTTTTAATGCCTCTTCCTCCGATATTTGCGTTCTTCTTTTACCATTTTCAGCATTTACCAGGAATTCATTATTGATCCAGTAGTGTGGTACGCCGGCAATGTTTTTTAACTGAAGGTTCTCAATCGAGAGATCAGGAATTATCTCCGAGGGATTTAGGAGATCAGAAAAGGACTCTTGATTTATCTCTTTTTTAAATTGATCTCCGTGAATCTCATCTAGATCTGTCCAGCTGAAGTAGAGTCCGCTGATAGTCCACATTAGAAACTGAATTCCGATAAAAAGTCCCAAATACCGGTGCGTCTTCCTGATTCTCCTGGCGGTATGCCGGTTTACCATACTCTATATTTTTTCATTCCTAAGCCTTAACGCATTTGCTATTACCGAGACAGAGCTAAAACTCATTGCCAGCGCAGCAATCATGGGAGATAACAAAATTCCAAAAACAGGATATAAAACTCCTGCCGCAATGGGAATTCCCAGCACATTGTAAGCCAGCGCGAAGAATAAATTCTGTTTTATATTCTTCATCACTTTCGAACTTAACAGTTTTGCCTTTGCAATCCCTTTCAGGTCTCCTTTTACCAATGTAATTCCGGCGCTTTCAATGGCAACATCTGTCCCGGTACCCATAGCAATTCCTATATCTGCCTGCGCCAATGCCGGTGCATCATTAATTCCATCGCCTGCCATCGCCACATTTCTACCCTCAGATTGCAGCCTTTTCACCTCTTCCTGTTTATCCTGCGGAAGCATTTGAGCTTTGAATCCATCAAGATTCAGGGTATCACTTACCGCTTTGGCCGTATTTTCATTATCACCAGTCAACATGATCACCTTAAGGCCTTTTTCATGCAGTTCACGAATAGCCTCTTTACTGGATTCCTTGATCTTATCTGAAATCACCACGAATCCAATAGCTCTTTTTCCTTCAGCAAGATAAGAAACAGTTTTTCCTTTTTCCTGCTCTTTTTTCACCCGACTTTTTAATTCGGAAATATCCGCTCCCACCTGTTCCATCAACTTATCGTTCCCCAACGCCAGCTTCTTTCCTTCCAGTTCTCCGGTAACACCTTTTCCGGTTACCGACTCAAAATCACTAATGGCTTTCACCTCTACATTTTTCTCTTCGGAATATCGTAAGGTGGCCTGCGCAAGAGGATGTTCGCTACTGCTGTTTATGGAAGCAATTTTTTGAAGGATTTCATTTTCGGAATATTCTGAAGTACCACTCACCACTTTTTCCACTGAAGGTTTCCCTTCTGTCACAGTTCCGGTTTTATCAATGATCACCACATCGATCTTATTGAACTTCTCTAAAGATTCCGCATTTTTGATCAACACGCCCGATTGTGCTCCTTTTCCAACTCCGACCATTACTGACATTGGCGTCGCCAATCCCAATGCACAGGGACAGGCAATGATCAAAACAGCAATGGCATTCACAAGGGCGTACACGTAAGAAGGTTCGGGGCCGTAGATCGCCCAGACTATGAAGGTGATCACAGAAATAAAAACCACAATCGGAACAAAATACGCCGCAATCCTGTCTGCCATTTTTTGGATGGGAGCCCTGGACCTGCTGGCGGAATTTACCATATCAATGATCTGCGCAAGCAAGGTTTCAGAACCTACTTTTTCAGCAACCATGACAAAGGTTTTATTTCCGTTGATGGTTCCGGAACTCACTTTATCACCCTGCGTTTTATCCACCGGAATAGGCTCTCCCGAAATCATTGATTCATCAATAGTACTCGCGCCTTCTTTGATGCTCCCATCCACCGGAACTTTCTCCCCAGGTTTTACCCGAAGCAAATCCCCTTTTTCAATATCATTGATCGCTACGATTTGCTCTTTCCCGTCCACAATTCTGGTCGCTTTGTTGGGCGCCAGTTTCAGGAGTTCTTTAATAGCGGTATTCGTTCTGCCATGCGCCCGTGCTTCCAACACCTGACCCAGCAATACCAGTGTCAAAATAACTGTTGCAGCTTCAATGTAGGCATGCACGGTTCCATCATGGGATTTAAATTGTGCCGGAAATACATCCGGAAAAAGGAGTCCGACTACACTGAAAAGCCAGGCCACCCCGGCTCCAATCCCTATAAGGGTGAACATATTCAGATTCCATGTTTTAATAGAGCGATACGCCCGCTCAAAAAACATCCAGGTGGCATAGAAAACCACAGGGATCGATAAAAGAAGCTGCACCCAGTTCCAGGACTTCCAGGACATGATCTCCAGCAACGGATTATTTTGGAGCATCTCAGACATGGCAATAAAAAATATCGGAACAGTAAAAATCGTCGCGATCTTGAATTTCCGAAGCAACTTTATATAAGTTTTGTCCTCCACCTCGTCATTGGCTTCCACAGGAACAAGATCCATTCCGCAAAGCGGGCAAGCTCCGGGTTCTGCCTGTACCACTTCAGGATGCATAGGGCAGGTGTATTCAGATTGTGTATTTGTAGCGGCGGGAGCTTCTACCAGATCCATTCCGCATACAGGACAGTCTCCCGGTTTGTCATAGGTTTTGTCGCCTTCGCAGTGCATTGGGCAGTAAAATACTCCCGATCCTGTCGCTTCTGCTTTCTTTTTAGGTTTGGCTTTTTCTCCCGGCATTCCAATGGAATACGTACCGCCATCCTCTTCCAACTTTTGTTGAAAAGTCTTTAACGGAACATGCTTCTCCATCTCTATCTCAGCTTCTTCTTTTTCAAGGTTCACCTCAACTCTATAAACACCTTCTACTGCAGATAAAGTTTTTTCAACGTGTGATCGGCAACCCTTACAGGTCATGCCGTGAACAGCATAGGTGTGTTTCATTTTATCCTCGAAGGGGATATTCCCTTCACCTTTTTCAAAGTTTGGGACTTTGGAGAAATTATCCCGTTCCGTAGCTGCTTCAATAGAATAAGCACCGCCATCTTCAGCTAAAGCCTGCTGAAATCTTTCCAGCGGAATGTGTTTCTCCATCTCAATCTCAGCCTCCCCTTTTTCAAGGTTCACCTCAACTCGGTAAACACCTTCTACTTCAGCTAAAGTTTTTTCAACGTGCGATCGGCAACCGTTACAGGTCATGCCGGAAATTATATAGGTATGTTTCATTGTTTTTATCTTTACATCCCAAATTTCAGAAAAGAGAAACGTAAAGCATTGTACAATTATGGAAGCTTTTGGTACAATTTAAACCTCATCGAGAGGCTTTCGCTTCTTTTCCTTTACCTGCCGAAAATGGGTTGGTGTGAGCCCTGTTACTTTTTTGAATTGTTTACTTAAATGGGAAACGCTGCTGTAATTGAGTTTATCTGCGATCTCACTCAAAGAAAGCTCATCATAAACCAGTAACTCCTTGACTCTTTCAATCTTTTGTGCAATATAATATTGCTCTATGGTGACTCCCTGAACTTCTGAAAAAAGGTTGCTTAAATAAGAATAATCGTGGTGCAGTTTTTCTGAAATATATGTAGAAAGATTTGTTTTTACCTGCTCCTCCTGATGGTGTACTAACTCCACCAAAACTCTTTTAATCTGTTCGATCCAACGGCTTTTCTTATCGCTGATAAGCTGAAAGCCCAGCTGATTCAACACGTCATTCAAAGCCTCTTTCTCCTCTTCGTTGATGTCATCAGAAATATCGACCTCTCCCAGTTCCACTGAAACAGGATGGAGTCCGGATTTTTTAAGTTCGGTTCGTACCACCATAATACAGCGGTTGCAAACCATATTTTTGATGTAAAGTTTCATTTACCGGGCCTCAATCTTTGTTATCTTTTTTGCCATTGTCGTCATCAGAATGCTGCATCTCTCTATCGTCATCTTTTTGCTTTGTGTTTTTCAGAAATAATTTCTCCCCGAAAAAGGTGACCACTATTAAAGCTCCGGAAACAATTATTACCGTTGGATTTGTTTGTACCCTTACCCAGATGAACCCGATTAATACCACAACATCCAGCACAATCGCAGTTATCACAATGACCGGATTTGCCTTTACCTTCTCTTTCATATGCCGCAGCACTCCTACATGAATGATAATATCCATGATGAGATAAAAAATTGCTCCCATGGCAGCAATCCCCGAAAGATCAAAAAGTATTGTTAGTGTTATGGAGATGAGTGTAATGAAAACCAACATATGTTGCTGAATACTTCCCGGCATTCCAAAATGAGAATGAGGAATCAACTTCATATTGGTTAACATTGCCGTCATCCTTGATACGGCAAAAATACTAAAAATTACTCCTGTAATAGTCGCTATAATGGCGATTCCCACTGTAAACCATAAACCATAATCTCCATACAGGGGACGTGCCGCTTCTGCCAACGCATAATCCCGGGCTTCAATGATCTGTGGAATTTCAAGGTTGGCACCTACTGCAAGGGCTGTAATAAAATAAACCACCCCACATATTACAAGGGACCAAATAATCGCCCGGCCAACATTCTTATGGGGCTCCTTTATTTCTCCCCCACTGTTTGTAATCGTGGTGAAGCCTTTGTAAGCAAGAATGGCAAGTGCAAGAGAAGCGAGATACTCTGTTATCGTATTTTCTGGCGCCCCCGAAGGCATTGCAGAGCCCACAGTAAAATCGGCTGCCCAGAGTGCTCCAACTGCAAAAATAAGGATTCCACCAATTTTAATGCTCGCCGTGGTCATTGCCGTCTTTCCTATAACTTCATTGCCCAGAATGTTGATTATAAAAGCCCCGATCAAAAGCCCCACTCCCAGTACAGGAACCCAAATACTGTTCTCACTCCCATTAAACAACTGCATGGTATACGTACCAAAAGTCCGCGCCACAAGGCTTTCATTTAAAACCATTGAAAAAGCCATTAAAAGCGCTGCAAAAGCAGTTATAGTCCCTTTGCCATAAGCTTTCTGAAGAAACATGGCTATACCTCCTGCTGAAGGATAAGCATGCGCCATTTTTATATAGGAATAGGCACTAAACCCTGAAATAATTCCTCCCACTACAACCGCAATGGCAAAATATTCCCCCGAAAGTTCTGCTATCTGACCTAAAAGGGCGAAAATGGCAGCTCCAATCATTACTCCGGTTCCCATAGCTATGGCATTTCCAAGGCTAAGGCTGTTTTTTTCGTACTGACTCATAAGTAAAGTTTTAAACAAAAAAGGCTGTCTAAAAAGCATTTCTTCCGTCAACTGTCCAGAAGCTTCGGAAGTTTGGGTTCTTCAGATTCTGATTTTCAGAATGACGATTTAAGAGCTTTATAGGCAGCCTTTTGGTTTTATTTATTCCCTCAAATTTCTTATGCCAGGAATTTCTCACAAGCTTCCACACAATCTCTACAGGCTTTTGCACAATCCTGACAGTGCTGAGTCTCGTGCTTTCCACATTCATCTGCACATTTTTGGCAAATCTCTTTGCAGTACTGTACAAGACCTTTTAAATCTTCTTTAGGAAGGTTTACAGCTAAAGACTGGGCTGTTGCAATACAGGTAGCTGCACAAACTTTATCCAAACGAATGCACGGCACCATTTTCTTTACATCACTCTCATCCAGACACTCATCGGCGCAGGTGAAGCAAGCTGCTGCACAATTATAAAACTCTTTAATTAATCCTTGATTTTTCATAATAAATTTTTTTTAGTTAATTCAGTATGAAATTACAGCTTAATTAAAAGAACCAGTTTCTTTATTCCTGAAAAAAATATCGGAATTTTATCTAAAGAGTGTTAATTCCTACCCGACTCCTTATATGTTCCCTTTGATAAGCCAGGGGCGTGTAGCCGGTTTCTTTCTTAAATTTCGAGCAAAAATAGCTAACACTTTTGTAGCCTATTTTTCCGGCAATCTCATTAATATTTAATTCTCCGTATTCCAGCAACTCTTTGGCTCTCTCAACCTTTAATTCACTGCGGAACTTCTCAATGCTTATGCCTTGAGACCTCTTAAACAGCGAACTTAAAAAGGTATAATCCTGCACCAGTGATTCACCGAGAACTTCAGATAGTCGTTTTTCGGAAACATCTTCGGTTTCATAAACATTTTCAATAATGAGGGATTTCATCTTATTGATGATCTGGGAGTTCTTATCATCAATAACCTCGAAACCAATTTTGGACAATTCAATTTTTAGTTCTTCCAATGCTTTTTCGTCTAATTTCTTTTCCAGTACCACTTCTCCCAAAGCTATTTTTTTATACTGAATTCCCAGACGGTCAATGATCTCTGTAGCGGCTATTTTACACCGATCACAGACCATATTTTTAATTTGAAGAACGTTATTTTTCATAATTTTTGTTAGTCAGATAAACCAAAGTTGTCGAAAAGCCTCTTTACTTCATTCCTTTTTCAGACACCAGAAAACACCGGTTTCAGAATGACGATTTTAGAAGCTTTTCAGACATCCTTCGTTTTCTTATTACTGAATCGTTTCCCGTACACTTCCGCACTTCAGCATTTTGTCACCGTAATACGGATTTCTAATTTCTTCAGAAGAAGATAACCAGGACCCGCCGCTTCCTTCAAAAGCCATTGGGCAGTATTGCTTATAAATTTCTCCTGAAGCTAAAGCTCCTGAAACCATTTCCTCCACTCCCGAAGATAATTCTAAAAATGCTGTTCTCTGCTCATTGATATCACTGCTTTCAGCAATGGTTCGTGCAGAACTCAACACCTCCTCATTTGCTTCAGCCTCTTCCAGGGAAGAAACCAGCATTTCTGCTCCGTTTTTCGCTTCATCAGAATTAGTGTTCACCAATGCCGATTTGATATGTTGATAATGTTCATATACCGAAGCTACCGTTTCATCTTCAAATTCAAGATTTCCGGCTTGTTGTCCATCATCCATGTTACCTTCCTGGCTACTCATATGGTCGTCATGTCCCTCTGCCGGCATTCTGGTATCGTTTTGCATAGGAGGTGCTTCTGTTCCTTCACCTTTATTTTCACCACAGGATACTAAAGTTAGTATTCCTATCACAGCTGCTGCTACTAATTTCACTTTTTTCATTTTGAATTTGATTTAATTACTATTGATTTTACTTCGTTGTTTATTAATTTACTCTATTTCTGCTACAATTTCACCACAGGTTAACATGGCCTCCCCATAATATGGATTCCTTATTTCCCGAATCTCACTTAACCAATACGCACCTGCATCTGAATTAGCCATGGGACAATAATCTACAAAGATCTGCTCATTTCCCACTCCAAAAGTGCTAACTATTTTTATCATTGCTTCGGAAAGAAAAACAAAATTCTCCCGCAATTCCTGCAGGTTCTCTTTGCTAGTATTCATAGCTGAATGTTGCAGCAAACTCCGCTGCTTTTCCTCCCAAAATTCTCTTGCCTCCCCTTCCATTTGCGCTGCTTCTATTTGTTGAAGTTTTGTATAAAATTCTTTACTTAAGGTGGCGGCTATGTCTTCATCTCCCTGCACCAGCGCATCCTTAAGTTCAAGATAAAGTTCTACAACCCTGTTTAGATCCTCCTGAAATTCTTCTGAAGCCTGGCCTGTAAATTTTGGGTAATTGCTTTGCAGAAATGATTCCAGGTCTTCCTGCATTTCCATACTTACGTTATCCATGTCCGGATTCATCATACTTGGTTTGCCTGCCAGTTGTGCCGCTGCATCTACTGTAAAGGCTCCGTTAACCACAATCTCTTCACCGGGTTCCAGTCCTTCGCTGATCACATAGGAATCTCCCAGCGACGGACCTAAAACCACCTCCCGAAGATTAAAAGTAGTCCTGTTCCCGGAATTTTGTTTCACGTAAACCACCGATCGTGGCCCTGTCCAGAGCACAGCACTTCGGGGAACGGTGAGTTCATTTGAGGTTGATTCCAGCGGATTCTTCACTACTCCCGAAACAAACATTTCCGGTTTTAATCTGCCCTCGGAATTATCTACTTCTATTCTGGCGGTGGAAACTCTTGTTTGCCTGTTCACCACCGGATCTATAAAATCTATTTCTCCTTCAAAAGTTTCTCCGGGGATTGAGGCCACTGTAAATTCTACCGTACTTCCTTCTTCAATCCAGCCCATATTACTTTCATATAAATCAAAAAGCACCCACACCGAAGAGAGATCAGCAATTTCATACAATGGCATTCCGCGTTCTAGATAATCTCCCAAGTCTACCAGTTTTTCAGTGACAATTCCTCCGACATCTGCCGTGATGGTAAAATTCTCGCTGGGTCGCCCGGTTTCTATTATCCGGTTTATCTGATTTTCGCCAATTCTCCAGCTTCTCAGTTTTTCCTTCGCAGCTTGAAATAATTCCGGTTGTGATTCCCGGATGGCGTATGCCTGAAGTAATTCTTCCTGTGCAGTGATCATTTCCGGAGAATAAACCGTTGCAAGTGCCTGCCCTCTTCTTACCTCTTCTCCCGTAAAATTCACCATTAAGCGTTCGATCCTTCCGGGAATATGGGTTGTCTGGGCATAAACCTTTCGTTCATCTACGGCAATTCTTCCGTTTAGCCTGATTTCCCTGCTAGCAGCTTCAGCACCCACCTGCATTGTCTGAACATTCGCCAGCCTCATGGCATTTTCAGACATGTAAACCGCCTGTGAACCAACACCGGCATCATCTTCCTGCAACGGAATTAAATCCATACCGCAAATTGGGCAATCTCCCGGCTCATTCTGCCGAATCTGAGGGTGCATAGAGCAGGTCCAGACGGTTTCTCCTTCCTGTTCTGTTGCATTGTGAATATGTTCCTCTTCCGCACGCTCTCCGGCTGAGAAGAAAATCCAGCCCATCAGAAGCCCCACAAGGATGCTCCCTATTATAACAATGATATTTTTATTCCTGGTTCTCATATTCAAAAGAATTTCCTGTGATGTAATTTTTCCTTGCAACTGCAGTGAAATACTCCTTCTCTGCACCTGCTACCTCCAATTGATACCTTAATAATTCCTGACGTATCCGCAGCACCTCTTCAAAACCAGCTCCTGCACTCCTGTAGGAAGACAGCTGAAGGTTTAAAATCCTGTCTGTGTTTTCTATCTGCCTTTGAAATAACTGAAGCATTTTTCGGCTTTTCTCAATTTCGAAAACTACCGATTCATATTCCGAAGAAAGGGCGTTTTCCACGGCTTCTTTTCTGTGCGCATAACTTTCCTGCATAAACTGAGCTTCCTTTTGCGCCGCTCTATATTTTTTTCGGAAAATTGGCAGTGATACAGATAGCATCGGCATCACCGCATCCTGCCCGTTGTTGTCAACAGCCATATCCATTCTTTCCCCGATGATCACGTAGTCGATTCCCAAACCGACAGTTGGCATTCCTTCTTTCCTTGCAACCTCCTCCTGTGATCTGGCCGCTGAAAGCCTCTTTTCAACCTCCTGAATCCTGGGATGGTTTTCAAAGGAAACCGGCTCAAATTCTGAAGTTGCCGGAATGACCTCCAGCGTATCGGGAATTGCAACTGCCATTTCTTTCTCGCGGTTC
>JACLAD010008570.1_pt1 | contig 33704 bp, 34 predicted proteins | sample 8027901 | NCBI WGS metagenome assembly JACLAD01 (sample SAMN15725071, study PRJNA655200) | protist metagenome | isolation source: fluorescence activated cell sorting (FACS) single amplified genomes of... | place: Spain: Blaines Bay Microbial Observatory, Mediterranean Sea | collected 2016-07-05 | reverse complement strand
CGGGTTCAATCCCCGCCCTAAAGATTTATACGATAGTACTTATTATTGAGAAAAGACCCAAACCCAACTGAACTTGAATGTCCATTATACTATCGTCTCTCACTATTAAATTTATATATTGCCTGGATAGCTCAGTTGGCCTAGAGCACACGACTGAAAATCGTGGGGTCGGTGATTCGAATTCACCTCCGGGCATTGTAATGCCAGTAGCTTAATGGCAAAGCACATCCCTCATGAGGATCTCTATGCGAGTTCGAATCTTGTCTGGCATATTATCCACTAAGTGAGTAAAGGGTGATCATAGCTCAGTTGGTAGAGCGCTTTTTTGTGGTAGAAGATGCCGTGAGTTCAAATCTCACTTTTCACCCATTGCTACTTTAAATCAAACTATTAAGAAACCTAGACGTAAACCAATTAAAAAGTCTAGCGTACCTGCTTTTAATGGACAACCTATTGCTAAAGGAATTTGTCTTAAAATTGTAGTTCGTAAACCTAAAAAACCTAATTCAGCTTTAAGAAAAGTTGCTAAAGTTAGATTATCTACTAAAAAAACTATTGATGCCTATATTCCTGGTGAAGGTCATACTTTACAATCACATGGAATTGTTATGGTCCGAGGTGGAAGAGCCAGAGACTTACCAGGTGTTAAATATAAATGTATAAGAGGAAAATTTGATCTTTTAGGTGTTTATGATAGAAAAACTTCTAGATCTAAATATGGAAGAAAAAAATCTTAAATTAAAAAAATATGTTATTAAAACCAAAAAAAAGAACCTTTAAAAGACATCACTTATATAAAAAACCAACCACTAATAAATTAAAAACGCATTTAGTTTATGCTAATTATGCTTTAGTTGCTCGACAATCATCTTTATTGAATGCTGCACAATTACATTCTGCAATTATGACTGTTAAAAGAGTACTAAAAAGAAAAGGAAAATTATGAATTAGAGTTTTTCCTCATATTCCTGTTACCAAAAAACCTTTAGAGGTTAGAATGGGAAAGGGAAAGGGTCCAGTTGATCATTGAATTACTAAAGTTGCTGTAGGTTCAGTTCTCGTTGAATTACAATGTGATTCTCCTTTACTAGCTAAAGCTGCTTTAACCTCTATTTCTAAAAAATTACCTTTTAAGACCGCTTTTATTCATCATCCCTCTAAAAAAAATTAAAGAGAGATGGTTTTTATCATATGGATTGGCCTAATGGTAAGGCGTCATGTTTTGATCGTGTAATATGGGGGTTCGAATCCCTCATCCATAAACTGTCCCATTCTTCCAGCCCGGTTAGGAAGCTCCTCTTTCACAGGAAAAACGAGGGTTCAAATCCCTCATGGGATAAATACAATCATTCTATTTTAAATTTGGTTCAACCCCATATTAAAATATTACAATTATGCTTATTAATTACCTAACAATTGCCTTTATTTTATTTCTATTAGGAGTCGTTGGAATCATCGTTAACAGAAAGAATATTATTATTCTATTATTATCAGTTGAACTAATGCTTTTATCAATTAATTTTTTATTATTAACTATCTCATCTTTTATTGATGATATTACTGGACAGGTTTTTGCACTTTATATTCTAGTTGTTGCTGCTGCTGAATCAGCGATTGGTTTATCAATCTTAATTGCATATTATAGAGTTAAAGGGAGTATTTCTGTTAAATTCATTAATCTTTTAAGAGGATAATATTATCCCCCTAATCCTAGGGGGTTAAGGTGTTGTAGTCTAACGGTAAGACCAGCGTCTCATACGCGCTTAATGAAAGTTCAAGTCTTTCCAACATCAATAATTGCTAGGATTAGGAGTAGTAGCTTAGTTGGTAAAGCGCCGTCCTGTCACGACGGAGATCGCAGGTTCAAGTCCTGTCTATTTCGTAATTATTAAAAGGTTCAAACCCTTTTTTAATTTACAGCCGCAATATTTTACTATCGCACGGCTAACTTAATTTTATATATTCACACAAACATGTTAGAAGCTGCTAAAGTTATCGGTGCTGGTGCTGCCAGTGCTGGAGTAGGAGGTGCTGGAGCTGGGATTGGTGCTGTATTCGGAGGAATGATCCAAGGATACGCTCGAAACCCATCACTTAAAGCACAACTATTTACTTATTGTATTCTAGGATTCGCGTTAGCGGAAGCTATGGGGCTATTTGCTCTTATGATGGCTTTCTTTATCCTATTTGGTCTATAATTTATAGTCTATACTACGGTAATATGGGATACTTTTCCCTTTCACCTTATAAACTCGAAATCACCTGTTACTAGTAACGGTCGAGAAATAAGGTGGAAAATTTTTAACTCTTTAGCTCAGTGGTAGAGCAATATTCTTACACAATGGAGGTCGTGAGTTCGAATCTCACAAGAGTTATATCAGTCGGTAGTATAGTGGTATTACAATATGTTTGGGACGTATTATCGGAGGTTCGATTCCTCCCCGACTGAATAGAAGTCAAAAGATAAAGACACGTAGCTCAGTGGTAGAGCTCCCGACTTTTAATCGGTTTGTCGAAGGTTCGATCCCTTTCGTGTCTAATCCTAGGTTCAAGTCCTAGTTATCTTTATTTATGAATAGATCCAAATGAAAAGCTAATTCTATTAATCTTAAACGAGCTACTATTATTACCCCACAAATGGTAGATCAATCTATTGAAGTTCATAATGGTAATACTTATAAAACTATTAAAATTACTACTGAACATGTCGGACATAGATTAGGTGAATTTCATAATACTACTATTACGCCTATTTTTAAAACTAAAAAGAAGCAAATTAATTAAATTATGAACCCAAAAAAAATTGCTATCAGTCAACCGTGAGCTTCTAGAAATATCAATCAAAATTTAAATAAAGATATGTGAATTCGTAAATTCGTAAATGGAATTTTTAATAAATATAACATTATTACTTCTCAACTTTTTATTCATACATATCCTAAAAAAATTTCTCTTTATTTTCTAGTTTTTATTCCTAAGAATACTTCAAAAAATCACGTTAAACTATTACTTACTCAAATTATTACTTTAATTAAATCTATTTTAACTTTAAAATTTAACAAGAATATTCATATTTCTTTTAAAGTTGTTCCTTCTCTTTTTCATGATGCTCATATTTTAGCTAAATGAATTAAATTAGAAAAAAACCCTATTCGATTAAAGTATGCTCTTAAAAAATTACTTTTTCAAGTAAAAAAAAAATCTTAACTTATGATTCAACTATTAACACAAATAAATGTTGCAGACAATTCTGGTGCAACTAAAGCAAAGGTTATTAAAATTTTAAAACCTAAAAATAAAAAATATGCTCAATTAGGAGATCTTGTTCTTGTTGCTATTCAAAAAAATATTCCTCATTCTAAAATTAGAAAAGGACATATTGCTAAAGCTATATTAATTCGATCAAATAAAAGAGTTCCACTTGTTTCACATACACAATTATGAGATGGTAATCATGTTATTTTAGTAAACACTAAAGGAGATGATTATTTACCGATTGGATCAAGAATTAAAGGACCTATTAGTTCTAAATTAAAATCAATTCCTGGTATGCAGAAAATTCTTTCTATTTCTAAAAGAACCTTGTAAATGAAATATCAACAACACCATGATACTTTAAATAAATTTCATTTTTTAAAACATCCTAAAAAATGTCAGCTTAAGCATATCACTTTTGATACTAATCTTAATAGTCTTATTACTAATCCTAAATTATTAACACCATTATATTATACTCATCTTAATTTAATTGGACAAAAACCTAAAATTAAAGTTGCAAAAAATTCAATTGCTAGCTTTAAATTACGGCCTAATATGCCTGTTGGAACACATACTACTATACAAAGTAAATCTTACTTATTTGACTCTTTACTAAAGAATCTTAAATTCGCATTTTTACCTGGAATTATTAGGAATACCGAAAAATTAAAACCTATTCTTACAGTATGATCACAAAATGCAACTACTTGTCAAATTAGTTATCCTATTCAAAATTTGAATTTTTTATATTCATTTTTTTATTTACCGCCTTTAAATGTAACTCTTGGAGGTGCTAATATTTCAATTACATCAAATTATAAACATGATCATTTCTACTTATCAATTCATTCATTCTTTTTAAGTACACAATCTGTTTATTGAATTAAATAAACGTATCAGAATTATTTAATATGATCGTTTATATTGGGCTGGTAGCTCAGCTTGGTAGAGCGCTTAACCGATAATTAAGTGGTCGTAGGTTCAAATCCTTCCCAGCCTATTAACTATATATGTATTCAAAATATTCAAATGAATTATTAAAAACTGACCAATCTATTAAACCTATAAAAGGTCTAAAAATTACTGTTAAAGGTAGATTAAATGGAATTAGACGAACTCGAAAAAACGTTATTACACATAAAGGAGTTAGTCCAAATACTATCTCTTCTAATATTAAACAATGTCAGTTACCTATCAATACTAAATGAGGAACATGAAACATCAAAATATCACTCGCTTAAAAAACTATAAACCTACATCACCTTCATTAAGATCTAGAATTATTCCGGATTTAAGTTATTTAGATAACTTATTACCTGAAAAGACATTATCTTTTAATAAAAAAAATAGTTCTGGAAGAAATTATACAGGAAGGATTACGTGTAGACATAAAGGTGGACGACATAAAAGAACTTTAAGATATATTGATTTTGAAAGATATCAATCTCCTAAATATATTTTATCTTATGAATATGATCCTAATAGAACAGCCTTAATTGCAAGATGTTTTAATTCTAATTTTAAACCATTTTATACTATTGCTTCAGATGATATTCAAAAAAAAATTGTTCATCAGCCTTTTACTTTACCTTTAAAGGATATTACTCCTGGAACTACTATTTATAATGTAGGACCATTTTGTAGATCTGCAGGGTCTTCTGCTATTCTTCTTAATATTACTGGAAAAGATGCTACTATAAGATTACCAAGTAAACAAACATATGTTATTAATAGTAATACTTATGCTTCTATTGGAAAAGCATCTAATAAAACCCACAAATTAAGAAAACAAGGTAAAGCTGGAGCTAACCGATGACTTGGTATTAGACCAACTGTTAGAGGTTATGCTATGAATCCTATTGATCATCCTAATGGTGGAAAGACACATGGTGGTACACAACCTAAAACTAAATGAGGAAAATGAGCAAAATGAGTTTCTACTCGAAAGAATAAGAAAAAATCATAATTGTTCATAATTTTCTTGACCTATTATTATTCGAACATTTTAAACAATTATAGATCTTTTATTCACCCTATCAGGCATACATCTAACGAATAATAAACCTTATTTACTTATGGCTAAACACTATCATCCATTTCATCTTGTTGATCCTAGCCCATGACCTTATGTAGGTTCATTTGGGGCTTTAGGAATGACTATCGGGGGCGTAATGTATTTTCATTCATACATGTACGGAGACCTGTTACTTTTATCTTCTATGTCAATCGTTATTTTAGTAATGATTGTTTGATGAAGAGACGTTATTAGAGAAGCTACTTACCAAGGACATCATACTTATATTGTACAAAGAGGTCTAAAGTGAGGAATGCTACTATTTATTTTATCTGAAGTTATGTTTTTCTTCTCATTCTTTTGAGCTTTTTTTCACAGTTCATTATCACCAGGAATTGAGCTAGGTGCTCAGTGACCTCCTATTGGTATTGTACCAATTAATGCTTTCGATGTTCCTTTATTGAACACTGCGATTTTATTAACTTCTGGAGCAACTGTTACTTGAAGTCACCATGCTATTATTGCTGGAAATAGATATCATACTATTATCTCATTATTTATTACTGTTGTATTAGGAGTTATCTTTACTGGATTACAAGCTATGGAATATGTTGAATCATCATTTACTATTGCTGACTCTGTTTATGGATCAACTTTCTTTGTTGCTACTGGATTCCACGGATTACATGTTTTAATTGGAACTTCATTCTTAATTGTTTGTTTCTTTAGAATTATTAGTCACCACTTTACAAAGCATCACCATAACGGATTCGAAGCTGCTATTTGATATTGACACTTCGTTGATTATGTTTGAATTTTCTTATTCGTAACTATCTACTGATGAGGTGCTTAACTCAAATTTAACTCACTCCCAATATAAAAAGGGAGGGAGTTAACCACTCTTTATGAACTCAAAAATCATTCTATTAAATCTAGCATTATCCAATAAATACCAATCTAGTTATAGAGATCAAAATTCTTCCGAATCTACTAAATTTAGCAAACGTTATATCAAGAAACTTCGGAAATTACATGTATATCCTGCTTACTATAATTACGGTACTAAATGAGACCTTTTTAATGCTTATTTATTACATTTCATTTTTATTTTTAATAATAATACTTTTACTTGCCTTAATAATTTTTACTTTAATACAAATGAAGATATTTATCCTATTCATTCTATTAATCATAGACCAAATAATTATTTATTATGAAAATTTGATCGTTTATCATACTTTAAACAACAGTATAATCTAAAAACAAACCAAGATGTCTTTAAATTTCTTATTACACAATGACCTTTTTTAGACAATCAAATTCGATATCCTTTGAAATTTATTAAACATCCTTGAAGAGGACGTAGAAAAGGTACACTACGACAAATAAATAAATTCTATGGTAAATTTTCTTATTTAATGGATGATTTTATAACTATTGCGACTCAAAATAAGTCTTTGATACCAATGATTATTAAAACTATTACTTTTTGTTTTGATAAACTAAAACTAGTTCCAAATTATGAAATACGTTCTACTAAAGCCTATCTTTGATATTTTGATGTTTTTGAAAATATACCAATTAAAATATCCCATGATCATAACAAATATTATTATCAAGATCCGTCATACTGACTAGAATACACGGAGGATGAAGATGAATTTGAATATAGAACATGATGATATCCTTTGTATCAGAAAAATGAAATATCAAGAACCAAACATTATAAGGTGCTTGATTTTGCTCTATCAGAAGATAGACATAATTTAGAAAAATATGGTTATCCTCATAGTTTCTATGTCAAACAATATTGATCAATTCACTTACAACAACTTCTATTGTGTAAAATTATGGCACAAGTTCCATTACCATATTGAAATATATATTCACATAAAATTATGAACTATGATCAAAGAAAGTCTTTATTAAACACTTCAGCTAGGCACATACCATCCGCATCACACAAGGCGGTTATAAAAGATACGCGATCTTTTAAATACTATCAGCAATCCAATAAAAAATTTTCAGTTTCTTCAGGCCAATCTGAGTATTTTAAAGCCAGTGATTTTTATTAATTTTATCGCTATTTAGTAGCTCAGTTGGTTAGAGCGAGGGACTGTTAATCTCTAGGTCGTGAGTTCAAATCTCACCTAAATAGTATTTACATACAAGTTCAAACCTTGGTGTAACTAAATGTCATTTTTATGAAAAATGGACGTAGTTGAAGCGTATCAGTTATCTTTTCAAGATCCCGCTTCACCTATTATGGAGGAAATTATTAATTTCCACAATGAAGTTATGGTTTACTTAACTTTCATTCTATTTGGTGTATTCTGAATTCTGTTCGAAACTATTAGAGAATACGCAAAAGGTAAAAAACTTATTGCACATAAGTATATGATTCACGGTACTTGATTAGAAATTATCTGAACAATTACACCTGCATTTATTCTTATTGCTATTGCTTACCCATCATTTAAATTAATTTACTTAATTGACGAAGTTATTGATGCCGGAATTACTATTAAAGTAATTGGACACCAATGATACTGAAGTTACGAATATAGTGACTATGCAGATCAAGACGGTAATAGTATTGAATTCGATTCTTATATGATTCCTGAAAGCGACCTTGAAGAAGGTCAATTACGACTTCTTGAAGTTGATAATAGCTTATATGTACCAACTCATACTCATGTACGAGTTATTTTATCATCAGCCGATGTGTTACATTGTTGAGCCGTTCCATCACTTGGAGTTAAGTTAGATTGTGTACCAGGAAGATTAAATCAAACTGGTTTCCTTGCTTATAGAGAAGGTACTTTCTACGGACAATGTTCTGAAATTTGTGGTAGTTCACACGCATTTATGCCAATATGTGTTAAAGCTGTAAATTTAGATGAGTATTGTAACCATATTGAAGGTCTTCTAGAAGAAGCTAGAGATTAATTCAATAATCATACCCCCCCTTCCTAAAAACAAAAGGAAGGGGGATTATTCACTGTGAACTTGAAATTCAAAATTTCATTTGCACACTAAATTTTCAAAACAATATGTTATGAATGATTCGATGATTTTTTTCTTCTAATCACAAAGACATTGGGACAATGTATCTTCTTTTCGGAGCTTTTGCTGGAATGGTTGGTACTGCATTTTCAGTTCTAATTCGATTAGAATTATCTGCACCCGGTGTTGCTTTCTTAGCTGGTGATCACCAGCTATATAACGTAATCGTTACCGCTCACGCCTTTGTTATGATTTTTTTCCTGGTTATGCCAGTTATGATCGGAGGTTTTGGTAATTGATTCGTTCCATTAATGATTGGAGCTCCAGATATGGCGTTCCCACGGTTAAATAACATTTCATTTTGATTATTACCACCTGCTTTAATTTTATTATTATCTTCAAGTCTTGTTGAAGGAGGAGCTGGTACAGGATGAACAGTCAAATAAAAATATTAGGGTAGGCTGTTCACAATAAAATAAATTCCACTCGATGCGGGAAACTTTTGCTTAACTTTTTGGGTACTCGTTAAATGTCTATTTTTCAGTTATAATCCCATCTTTAGAAACAATCCGCCTGAGTCATATAATACTTCAATGAAAGAAAACATAAATAACTCATCAGAGACTGGGCTACAAGCCCGATCTTGTAAAATAATACAAGATAAATGTGGAACACGAAAACGGTTTGAACAATGATTTGTTGGATTTACAGATGGAGACGGATGTTTTTCTATTTATACAAATCAAAAAACTAACAAAATTAATTTAACTTTTAAAATAGATCAGAAAGTAACAAACCTTCAGGTTTTATACTATATCAAACGAAAAATGGGAGTCGGTAAAGTCTCTCGACCGGATAAAAATGGCATGTGTAAGTATCAAATTCGCACTAAAGAACATCTCAGAGATTATATTATTCCTCTTTTTGATAAAAACGAACTTCATACACAAAAATACAATGACTATATCCGATTTAAAAAGGCGCTTGAGATCTGAACTAATAATACCCTTGAACAAACAGAAAAAGTACAACAAATTAAAAACTTACAAACATCCTTCAATAGGACGGAATTGGTTTTTAAACCTTTATCTGATGACTGAATAGTTGGTTTTACTGAAGCCGATGGTTCTTTCTTTTTAACTCATAAAGAGAAAAATAGAATCGTCCATGCTTTTGGTATTACACAAAAACTAGATAAACATATCTTAGAAGAAATTCGTAAACGATTTACTATTAAATCACAAGTTAGATTAGGATCTAATAAATGTTGACAACTAGAGACTACTAATCAACAAGCTATAAAACGAATAAAAAACTTCTTTTTTAAAAGATTAAAAGGTAGAATGTCTCTTATCTATAGAATTTGAGCGAGATCTATTCGTCATCGTGGTAAGTACAAAAAACTGTTATTGATTCAAGAACATTTAAGAAAATTATAAACCCGAAACGTGAAGGTATAGTCCACTACACTTAAAAGTGTTACCCACCATTATCATCTATTGACTTCCACTCAGGAGGATCTATTGATCTAGCCATCTTTAGTTTACACCTTGCTGGTATTTCATCAATTTTAGGTGCCATGAATTTTATTACGACAGTATTAAATATGAGAGCACCAGGAATGACTTTCCACAGATTACCTCTGTTTGTATGAGCTGTATTTATTACTGCTATTTTACTACTTCTATCATTACCTGTATTAGCTGGAGCTATTACTATGTTATTAACTGATAGAAACTTTAATACGTCATTCTTTGATCCAGCCGGAGGAGGAGATCCAATTTTATATCAGCACTTATTCTTAAATGAAACAATTAAATTTTAAACAATTCAGGGAACAATATCCTTGTTATCATCATCTTTCTGACTCGTGATTAGAATGATTTATTGGCTTTTTTGAAGCAGATGGATCGTTTACTATCACTAATACGAATACTAATACACAAATCCAATTTGTAATTTCACAATATGAACCAAATATAGATGTTTTAATTGAAATAAAAGATAAATTTGGTTTTGGAAGTGTTGTAGTTCAATCTCCTAGGATTGATCGAAGTGTACATAAAGGTAAGAAGCATAAAGAAGCTATTTACCGTTTCGTGGTTCAAGATTTAAAATCATTACACGTTTTATCCACTTTGTTTAACAACGGTAATTTAATATTACCAATTCGAAATCATAAATTTAAACAATGATTAAATATTTTTAATCAAAATCTTAGTAATGCTAAAATTAATAGACGTCATAAGTTTAAATCCTTATCAATCATTAAATATCAATTTAAAGAAACATTATGTTTTAAACAAGATGCATGATTATCAGGCTTTACAGACGGAGACGGTTGTTTTAGTTTTAATTTATTAAGTACATCTAATAAGTTCATGCTACGTTATATCATAGGAGCTAAAAATTACCCTTTATTCGAAATAAACAATTTGTTAGAACATATTAATGTAGAATTCTTTGACTCAAAAGGTACTTTTAATGAAAAAGATGATTTTTTAGAACTTAGAGTACATGGCATTAAAAATATGCCTATAGTTTATAACTATTTTGATAAATATTCTCCTAAATGTAAAAAGAAACTACTAAAATACTTAATGCACAAAATAATGCATCAAAAATGTTTAAATAAAGATCACCTAGATAGTGACAAACGTAAGGAAATGGATATTATTTGAAAATATCAAAGATAATAAAATTTAATTTAATGGGAAGAGAGGACTTGGTTATTTGGTAAGAATAAAAAGACTATTAGTAGTGCTATTAAACCTACAAAAATAAAATCTAATAGATCTTACAAGTTCTAGTCGAGATTATATAAAAACTTAGTAATAATAACTCTTAAAAGGAAATTACAAGTAAATCTATTTTTTGTGACAACGAAAAATCTCATATGTTCAATTGTAGTATTATGAGCGGCAATATTTGTGAAAACGGTCAACTCTTATATCATTATAGAAAGACCGTCGGTTATTTAAGTAATCGCTACAGACTGGGTCACAAATGGGTGTCTGAAATGATGCTTGATGTACAGTCGGATCGGGATTATTACACGATTTGTAATAACTCAAGGTTATCGTTGATCATAATTTATGAAAATAACTTATGTAAGATAATACAACTTCTTATTGGGTATGATTGAAAAAATAAAATAAGAAGTCCCGTTTGGATTCTTTGGACATCCGGAAGTTTATATTCTAATTATCCCTGGATTCGGTATTGTTTCTCATATCGTACAAACATTCGTTGATAAGCCAATTTTTGGTTACTTAGGAATGTGTTATGCTATGGCTTCAATTGGAGTTCTAGGATTTATTGTTTGAGCTTATATTTGATGGGTTCCTTTAACGTGTGAACGCTAATGTACAACAATAAAATAAAAAAAAAATAAATAAAATAACATATAAAAAAAATAAACTTTGCTATATGCTGGAACTTTCTTAAATAGTTATATTGCTTTAAAAATAATAAAAAGATGAGATTTATAACATTTTGAATAATCAGCAGGTAACACACTATTAAACATGAATAAAAATAAAACAAATATCAAAATTCAAAAATGTAGTACCTCAGAGACTACACGCAAAGATACTTTTACTCAGAATAATAACCAGTGACTTGCTGGTTTTCTTGAGGGAGATGGACACTTCAATTTAGAACGTTGTACCATCATTATTAATCAAAAAGACAAAGCTGTCTTTAGACAAATTCGTCGAAAATTTAAATGCGGTAAAATTACCGGACCTTACTATAATTACAAAAAAGTAAATAAAAAATGAGTTCTTGATAAAGATGGAAACAGAATCGTTTCTTCAATTTATCATAGAATGGTTATTTCTAAACAAACTCAAGTAACAAAGATCATAAATTGTTTAAATGGACATATTCTTTTAAACGAGACATATGATAAGTTTCAATTATTTGTTGAAAGATATAATGAAAAATATCATTATTTACCTAGTATTAAATGTTTACCTAAACCTCCTCTAGAAAAACAAATTAATTTAGAATCTGCATGATTAGCTGGATTTGTTGATGCCGAAGGATGTTTTAATATAACTAACAATGGTGCCTCATTTCGATTTATTGTGGATCAATCAGACGAGGAAGTTGCTTTAAATCAGATTACTAATCTTTTTAATGGCTCTGTTACCCTTAAAAACAAATCCAAATCAAATTTAAATAGTAAGAAAAAACATTTTAGATATACCGCGGGGCATCGTAATGATGTGCGAAGAGTCATTGACTATGTCGATACATATAAATTACATAGTGCTAAATGAAGAGATTACCTAAAATGAAAAAAAGCATTTAAAAGAAGATGACCGAATTTATTTGACTAAATCAAAGTATAAGATATAGTCCGTCTGTGTGGCTTGTTAACAATTACATATAATAGTTTTTGCACCACACAGATACATCACATGTATACTGTAGGTATGGATGTTGATACTCGAGCATATTTCACTGCAGCTACAATGATTATTGCCGTTCCTACTGGAATTAAGATTTTCTCATGATTAGGAACAATGTACGGAGGTTCAATCCGATTAGATACACCTATGTTATGAGCTCTTGGATTTATTTTCCTATTTACTTTAGGAGGATTAACTGGAGTTATGTTAGCTAATGGAGGAGTTGATATTGCACTACATGATAAACAAATATGCCATATCAATTAAACTTCATATTAGGTCTTTTGATGGGTGATGGAAGTTTCCAGATAAATCCTTGAAAGAAGAAATATCTACAATATCGAGTCATTATTAAACTTAAAGATCATCCCGAAAATATATTAATGTTACAAAATATTCGTACCCAATATAAAATTGGTACTATTAATATTACATCTGGTTTTGTTATTTGAGCTATTAATGATAAGAAACAAGTAAGATCTTTTTTAAATCTTATTTATAATAATAAACTTTTAAATCTTAAAGTAAAAACTAAAACTAAAGTTTTACAAATGATATATGCAATCGATAATAACATCAGTTATAATGAATATCAGTATTTAAAGAAATTAACCATTTGACCTTTCCAAATACAAACCGATGATTCTATAGTTTATACTTTTGATAATAACTGAAAATATTGATTAGCGGGTTTCATTGAAGCAGAAGGATGTTTTTCAATAAGACGAAATGGGAATCAATCTTTTAGTATTGCACAAAAAGATGATAAAATTATTATAGAGTTAATTAAAAATTATTTTAGTTTACCTAATACAATTCAAGAAAAAGTAAATAAATTATATGTAATAGAAACATATAACTTAAGAAGTTGTCTTTTAATTATTGATTATTTAACAGAATATAAACTTCAAGGACAAAAAAAAGTTTCATTTCAATTATGAATGAACCATGTATTAGAAAAGAAAAGCAACAAAGTCTAAAGTGTCATGTAAAAACTTGGCTATATGAGGAAAACTCCTAAAGACATAAAATTAGTAAAGATCAATGTATTCATTTAAGTGCTCTAATTTAAACTATGTATATTACAATGGATAATCCTCAGGAAACTTTTAATTAAGGCTCCTCAGAGACTACACGCCAAGACTCATTAAATTATTTAAAGTGATTTAGAGTAAGATATAGTCCGGCTTATTATGAAAATTTTAAGATTTTTCGACTTATTATGTTGTTGCTCACTTCCATTATGTACTATCAATGGGAGCTGTATTTGCTTTATTCGGTGGATTCTACTACTGAATTGGTAAAATGACTGGATATGCATATCCAGAAGCATGAGGTAAAATTCACTTCTGAGTTATGTTTATCGGAGTTAATGTTACATTCTTCCCTCAGCACTTCCTAGGACTTGCTGGATTCCCAAGACGATATAATGATTTCCCAGATGCTTATTCATCTTGAAACTATTTATCATCATTTGGATCAATCGTTTCTGTAATCGCAGTTATTATCTTCTTATATGTTCTATACAGAACATTTACAGATAATATTCACGTAGGACGAAATTACTGACATAGCCCTCAGTTCTTTGATTTAGATACTGATACTACTACAGTTACAAGTCTTGAGTGAACACAGACCTCACCACCTGAGTTCCACACTTATAACGAGTTAGCCTACTTAGTATCTACTAAGTAAGTTCACCCTTTCTCCTTTCCTTTCACTCTTATGTGAGGAAAGGGGAATGAGTAATTAAATTCAAAATTTACCTTTATGAATAATTAAATATCATGATTGAATACTCACCAGTACTTTTATTTGTTATTTTTAGTACCTTACTATCTATTGCTTTACCAGCATTATCATATATTCTTGGAATTAAGAATGGAGACCATGAAAAATTATCTGTTTATGAATGTGGTTTTTTACCATATGGAGACTCTAGATCTAAATTTGAAGTCCGTTTCTTCCTTGTAGCTATTTTATTTATCATTTTTGATTTAGAAATCTCATTTCTATTTCCCTGATCTGTTTGTATCGATCAATTAGGAACTTTTGCTTATTGAACTATGTATATTTTCTTATTTATTTTAACTGTAGGACTTGTATATGAGTGAAATAAAGGAGGTCTTGAATGAGAATAATCACCCTTTACTCCCTTGTACTCCCTTAATGGTTAAGGAAAGGGGGGGAAAGATAATTTTAACAAGGTTCAACCCCTGCTTAAATTAAATGAAAAAACTTTATAAGTTTACAATTGATAATGCCTATAATCGGGAACAATTAAGACAATATGATCATTGTCCCGCCGTATATCTTATTCAAAATAATGTAACCAAAGATGCATATATAGGAGCTTCAATGAACCTAGGAAAGAGAATACGAAATCATCTTATAAAACAATATAATCATCCACAATATACTCTTTATTTACTACATGTATCTGACTATAGGGAGCTTTTTAAATGAGAACTATTTTATATAAATTATTATAAAGACTTAATTAATTTATGAAATAAAACAGAACCTAAACCCTCAGGTTATACACCAAATCACTTAAATCATAGTAATGAACAGTTACTAAAGTTTAAATCTAAATTTAACTCTGTTAGGAGTAAACCTATTTCTCATGGTCCAGTTATTGATTTTATTTCAATCAAACATGCAGCTGCATATTACCAATTGCACAGAAATTCAGTTACAACTGCCTTAAATAGTGGTAAGCCTGCCAAAGAAATTATTTTTACCAGACTTAATTAATCAACTGAAACGAAACTTTTATTTGATTCTTGACCAAAATGTTTAACTTGACATATTTAGGAACATATCATAGTAATTGCTTTAATTAGGTTCAAACCCTGATTAAATTAAACTTACTATGAGAATTCTTAAAACTCATCCCTTACTATCCGCAGTCAATGGCCTATTAATTGACTTGCCCGTACCATCTAATATTTCATATTTATGAAATTTTGGATCATTATTAGCTGTAGTACTTGTTATTCAATTAGCAACAGGTATCTTTTTAGCTATGCACTATACGCCTCATATTGACTTAGCTTTTAATTCAGTTGAACACATTATGAGAGACGTTAACTGAGGTTGATTTATCCGTTATGCTCATGCAAATGGAGCTTCTATGTTTTTCGTACTTGTATATATTCATGTAGGACGTGGACTATATTATGGTTCATACACTAAGCCTCGTGAAATGCTTTGAAACATTGGAGTTATTATCCTTGTTCTTATGATGGCTACTGCTTTTATCGGTTATGTTCTTCCATGAGGACAGATGTCGTTCTGAGGTATAACTAATTTGCCTCAAATGTATTTTTATGAAACATAAAATAAGTTCTAAACATAGAATAAATTCTAAACATAGAATAGGCCCTCATAGTCTAGAAATTCATTCTATTCTTTATGGTACTTTACTAGGAGATTCTCATGCGGAACAAAGATCTTATAAAACCAATGCTGGTAATACAATTTTAGGAAATACTAGAATTAGTTTTCAACAAGAAAATACTAATGTTAGTTACTTGATGTGATTATGAAAAATATTTTCTAAAAATAACTACTGCACTAATAAAAAACCTAAAATATTAACTAGAATTGGAAAACGCGGAAAAAAGAGATACTATTATAGAATCAATACTTACACCTATGGCACGTTTAATTGATATCGTGATCAATTTTATAATAGTAAAGGTGAAAAACGCGTACCTAAAAACTTAGAAAAACACTTAAATCCATTAGCTTTAACCTGTTGGTTTATGGATGATGGAAGCAAATGCGGTTCTGGTTGCAAATTGGCAACAAATGCTTTTTCTTACGATGATTGTAACTTTATTTGTAAAGTATTATGTTCACGTTATAATATAAAAGCAACTGTCCAAAGTGCTGGTAAACACCAACAATGAATTGTTTATATTTGAGCAGAAAGTGTTCCTACTTTTCAGAACATAGTTCTTCCTTATTTAAATAAATCAATGTATTATAAGATTCATTTATAAAAATATATAGTATAGAGTAAATATTTTATTTCAGTAAACGTTTATTCGGAAGAAATAAAAGACTACTATGCTACACTCGTGAAAACGGTCAAAAATATATCTATAATATCAAGACCGTCGGTTGAATAAACAATCGCTACAGACTGGTTCACTTGTGGGTGTCTGCAATGATGCTTAATGTACAGTCGGACTCTCTTTTGAAGATTCAAAACCAAGGCCCCAATGTAATTCCATAGTTAAAACCTCAAAATTTGTTTAAACTTAAGGTCGTGAGGAGTACAGATTTATCAAGAATATAGATTGATTTCTTGATAAGGCGAGAGATTGGCCACTGTTATTACTAACTTATTAAGTGCTATTCCATTTGTTGGAGACGACATTGTTCAGTGATTATGAGGAGGTTTCGCTATTTCTAATGCTACATTAAATAGATTCTTTTCACTTCACTATTTACTACCTTTTGTAATTACTGGTGCCGTAATTTTACATATTGTTGCTTTACACGAACATGGTTCAAATAACCCTTTAGGTGTAGACGGAAATATTGATAAGATTCCTTTCCATCCATATTATACTACAAAAGATGCTGCTGGTCTTGCCGTATTTGTTTTATTATTTGCTGCAATTGTATTCTATATTCCTAATGATATGGGACACCCAGATAATTATATCCCAGCCAACCCATTAGTAACACCTCCACATATTCAGCCTGAATGATATTTCTTATTTGCTTATACTATTTTGAGATCTATTCCTGATAAATTATTAGGAGTTATTGCGCTATTTGGTAGTCTATTAATTTTATTAGTAATGCCAGTTGCTCATACTTCACATATCAGATCTTCTCAATTTAGACCAATTGCTAAATTCTTCTTCTGAACACTTGTAGGATGTTTTATCATTCTTACATTTATTGGAGCTTGTCCCGCTGAAGAGCCATATGTTATTATTGGACAGATAGCTTCTGTATATTATTTCATGTTCTTTTTAGTTATTACACCAGCTGTTGGTATTTTAGAAAATAAACTTCTTAAGCTTGAACTTGACTAAATTTATATATACTTCAATTATATCATCCTCTAACTATATTATTGTGAGGGTGGTAAAAATTGGTTCATGGCGTTGTGGCCGAGTGGTTTAAGGTGATCGACTGTAAATCGATTGAAGAGATTCATCGGGGGTTCAAATCCCTCCAACGCTACATTTTAAAATTAAAATATCCAAATAAAACTTTATTATATAATTTAAATTCTATTCACGGTATATCAAATCATAGAGCTCGAAAAATGTCTATTGCTATAGGTGTTACTCCTCAAACTATATTAAAACATATTTCACCTAAAAAAATTGATGCACTTTATCAAATCTTAAATTATTATAACAATTTAAATAATAATCAAGCTATTCATAAAAATATTATGCGATTTAACAAAACTAATATTGATCGTCTTATTAAAATTAACTCATTAAGAGGAAGAAGACATAAAGCTAAACTTCCTGTTAGTAGAGGTTCACGAACACGAACTAATGCTGTCTCGTGTAAAACCTCTTTTAAATATTAATCCTTACTACTCACTCAAGGGGAGTTGGGAATGCCCTTTTAGCTCAGTTGGTAGAGCGTTTGTTTTGTAACCAGAAGGTCCTCGGTTCAACTCCGAGAGAGGGCACAAACGGAGAAATGATTAGAATGGTATTATGATCCCCTGCTAAGGGATGACCTCACGGTTTTGTGGGTTCGATTCCCACTTTCTCCGATCTAACTTATAAAAATAAAGTTATGAAAATAAAATCGTTATGATTGTTTACCATTTCAAAGAAATTTTTTATAGAATATTATATATTTTATTCTCCTTACTTTTATCTATTATTGTTGTATGAGCTGTCAAAGAAAATTGATTAAATACTTTATGTGATATTCCTCTTGTATATATACAACTTTCTGAAGCTTTTTTTTCTTATCTTCATTTAGCTATATATACTTCTCTTATTATTAATTTACCATATATTTCTTATCACATTTTATCTTTCTTGTCACCTGGATTGTATGAATATGAATTTCATAATTATAGATATCTCACTATTCTTTTTAATATATTATTTATTTTGATTTCTTTTGTTTATTTCCTTTTCTTACTTCCTACTATTGTTCAATTTTTTATAGAATTTGATTCCTTAGTCTTACAACCTACTGTTACATTAAGTGATTATGTACAATTCATTATTCTTATTGTAAATCTAGCTTTTTTTACTTTGATTATTCCTTTATTGACCTTTACTGTACGTGTTAACGGATATCGAAAATTTATTTATATGGCTCTGTTGCTTATTTCAGCTTTCATTACTCCTCCTGATGTTTTTTCTTTATTACTAACTACTATACCAACTCTTATTCTTTTTGAATTTGCTACATTTATTAATACATTACTAAAAAAACACAGAAATACCCAATTAACATCCACGGACCTGTAGTAAAGAGGCATTACCATCGCCTTCAAAGCGATTATCGGAAGTTCGATTCTTCCCGGGTTCGCAACACTTAGATTATAGGTGGTGTGAAAGTTATGATAGTGGTTCGACGCCCTCATCAACTTTATTCTGCAATCTTTAATACCATTATTTTTAATTCCCACGAGTGGGTTTTTTATATTATTATTCGCAAAAAATCAATTGAGAGAAATTGCTCTTGTTACTAGTATTCTTACTTTCTTAGAAAGTTTAAGATTATGAATTAATTTTGACTATCTTTCTTCTGATTTCCAATTTTCATTTACTTTAAATTGAACCAACGAATATGCCTTTTTCTTTGGAATCGATGGAATTAGTTTATTTTTTGTTGTATTAACAACTTTACTTATTCCTATCTGTTTATTAGCTAGTTGAGATACTATTAAAATTATGAGAAGAGAATATTTATTATGTTTTATCGGACTTGAAGTTATTTTAATTGGAGTTTTCACTATTTTAGATCTTTTAGGATTTTATATCTTATTTGAAGCTGTTCTTATTCCCATGTTTTTAATTATCGGTGTATGAGGAGCCAGAGAACAAAAAATTACTGCTAGTTATTATTTCTTCTTTTATACTTTAATTGGATCTGTTCTTATGTTATTAAGTATTTTCTATATCTATAGTATCACTGGAACGACTGACTACTTAACTTTATTGAATTATGCGATCGATACTGACGCACAAAATATCATTTTCTTATGTTTCTTTGCTAGTTTAGCAGTTAAAATCCCTAAATTTCCTTTCCATATTTGATTACCATATGCTCATGTAGAAGCTCCTGTCGCAGGTAGTGTTATTCTAGCTGGAATTTTAATTAAATTAGGTGCTTATGGATTTATCCGATTTAGTTTACCTTTATTACCTGATGCTTGTTTATATTTTACTCCTCTCGTATTTACTTTAGCTGCTTTAGCCATTGTTTATGCTAGCCTAACTACTATGAGACAAACTGATCTAAAACGAGTTATTGCTTACTCTAGTGTAGGACATATGGGCGTTGTTATGTTAGCAACATTCTCATTATCTGTTATTGGAGTTGAAGGAAGTATTTTCTTACAATTAGCTCATGGACTTGTTAGTTCTGCTCTCTTTATTATCGTAACCCTACTTTATGAAAGACATCATAGTCGTGTTATTAAATATTATAGAGGAATTACTGTAACAATGCCTATTTATTCTGCAATCTTCTTATTCTTTACTTTAGCTAATATTGCTGTACCATTAAGTTGTGGATTTATTGGGGAATTTCTTGCTTATTTAGCTGTATTCCAAGTTAATCCATTTATTGCTATTGTATCATCTTTAGGAATTATCTTATCTGCTGGTTATGCTTTATTCTTATATAATAGAATTGCTTTCGGTAGCATGAGTAAATATATTCAACACTCTATTTATTCAAGAGATGTTACACGAAGAGAATTTTATGTTTTATTACCATTAATGTTTTTAACTCTATTACTAGGGGTTTACCCACAAATGGTATTAGATCCTATGCACGCTTCTGTTATTAAAATTTTTATGTAATTAATATTAGGTGTTTAATCTAAACATTCTACTTTCTTACTTTCCCTAACCTTCTCTTTATTCTGATTTATTCGTCTTAAAGGGGGAAAACAGGGACTGTAAGTCCTTTTTATAAGGTTCAAATCCTTATATTAAAGGTTTATGGAAACATTTCTATTTTGATTATGGTCTGGTAGTGCCATCTTTAGCGGAAGTAAAGTAATTACTGCAAAAAACCCTATTATTTGTGTTTTTTGACTGGTATTAGCTTTTATTAATTCTGCTTTTTTACTACTCTTATTAGGATTGGAATTTATGCCTATCTTATTTATTGTTGTTTACGCCGGAGCTATTGCTATTTTATTCTTATTTGTAGTTATGCTTTTAAATATTAAATTAGTTGAAATTAACGAAAATACTACTCGTTATGTTCCTATTGGAGCCATGATTGGCTTTATTTTCTTATATCAAATTTACTTTGTTTTAACTTCTGAAATCACTAATTGACAACCTAGTTGAGATGTTTTTGATTTTACCACTGTTTATCACTTATCTAATATTGAACAATTAGGTGTTTTACTTTATAGTGATTATTGATTATACTTTCTTGTAAGTAGTTTAATTCTATTAGTTGCTATGATTGGAGCTATTGTTCTTTGTTTATATCACGAATCTGGAGTGCGTCGACAAGATTTATTTGCACAAGTTGCAACTGAATATGATCGAACTATCACTAATTATAAACTATAATGTTAGCTAATTTTTATTGAATCTTACCTGAAGTCTTTTTAGCTACTGTTTCTACTGTTATGCTAGGCTACGGATGTATTCTTATTAAGTTTGGAAAAAAAATTCAACAATTAAGAAAATTACATATTATGGTTATTATTAGCTTTGTTATTACTGCTTTAATGTTAGTTGAACAATTAGGATGAACTACTGATTCTACTATTTATGTCGCTAATGGATACTTAACCTCTAATGAGTATATTACTTCTATTAAATTAATCTTAGTATTAAGTAGTGCTCTTATACTTACTCTATCTTTAGAAGCTACTGTTATGGATAAAATTATGGACTATGAGTTCTCTCAATTAGTTCTTTTATCTACTTTAGGTATGATGCTTCTTGTATCTTCTAATGATTTTGTTATGCTTTATTTAGCCGTTGAATTATTAAGTTTATCTTTTTATGTTCTTGCTGCTATTAAAAGAGATAGCCAACATTCCACTGAAGCTGCTCTTAAATATTTCTTATTAGGTGCTCTAAGTTCTGGATTATTATTATTTGGAATGGCTCTTGTTTATGCATTTACTGGGGAAACTGGCTTTGATGCTTTAAGTAATATTCTATGATATGATAGTGTTGATACCGAAGTTACTATTGGTGCTACATTTATCTTTATTGCTTTACTATTTAAAGTTGCCGCTGCTCCCTTCCATCAATGAATTGTTGATACTTATGAAGGTGCTCCCACTATTGTAACTGCTTTCTTTGCTATTGTACCTAAGATTGCTACTTTAGGTGTTATTATTCTTCTTTTATGTGGACCATTCTTAGCTTTATTTGATCAATTACAACCATTAATTGCATTTACCGCCGTACTTTCATTATTAATTGGTTCTATTGGAGCTCTAAATCAAGCTAAAATGAAAAGACTTCTAGCTTATTCTGCTATTACTCATATCGGATTTTTATTAATTGGAGTATTGCCTAATACATTATTAAGTCTTAATGCTGCTTTTGTTTATATTTTCTTGTATATTATTATGTCTTTTAACACTTTTACTTTTGTTCTAGGAACTTTTAAACATGGAAATTTCATTACACAATTGTCTGGATTATCACGGTATAATCCTGTATTAGCTTTTACTTTTGCTTTCACTTTATTGTCAATTGCTGGGGTACCTCCTCTTGCTGGATTTTACTCTAAATACTTAGTATTATTACAAGCTATTAATGAAGGATTTTATGTCGTTGCATTTATTGCTATTATGGCTTCATGTATTGCTTCATTTTATTATCTGAGAATTATTAGATGAATGTTTTTCAAAGACAATCAATTCTTTCATATGAAAGATATTGGTGATTGTATTTATCCTGTAAATACTTCTTTATGTGTTTCTTTCACTCAATCTATCATTTTAGGTGCCACAACTTGAATTATTCTAACTTTCTTGTTTTATCCTGCACCTTTTGTTACATTCTCTATGAATGTATTATTAACTTCTCTTGTATAATAATATCAAAAGATATACCCGGGTTACACAAACCGGGTATTATCACAAATTCACTCTTTTCTTTCATTCTTAAATTAATTCGGCCGAAATGAAACTTTTATTTGATTTTTGACCAAAATGTTTAACTTGACATATTTAGGAACATATCTTTAATATTACTCTTTCAATAGTAAGGAAGACGAATGGTTAGTCAATAGGCTCATGACCTAGCTGTAATCGGTTCGAATCCGGTCCTTGCTACATTAGTTCAATCTCTATGATTGAACTCTAAATTCATAATTAATATTCCTCGAAACCTCACGGTACAATGGAAACACTTTACTACTCTAAAACTGAGCTTATATTATCCCCTCCTACACAATAAACGGAATGGGATATACAACATGCAGACGCTTTTATGCCAAACTGCTGCTTACTAGCTTATAATTATTTATAAAATATGTTCTCAAAGAACAGTACTCTCTTGAAAGGGAGAGCTTTTTTATACATCTTTATTCTTTTTTAAATAATGGTACGACAACCAAGGCCGGTTTTTTAAAAGATAGAAATATTTCAGTATAAATTCGGACGATATCAAGACGCGTTTATAACATCACTTTCTTAAGTTATCGGTGCAAATCCCGCGCGGAAAATAAAGGTCCGCAACAAAGAGTCCCCTCTGAAAATTTTAAACAAAAGCCCTAGCACTCAAGATCTACACTTTAAATTCAGATTCTTGTTTATACGGAATTAAGGCCCCGTCTAGGAAGTTACTTTTGGCTCCATATAGTTATTCTATTATATAATGTATACGTTATAATACCTTAGTTAAAACATATACTAACATATTCTAAATTCACATTTTTATAATACATATAACTAAATCAAATTGTACTTGATTTATAACAAAATATGGAGAGGGTGGAGACAAATGCACGTCTCTAGATTATACTTATAAAGTATATTAATAAATACTGATTCATAATAGGAATTCAAATTTAAATACTAAATATTAACCATTACTTATTATACAATCATAATTACCACCGCAGGTGGTTCTTACAAAACCATATTTATTTATATACCTCTAATCTATACTGGAATAAGAGCCTGGATATGTGCATCGTGATTTTTATTTCCCCCCCTAAAAAACACTGTTTTTCACCCATTTTAGGCCATTTTAGGCCCTTTTTAGCCCGTTTTAGGCCCTTTTTAACACCACTCAGACACTTTTGAATTTTACTGTGCATCCTGATTGAATTTTTTGATTACGATGCACAGTTGAGGGGTTATTTATAAAAAAGGAGCATCCATAATTCAGTTGGTAGAATAACGACCTTCTAAGTCGTAAGCCGAAGGTTCAAGTCCTTCTGGATGTTTCACAAATGAGATAAAGATCGACTCTTATCATTTGTTTTATGTACTCACTTATTTTATATTTTCCTTTATTTAGTGCTGCAGCTGCGGGACTATTTGGAAGACATCTTGGTGAAAAAGGTGCAGGTTATCTTACTACTGGATGTATTATGATTACTGCGGCCTTAAGCTACTTTTCTCTATATGAAAGTGGATTATGTGGAACAGCCACATATATTCACCTATGGACTTGAATGGACACTGGACTTTTCCAGGTTAATTTTGGTCTTATGTTTGATTCAGTTACAACGTGTATGCTTATTCTTGTAACTACGGTTAGTAGCCTTGTTCACATGTATTCAACGGGTTATATGGCGGGAGATCCCCATGTTCCTCGTTTTATGAGTTATTTATCACTGTTTACTTTCTTTATGATTATTTTAGTTACAGGAGATAACTTATTACAACTATTTATTGGTTGAGAAGGAGTTGGACTATGTTCATATCTTCTAATTAATTTCTGATATACTAGAATTCAAGCCAATAAGTCAGCTATTAAAGCTATGGTTATTAATAGAATTGGAGATGTAGGACTTGCATTAGCAATGTTCGTATGTTATGATGTGTTTAAGTCACTTGACTTTAATACTATTTTTCCTTTAGTTCCCACAATGGTTGACGCCCCATTTTTCCTATTAGGATATCAATTTAACGCAATTACTACGATTGCCATCTTATTATTTGTTGGTGCTGTAGGTAAATCTGCTCAATTAGGATTACATGGATGATTACCAGATGCTATGGAGGGACCTACTCCGGTATCAGCTCTTATTCACGCTGCGACAATGGTTACAGCTGGGGTATTTTTAATCATTAGATGTTCACCTTTAATTGAATATTCAGAAACAGCATTAGCAGTAATTACTGTTATTGGTGCATCAACAGCATTTTTTGCTGCTTCTGTAGGACTAGTTCAAAATGATATCAAAAAGGTTATTGCTTATTCTACTTGTTCACAATTAGGATATATGGTATTCGCTTGTGGTGTAAGTAATTATGCAACAGGTTTATTCCACCTTGTTAATCACGGTTTCTTTAAAGCGCTTTTATTTTTATCAGCCGGATGTGTAATTCACGCAATGGCAGATGAGCAAGATATGAGAAAGCTTGGAGGTTTAGTTAAAGCTATTCCTTATACATACTCAATGATGCTTATCGGTTCATTATCATTAATGGGATTCCCATTTATGACTGGATTCTATTCAAAAGATGCTATTCTAGAATTAGCATATGGATCATTTACTTTACATGGTACTTTTGCTCATTGACTAGGTACTATTTCTGCATTCTTTACTGCTTTCTATTCTATGAGATTAACTGTTCTGACTTTCTTAACTCCCACAAATGCACCTCAATCTGTATTTAAAGGCGCACATGAATCACCTTGAAACATGTCGTTTCCTTTATTAGTATTAGCTTTTGGAGCTATTTTTGTAGGATATCTAGGACGAGATGCCTTTATTGGTGTTGGTTCAGAATTCTTTAAACATGCTATTTATGTAGCACCACAACATATGAATGTATTAGATGCTGAATTTATTCCAGTTTTAACTAAGTGAACTCCGGTTTTATTTAGTTTCGCAGGAGCAGGTTTAGCTACTGTTCTATATTCTATTCCTAATAATGGATTATTTTCACTTATTTATTCTAATCTAGGTAAAAATATTTATACTTTCTTAAATAATAAATGACACTTTGATTATGTTTTCAACCATTATATTGCTAAACCATCATTAATGTTTGGACATAATGTATCATATAAAATTATTGATAGAGGGTTAATTGAATATATTGGACCACGAGGAATTGTTGCTGTGTTAATGAATTTAACTAGAACTGCTTCTAATCTACAATCAGGTTATATCTATAATTATGCGTTCACTATTTTCTTAGCTACAACATTGATTTTAATTATTATTCCAAGTGATTTACAATCATATTTACAACTATTATTAATTCTTCCAATTTTTGCTTATTTAACAAGCCTTAAGACACAAGAAGACTAATATAACTACTATTAACCTCCTTATACCCCCTTATTTCTGGGGGTAGAGGTTACCAGTGAAATTAATCACCTGAAACGAAACTTTTATTTGATTTTCGACCAAAATGTTTAACTTGACATATTTAGGAACGGATATAGAATTAATCGGCTGAAACGAAACTTTTATTTGTTTTTTGACCAAAATGTTTAACTTGACATATTTAGGAAGATATATTAAAATATCTACTTAACCGACTAAACAAAAGAATATTAATCGGCTGAAATGAAACTTTTATTTGTTTTTTGACCAAAATGTTTAGTTTGACATATTTAGGAACAGAATCTTTAAATATGAAATTAATCGGCTGAAACGAAACTTTTATTTGATTTTTGACCAAAATGTTTAACTTGACATATTTAGGAAGAAAATCTTTAATTATGCGGTGTGTTGGCAGAGCGGTCGAATGCGTTTGCCTTGAAAGCAAAAGTTGATTAAAGTCAACCCTGAGTTCGAATCTCAGACACACTGATTCTACTAATTTATTAATTGGGGATTTAGCTCAGTTGGTAGAGCGACACTTTTGCACAGTGTAGGTCAAGGGTTCGACTCCCTTAATTTCCACAAAACGTTTAAAACCTATGAGGGTGTGTCGGAATTGGTAGACGAGCGTGGTTTAGGCCCGCGTACCATAAGGTGTGAGAGTTCAAGTCTCTCCACCCTTAATTTAAAATTTATTAATATGAAAAAAAATATTATAAAACAAAAACAAAAAACTCATATTTGAAAAACGAATAAAGAGGACCAATTATTATATAAATTAATTAGTAATAATAAAATTCTCCCATTATCTATTCGTACAACGGCAGCTAATAAATGTCACGAAAATCATTTAAAACAACATGTCAGAAAGGTATGTTTAACAACAGGAAGATCTCGAGGTTTAATCAAAAGATATAGATGTTCAAGAATTAAATGAAAAGGATATATTCAAGAAGGATTAGTAGCTGGAGTGAAGAAATCTTCTTGATAAATAAATTATGCCAAAAGATCATTTATCAGATTTTGTAACACGATTTAAAAATCGTAAAAAAGATACGTTAGTATTATATAACACAAAGAAAATCAAAGAAATTCTAAATGTTTTAAAAAAGTCAAAATTAATTGATTTCACAGTAACAGATGAAACATTTAAATTTTTAACATTAAACATTAAGAGTAATAATATACGATCTATGCAAGTGATGTCTAAACAATCAAGACATAAATATATGAATTATAATAGTTTATTAACAGATCCTAGATTAAAACAAACGTTAAGTTTTTATATCTTAACTAATAGTGAATGAGGTTGAATAACATCAACAGAAGCTTTAAATAAAAAAGTAGGTGGCAAAGTAATTCTTTGAATTAAACTTTTTCTTGACTAAAAATGTCATACTCTTTTTTTGCTCAGTTTGAAGTACTTAGAATTCTTCCAATTCACCCATTTGGAAACTTCGATATTTCAATTACAAATGCAACAGTTTTTATGTTGATTCCTTTTGTTTTATTTCTTTTTCTATTTAATACAAATAGTAAAGATGGTAACATTGTTCCAGGAAGATATCAATCAATTTTAGAAATTGCATATACAACTATTAATGATATGCAAAAAGAAAATGTAGCGCACGGAGATGGAGCGAAATTCTTTCCATTCCTATTTTCACTTTTCATTTTCTTAGCTTTAATGAATCTTATTGGATTAATTCCTTATACTTTTACTCCTACTTCTCATGGGGCCGTTAGTTTCGGTTTAAGTATTAGTATTTTTATTGCTTGTACAATTATTGCTGTACGAACTCATGGACTAGATTATATGTCAATGTTTATGCCTAATGGTGCACCTATGGGAATGGGTCCATTCTTAGTTCTTATTGAATTTATTAGCCACTTAGCTAAGCCAGTTTCATTAGGATTACGACTTGCAGGTAACATTACGGCTGGTCACATTTTATTTACTATTTTATCTAGTTTTATCTGACAGATGCTATGTGCAGGAGGATTAGTTGCAGTTGGTGGATTATTTCCATTAGCAATTACTTTTGCCATTGCTGTTCTTGAAATGGGAGTTGCCATGATTCAAGCTTACGTATTCTGTTTATTAACTACTCTTTACTTAAATGACTCAATTCATTTACATTAATTATATATTATGCCACAATTAGCCACAGAAACATTTGTTACTCAATATTTTTGATTAGTTCTTACTTTATGTCTATTTCATTACCTAGTTGTTACAGAAGTTATGCCACACATTTCTTTAACGCTTAAAGCTCGTAATTTTCAAGCTGACGCTGTAACTGAAACAGCTACTAATGAAAGTATCACTTCTAGAGACTCAATTTTCGCTTCATCATTTACTGCAGCACCAGCTGCACCGTCAATTGAAGTACCGTTAAATATTCTAGAAATTAATACTTCTTCAATCAAATCACTTAAACTTTAATACAATATGTTTTGATCAATTATTGAATCATTAATTAAAATTGTATTAATTGTAGTACCTTTACTAATTGGATTAGCTTATCTAACTCTTGCTGAGAGAAAGACTTTGGCTTCAATGCAATTAAGAAAAGGACCTAACGTAGTCGGAGTATATGGGTTATTACAGCCTTTAGCCGACGGGGTAAAATTATTTTCTAAAGAAACTATCTTACCTACTCATTCAAACCTTGCAGTTTTCGTTATTGCTCCTGTATTAGGACTTATTCTAGCACTAGTATCATGAGCGGTAGTTCCTTATTCAGAAACAGCGGTATTATCAGATGTAAATGTATCTATCTTATATTTATTTGCGGTTGGTAGTATTAGTGTTTATGCTATTTTAATGGCCGGATGAGGAAGTAACTCTAAATATTCATTTTTTGGGGCTATTAGAGCCGCAGCTCAAATGATTAGTTACGAGGTTTGTATTGGTTTAATTATGCTTTCAAGTGTTATCTGTGCAGGTGAACTTAATCTAACAAAAATTGTTGAAGCGCAAAAAGATGTTTGATTTGTTGTTCCTTTATTTCCTGCCGCAGCTATGTTCTTTGTTGCTGCTCTTGCTGAAACAAATAGAGCTCCCTTTGATCATGCTGAAGCTGAAAGTGAATTAGTATCTGGATTTAACACTGAATATTCAGCGATGACGTTTGCATTATTTTTCTTAGCAGAATATGCACACATTATCCAGATGTCTTTAATTACCGCACTACTATTTTTTGGAGGTTGATTACCAATTATTCCATTTACAGAAGATATTATTCCATCTTATGTAAATCTTGGTATTAAAACAACCTTTTTCACATTCTGTTTTATTTGAGTAAGAGCTAGTTTCCCTCGAATGAGATATGATGCTCTAATGCAATTATTGTGAAAAAGTTATCTACCCTTCTCATTAGCTTTCGTTATTTTTATTTCTAGTATCGTTTTCGTATTTAGTTAATTCTAATATCGTTTTCGTATTTAGATTGTTCCTTTTTTCATTTAGTGAGAAAAGGAACTAATAATAGCGATAATAAGGTAGAGAATCTGGTATTTATGTTGACCTGCAAAGTCGATTACGAGGGTTCGAATCCCTCCTTTACTTTTATAATATAATAAAGTTCGAATCTTTATTTTATTAAATAGGCTTTAATAATGGGCCTGAATGAGCGCTACACGCGGGATTAATACATGCAAGTCGTATGATATTTTGTATAAAAACAAAACCATGGCGTCCGGGTGAGTAATAATAAAGAACGTACCTATCGATAAGGGATAATTTAAATACCTTTTAAAAGATTCATTGAGAATCGTTGATAGAGTGGCTTTATTTGTATTAGCTAGTTGGTAGAGTAAAAGACAACCAAGGCGAAGATGCATAGCTGGTGTGAAAGCACGTCCAGCCACATTCGCACTGAAACAAGGGCGAAACTTACAATGTGAGGCAGCAGTAATGAATATTTCCCAATGAACTAACGTTTGAGGAAGCTACGCGTAAAATCATGGTGATTCTAGAAACGATCTGATCACAATATAATGATAGAAAAAAATTTTATAATGAAAGATTTTTGGGCAAAGGCCAGCCTAACACATGTGCCAGAAGGATCGGTTATACATGGTGGCCAAGCGTTATTCTATAACTTAAGGCGTAAAGGGTGTCTAGGCTGGAATAGAAGTCGTTATTTAAAGGCTAGTTTGAAATCTAGTAGGGATAACGAAACACTAATTCCTAGAGTTAGATAGAGGATTGCGGAATGACTCAGGGACCGATAAAATGGATTGATCTGAGTAGGAACACCAAAGGCGAAGGCAGCAATCTGGGTTTTAACTGACGCTGAAACACGAAAGTCTGGGTAGCAAAACGGATTAGATACCCGTGTAGTCCAGTACTGTCAACGATGAATGCTAGCTATAAGGTTTTAACTTTGTGGCGTAGGTAACCCGTTAAGCATTCCGCCTGAAGACTACGGCCGCAAGGCTAAAATTCAAATTATTTGGCGGTTCTTAGCACCGACTGAGGCTCATGTGGTTTAATGTGACGATCCGCGCGTAACCTTACCTTTCCTAGTATGATATATATTTATTATTCAGATGCTGCATGGCTGTCGTCAGTTCGTGTTTTGTAATGTTTGGTTAAGTCCGTTCAACGAACGCAACCCTCAGATTAAATTAATATTTTCTTTAATTAACTGCTATTGTAAAATGGAGGAAGGTGGGGATCACGTCAAGTCCTTATGGCTTTTATGGAAAGGGCTACACATGTGACATAATGGCAAAGACAATATTTCAGTTAATAGCGATATTTTCTCAATAATAAAACTTTGTCCCAGTTTGGATTCGAGACTGTAACCGTCTCGATGAAAGCAGATTAGTTAGTAATCGGAAAGTAGAGCGTTCCGGTGAATTAAAACACTAAGTTCGTACAAATCGCCCGTCAATAGCGGGAAGGTTGGATTGTTCCCAAGCTCTCAAAGTATTTATTTCTATTCTTAACGGAACGATAAATATAATGGTTGTAAAGAATGTCCTCTAACCGGCTATAAGTCGTAACACAGTAGCCGTACTGGAAAGTGCGGCTGGATGAATCTTATTAAAACTCAAACTTTTAATTTAGATTATTAATGATACTATAAAGATAACTGGCACTAATAGCTCAGTTGGTAGAGCTTACCGCTTCGGTTGGTAGGGCCGGAGGTTCGACTCCTTCTTAGTGTTTAAGGCCGGATTAGTTTAATGGTAAAATAACTTCCTTCCACGTAGTTGTCATGGGTTCGATTCCCATATCCGGTATAATAGCATAAATAATCTCTTTTATTCGATGAATGATTCTGGGTTAATATGAAAAGAAGGATGCATAAAAAGCAAAAGTGCTACAGGAGAAGTATTGATTGTAGCATATCCTATGGAGAAATCCAATTCTAATAAAAACGATGAGAACTGAAACATCTTAGTATCATCAGGAACAGAAATCAATCGAGAATAAGGTAGTAGCGGTGAGCGAACCCTTATTAAAGCCCACTATAATAAATTATAACAATAAATAAATTCGAAGTTTAAAAAACACCATAGAGTATAAAGAAGTTACGTAGAATTTTAGTTTTTATTATAACGAGTAGAGTCAATATTGACTTGAATATAGGAGTACTAACTTCTAAGGCTAATTACATATTAACACCGATAGCGTACAAGTAACGTGAGTGAAAATTGAAAAGACTGCTTCGCAGTGTGAAAGAAATACTGAAATCGAAAAAGAAAAGCAGCTCATAATCGAGTTTACCTTTTGTATAATGGATTTGCTAGTTATAATTGTAAGCATGATGCAAATCATAGTGAAAACAAGTCTTAATAGGGCGTAGTTTATAATTATAAACCCGAAACCAAGTGATCTAGACATGGGCAGGCTGAAGATTTAATTAAATTGGAGGGCCGAACCGCTGTATGTTGCAATATGCTCGGATGATCTGTGTCTAGTGGTGAAATGCTAATCGAACTTGGATATAGCTGGTTGTCTCCGAAACATATTTAGGTATGGCGCTTAAGAAATTTTTTATGCGGTAAAGCACTGATTAGATCATTGGCTTCTCTACGAGTTGTACTTTATCTATTCAAACTCAGAATTCATAAAAATTAATTATTAAGTAGGCAGTCTTAGGGCGAGAAGGTCTTATGACGCGAGGAAAACAATCCAGATCTAATGTTAAGGTCATTAATAAAATATAAGTGTGAAAGGCATTATATAAATTCAAACAATTAGGATGTGGGCTTAGAAACAGCCACATTTAAAGATAACGTAACAGTTCACTAAACAAGCTAATATATATAACCCGAAGATTCAGGTGGCTTAATATTTTAACCGAAACATAGAATACAATTTTATATTGTATGGTAGGAGACCGTTCTCTATTTTAACTTAATATTACTGCAAGGTAATAAATAAATAATGAGAAGTGACAATGCAAATATGAGTAACTATAAGATCTTGAGAAAAGATCCGCCGAAAGTCCAAGGTTTTTTCAGATTTATGATGATCAAACTGTTTACTAGGCAGCCCCTAAGATATAAATGAAAATCACTATCGATGGGTACTATTCTAATCTGACGTTTATTCCCTAATGAACCGAGAAAGAAGATAGAATAAGAAAACTGTACTAAAACTAACTCAAGTGGACGGGTAGAGTATACTAAGGCGATAGGAGAATTATCCATAAGGAACTCGGCAAATTGTTCTCGTACGTTCGCAAGAAGAGAACCCTTTGGGGAGCATAAAATCGGGAGGCGGAACTGGTTACCAAAACCACAGCTTTAAGCTAAGACATATGTCGTTGTATTTGAAGTGACTCCTGCCCAATGGCTGTAATCGAAATTACTTAAAGTATATAAGGTCAGCTTAATGGCGGCCCTAACCCTGAGGGTCCTAAGGTAGCGCAATCAATATCCAGTTAATTGCTGGAAAGTATGAAAGGAGTAATCATGCCTCTACTGTCTCATGGATAAACCTAGTGAAATTGGATTTGTAGTGAAGATACTACATCAGTGTTGTGGGACAAGAAGACCCTTGCAGCTTTACTGCTATGTTGTCATGTTCATTTTTTCTTTGTATGTAGGATAGCTGGTAGTCTATAATCTCATATCGCTAGATATTCGGATAGACGAAAGATGAAATACCAGTTTCAAAGTTTTAAATGGTACTAATCCTTAATAGGGAGAAAATGGCATCAGAGGTAGTTTTACTGGGGCGGTAGCCTTTTAAAATGTAACAAAGGCTTTCAATAGGTTGGTTCAGCTTCATTAGAAATGATGCTTTGAGTGTAAGAGCATAAACCAGCTTGACTGTGAGACCGATGGGTCAAACAGGGTCGAAA
>JACLAD010014595.1_pt1 | contig 33720 bp, 32 predicted proteins | sample 8027901 | NCBI WGS metagenome assembly JACLAD01 (sample SAMN15725071, study PRJNA655200) | protist metagenome | isolation source: fluorescence activated cell sorting (FACS) single amplified genomes of... | place: Spain: Blaines Bay Microbial Observatory, Mediterranean Sea | collected 2016-07-05 | reverse complement strand
AGGGTGTCTCGAGACCTGCACGACGAGATCGGTCAGGCGCTGACCTCGGTTCTGCTGGGCCTGCGGCTCACCGAGGACGGCCTCGCGGCGGGCACCGACAGCCAGCAGGTGCGGCGGGAGCACTGGGCTGAAGTCCGCGGCCTTGTTGCGGATGCGCTGGAGCGGGTTCGAAATCTGGCGTTTGAGTTGCGGCCTACCGTGCTGGACGACATCGGCCTGGTGCCCGCGCTCGACCGGCTGGTCAGCAGCATCCAGCAGCGGACCGGCATCGCGCTGGAGCTGGACGTGGAGGGACTCGGCGAGGCCGACCGGCTGCCGCCGGAGGTGGAGACCGTGTTGTACCGCGTGGTCCAGGAGGCGCTGACCAACGTGGTGCGGCACGCTGAGGCGACTGTCGTCGGCATCCAGCTGGTGGCCGATGACAGCCGGGTCCGAGCAGTGGTGGAGGACGACGGCCGGGGCTTCGACCCCAGCACGGCCCAGGAATCGTTGGGACTCGTGGGCATGCGAGAGCGCGCATCCATGACGGGCGGGTCGCTGCGGGTGGAGTCGGCTCCAGGCGCCGGCACGGTGGTGGTGGTGGAGGTGCCGGTTGGCTGAGTCGATCCGCATCATCTTGTGTGACGACCACACGGTGGTGCGGGCGGGGTTGCGGCGTGTGCTGGAGGAGCAGGAGGATCTGGAGGTGGTGGCCGAGGCGGGCACCGCCGCGGAGGCGGTCGCGCGGGCCGGCGAGCTTCACCCCGACGTGGTCGTGATGGACTTGGGTCTGCCTGATGCCAGCGGGATCTATGCCACGGGTTCGGTGTTGCGGGCCAGCCCGAGCAGCGCGGTACTGGTGTTGACGGTGCATGACGACATCGGCTATCTGCGGCGGGCCTTCGCTGCCGGCGCCACGGGCTATCTGGTCAAGGATGCCGCCGACACCGATCTGGTCACGGCGGTGCGCGCGTTGGCGGCCGGCGGCGCGCACGTACACCCGCGGCTGGGCGCTGCGTTGATGCGCCCCGACCCTTCACCGGCCGCCCTGGCAGGGCCTGGAGGTGAGCTGTCGGACCGTGAGATCGAGGTGCTGCGGCTGATCGCGCTCGGCTTGACCAACACCGAGATCGCCGAAAGGCTGGTGGTGTCGGTGCGCACGGTGGAGAGCCACCGCTCGCACATCCAGACCAAGCTTGGCGTCCGCTCCCGCGCCAAGCTCGTCAGCCTGGCCCGTGATGCCGGCCTGCTGGAGGAGCCAACGAACGGGCCGTAGCAACGCGGGCCGGCCATCAGTGGGCGTCCCGCCCACCACGTAGTTGTCCGGACACCTCCGTGCCCTCGGCGTTCGGGACTTCCCCAAGGAGGACTGACCCTTGGTCGGCCCAGCGTGTTGCAGTGCTGCACCCGGTGCCCATGCAGCACCATCATCGACCGTCGTCGCGTCGGAGGGGAAGCTCCACGATCAGCGACCTCGCGGCGCAGTGCTGCGTGCACACGACGGGGGGTCCAGCCCGAGGGACCCGCAAACCGGTCGAAGCGCCCGCTCTTCCACGCCAACAATCCGCTAAGCGCCGCCGCCGCCGTGCTCGGGTGCTCGCAGCGGTGACCTACCCGGCTCCCGGTCACCATGGTGTCTGCCGTGGCTCGATCGTGCTCGGCCCCTGTCGGCCTGTCATCCGGGGCAGGGACGCCTGCAGCGCTGTGTCGGGTGCGTAGCCTTCCGCAAGCAAGGATCGGTAGTCCACCCCGATGCCCGTAGCGGTGCGGCACGTCAGTCTTGTGCCCATGGACCTCATCAGCAGTGTTCTCACGCCCGGAGAGGACCCGGACTGCCCGGTGTGCGACCGGACCACCGTGGTCCTGGTGGCGCTGCGCCACCCGACGATGCGCCGCTGGAGCGACGAACTCCTCACCACAGAGCACGGCTTCTGGAGCGTGGTCCAACCGGGCGGCGAGGAACTGCTGGTGGACGCGATCGCCCGCACCAGTCCCGACCTGGTCGTGGTGGACGACGCCGACCTGCCGACCTGCTGCAAGGCAGCCCTGGAGGCCTTCGCACCCGACCGGGTCATCGTGGTAGGTCCGGAGCCCGATGAGTCCTACCGCCTGCGAGCGCTCGCTCAGGGCGCGGGTGGATGGTTGTGTCGCGAGCGCATCGCCGAGGAGCTCAGCGTGGCGATGCGGGCGGCGCTGGGCTGCCGCCACGATCCCTGCCCGCCCGACACGCCGGTGAGGCCAGCCGTCCTGTCAGCAGGCACCGTCCAATCACCGGACGTCTCCACCGGAGGTGGTGGGCTGGCATGACAGCGACGGTTCGTCTGTGCTCACCGGGATGCGTGACGCCTTCACGGTCGACCTTGATGCCTACCTTCCGATCACGATGAGGAGTGACGATGACACTGATCACTGCAACCAACACCCTGCTGGCTCAGTCGGCCGGCTGGTGGGATCACATGTCCGGCTGGGGTGGCGGCTGGATGTGGCTGTGGGGCACGCTGATGATGCTGTCCTGGGTCGCCATCATCGCTGGCGCGGTCTGGGTCGTGCTGCGCGGACGCGACGGTCGAAGCCGTGCCCAGGATCTGCTCGAAGAGCGGTATGCCCGAGGGGAGATCGACACCGAGGAGTACCGCGAACGCCTCGAGCAGCTGACCTGAAACCCGAAACCGTTCCTGGGTCTGGAGGCAACCATGGACCGCGGGGAGATGCGACGACGGCTTCGACGCGTGGAGGGCCAGGTCCGCGGGATCCAGCGGATGGTCGACACGGACCGCGACTGCGTGGACACCCTCGCCCAGATCGCAGCCGTCACGCATGCGCTGCAGATCATTGCGATCGAAGTGGTGGAAGCCGATCTGCGTCGATGCCTCGAGGGGCCGACAGTGACGGGCGACCCCGAGCAGGATCGACCGGATACGCTCACGCGCGTGCACACCGCGTTGACGAGGCTGCTGCGGATCTGAGGGTCCTGCGGTCGACCGCTCGAACCGTTCTCGACCGAATCGCGAGGTCCTGTCCTTGAGTTCTCCGCGCTACGAGCAGGCAAGCCTGACGTTGGCGGGCACCGTCGCCATGGGCACCGGCGTGATGATCGGCGCGGGCATCTTCGCCCTCACCGGCCAGGTCGCCGAGCTCGCCGGGCCGTGGTTCCCCGCGGCGTTCGTGCTGGCCGCGGTCATCAGCGGCTTCTCGGCCTACTCCTACATCCGCGTGTCCTCCACCTTCCCGTCGGCCGGCGGCATCGGCATGATCCTGCACAAGGCCTACGGCGATACCACGCTCACCGGTTGGGCCGCGCTGCTGATGGCCCTGTCGATGGTGATCAACGAGAGCCTCGTGGCCCGAACGTTCGGGACCTACCTGGTGCAGCCGTTCGACGTCGGCGAGGACAGTCTGCTGGTGCCGGGACTCGGGGTGGCGCTGATCGCCGCCGCCTTCGCCGTCAACGTCGCCGGCAACCAGCTGATCGACCGGGTGTCGAAGGTCACCGCGATCGTCAAGGTCGGCGGGATCCTGCTGTTCGCCGGCGCCGCGTTGTGGGCGTCGGGCTGGTCGGCGGCCGCAGCCAGCGGCGCCGACGCTGGTGCCGCCGGACCGGGCGGGGTCCTGGCCGGCGTGGCGTTGGCCATCCTGGCCTTCAAGGGGTTCACCACGATCACCAACAGCGGCGGCGAGGTCATCGACCCCCATCGCAACGTGGGCCGAGCGATCGTGATCTCGTTGGCCGTGTGTCTCGTGGTCTACCTCGCCGTCGTCGCCGCGTTGAGAGCATCCTTGCCGCTGGACCAGCTGGTGGCGGCCAAGGACTTCGCGCTCGCCGAGGCGGCCCGGCCAGCCCTGGGGAGCCTCGGCGTCTGGTTCACCGTGGCGATCGCGGTGATCGCCACGGCATCGGGGATCCTCGCCAGCATCTTCGCGGTCTCGCGGATGCTGGCCATGCTCAGCGACATGCGGCTGATGCCGCACCGCCACCTCGGTCTGCCCGGCACCATCCAGACCCACACGCTCATCTACACCGTGGTGATCGCCGCGGCCCTGACGATGCTGTTCGACCTGAGCCGCATCGCCTCCCTCGGGGCGATCCTGTACCTCACCATGGACCTGACCGTCCATATCGGGGTGCTGCGCCACCTCCGAGAGGAAGTGGATGCCAGAACGTGGGTGCTGCTGACCGCGATCGGCCTGGACGTCGTCGTGCTCGCCACGTTCCTGGTCATGAAGACCTCCACCGACCCGGCAATCGTCACGATAGGCCTCGTCGGGATGGGACTGGTCTTCCTCGGCGAACGGGTGTTCCTCACACGCCTGCGTGACAGCCCTCGCTGGACAGAGCCCACCAAGGGCGACACCTGACACGGCACCTCAGCGGGCCGACCGCACGGCCCCGGGGCAGCGTCCCTGACTGGGTCAGCGGACCATGACGGGAGTGTGCATGCCGGCCTCGCGGTGGCCGTGCGCGCCGCAGAACACCGCGTAGGTCCCCGCTGGGAGTACCGGCAGCGGGTACGTCACGTCCACACCGGGCAGCACCGCAGGGTGAACGACCGTCGCCGCACCGAGCTCGTCGATGCTGAAGTCGTGGGGTGGTGCACCGGCGTTGACCAGCCGTACCGGGAACCCCGGCTTGTCGGCGGGCAGGATGATGGCCTCGGGGGTATAGGCCAACTCCGTCATCGTCACCACGCCGATCGGGGCCGGCGAGCAGCCGGCGGCGAGCACGGCCATGGCGAGCAGTCCGGCGACCCGGGCCATGATCTTCGTGTCGCCAGGATCTGGCCGACCAGGCCGGTGACCACCGTTGGGTGCGACAGCGGCAGGGCATGGCCGGCCCCGGGGACCCGCAGGGCCGCCACGTCCGGGAGGGTCGAGGCCAGCAGCTGCGTTCGGCCGGGGACCGGAACGCCGTCGTGGTCGCCCTCGACCAACCACACCGGGACCCCGCGGTGGGCGAGTCGTTCCAAGGCGTATCGGTAGCCGCTGTCCAGGACGAGCGACTCGAGGCTGCCGCGGTAGGCAGGCCAGGTGTGCAAGACCCCGTCGGCGGCCACGGGCCAGGGCCATCGCGGAGCGAGGATCGGCCACAGGACCCCGGCGAGCCGGCGGTTGTGGCACATCCAACGGCACATCCGTTCGGCCGTCGGGCCGGCCGCGACCAGCGGAGCCAACGGGTCAGCGCGCCCGATCCGCTGCAGCGCCTCCTCTTCGCCGTCGTACAGCGGCGCGCACACAGACACCACACCGATGACGGTGGGTAGCGCGGCGGCGAGGTGCAGGCCGAGCACTCCCCCCATGGAATGGCCGACCACCACCAAGGGCCGATCGGCGCCGACGGTTCGCGCCAGGGTCTCGCGGACGGCTCGGACGTGGGTCTGCGCGGTGTAGTCCTCGGCCGGTGTCCACATGGACCTTCCGAAGCCGAGCAGATCCGGGGCGACGACGGTAACGGGCAGCCGATCGTAGGTGGCGCCGAAGCTGCGGCCCGACCCGACGATGCCATGAAGCAGCACCACCACCGGCCCGTCCGCGTCCTCGTCGGGCGTCGCCGTCGCGTGCAGCGGCCCCTCGTCGACCGCGTGGCGGGACGGTGGCGACCATCCGCGCACCGCGGGAGCGGAGCGGTGCAGCGCCATCCACGCCGCCACGGCGGCGCCGAGGGCCACCGCTGGCCGGGTCACTCCATGACGCCCGCGTCGCGCTGCAACTGGCGGACGTAGGCGACGATGTCAGCGACGTCTTGGTCCGACAGCCCCGGCCGAGGCGGCATCGGCCCGAAGTCCCAATGGTGGGGCTGCACGCCGTTGCGGACCGCGAACAGGAACGCCCCGTCGGCATGATGTGACGGTACGTAGATCTCGCTGAAGAACGAGGGGCCCTGGTCGGTGCCACGAGCATCCACCCCGTGGCACTGCGCACAGTTCGCCGCGAACAGCTCCTCCCCAGCCGCCACCTCACCAGTCCCGGCCAGGACCGGGTTCGAACCGCCGTCGGGTGCCGCGCACCCCACCGCTGCCAGCGTCACCACCGACATCACCAACCGGAAAGCTGGATGGCGACGCCAAGTGCGGCCACCGACCCAGGTAGCCCACGGGGCGCGCGCCCCTTCTCCAGATTCCGCCTTCATCTCACCAAGCACCTTCCACACGGTCACGCTACCAACTCACTGCGAGTGCGCGGCGCGTGGCTGTGTCGGAGCGCATCGCGCTGAAGTCATCTGTCAGGGCGCCGTACCCGTCTCGCGGGAGCGTCGATCGGGGGCGAGGTCGTCGGCGAGTGCTGGGTAGGCGTCCTCCCAAGCCTTGCGCAGCATCGGGGAGAGCCCCAGCTGCGGCCATTCGCCGCGCAGTTGCGGGAAGTTGAGGATGGCGGCGATGAGGTCGGCTGGCCCTGTCTCCAGCAGGTGCGGGAGGGTGCGACGTCTCGCGGAAGGCTCGGCCAGGTTCACGCGGTTGGTTCCGAGCTGACCAGCGATGTCGGCCGGCAGGTCGATGGTGGTCCAGCGGCCCGGGTCGGCCCGGAGTTGGTCGGGGATGGCCGCGCCCGCGGGGCCCCAGCTGTCGCGTGCGTGGCGATTGCAGGGCACGGTGGGGTAGTCGGCGGCGATGGCCCGTCCCAGCGATCCCGGCTGCCATGTGTCGCCGCGGTCGACCAGAGGTGCTGCGCCACGGGGAATGTCGTCGGGAGCTGCCGGGAGCGCGTCCGCGGCGTTCTTCTCTTCCCATCGTCGCGCCGTGGTGGGGCCGGCCCCGTTGTGCATGTCGGCGTGGCGGTGCAGCTCGTGGTGGTCGATGAGCCGGCGCCAGCGGTGCTGTTCGTAGTAGGCGTGGGTGCGGATCAGCGCGGGTGGGGTGTTGCCGGTGAGCATGACGGCGGTGCCGTGCTCGAGGGTGCGCAGGAACGCGGGAGGTGCGACGTCGATGCGTTCGGAGCCTTCGGAGACCGACAGGCCGCCGTCGGGGGCCGCGGACACCGTGGGGGCGGCGACCCATTGGTCACCGATGAGGTCGGCCAGCAGCTTGAGGGTGTCGAGGGCCTGGGAGCCGGGCAGCCAGATGGTGGTGGTGTGGTTGGAGATCAGGGTGCGTTCGGCCTCGCGGTACAGCTCGCGGATCTGGGCGCGGTCCTGCCAGATGGTCATCAGCGTGATGCCCTGCCCGGCGCCGGTGGCGGCGATCTTGGGAAGCGACTGAAGCGGGGCGATGTTGCCGGCCTCGTCGAGCATGAGCAGCAGCGGCGGGTTGAGCGGGGCGCCGTCGAGGAGGTTGGCGGAGACGTCCACAGCGGCGCGGTAGACGGCCTGGACGAGGGCGACGAACAGCGGTCGCAGCTCGGCCTGCTCGTACTCCGGCGACACCAGATACAGCGTGCCGTTGTCCTTGAGGAGGGTGGCGATGTTGAGCGTGTCCTCGCCGCTGTCGCGGGGGGTGCAGGAGGTTGCGGCGCGCACGCGTGGGGAGCCGAAGGCGCGGAAGATGGCCATGGCGGTGCCGAGCACGGACCCGCGGGTCTCGTGGGGCAGGTCGGTGATGGCCTGCCAGGCGGCGGTGGCGTCGTCGTCGCCGAGCTGGCCGAGGATGGTGGCGACGTCGTCGAAGGCGGAGCGGTCCACCCAGTGGGACACGTCGGTGATCGTCCGGCCGGTGTTGGCGGCGGCGTATAGCAGCGGGGCGAGCAGCTTGGTGGCGAGGGTTTCCCAGAACTTGGCGGTTTCGTGGCGGTCCTCGACCGCGGCGGCGTCGGTGAGCCAGGTGGCGGTCTTGGTGGCGTCGGGGAAGGTGGTGGAGGACAGCAGCGGGGACCAGCGGACAGAGGGCAGGCCGGTGGCGCCGGTCGGGTCGAACAGCGCGGCAGGGCCGAAGTCTCGGCGGCGGGCGATGGTGAGGTCGTGGACGTCGCGCTTGACGCTGGTGACGATCGCGGGGCCGTCCCAGCGCAGCAGGTTGGGCACGACCAGCCGGGTGGACTTCCCGGTTCTCGTCGGGGCGACGACCATGACCGAGGTGGCCGTCGGGGCGAGCACATCGTCGCCGTCGTGGCTGCCGACCCAGAGCCGCCCGGCGGCGGCCGACTCGACCGCGCCGCGCCGAGGAGGCCTGGCCAGTAGGGGTTTGAGGTCGCGGTGGCGTGCCCACACCCGCGAGTTGATCCGGTCGCTGGTGCGCTGCCGGTGCCGCCAGCTGTGCTGCCACTCCAACCACCGGCGCCCGGCCTGGACCCCGCACGCGGTGAGGAACAGGCTGAGCAGCCCCGCTATGGCGAGCGGCCGCCACGGCTGGGCGACGGCCTGTGCCAATGCGTCGGGGGGAGGGCCGGTGGCGAGCTGGAGGAGCAGGCCGGGCATCGTCGTGATCGGCACGTTCCAGCTGGTGCCGGCCAGCTGGGCCTCGGCCCAGACGGCGACCCAGGCGATCGCGGCGATGGCGGCCGCGGTGGTGATGACGGCGAGGGCGAGCAGCGCCCACAGCAGCTCCAGGGAGTTGGCGCCCCCGGTCATGAGCCGCCCGGAGCGGGGCAGCGGCGGGGAGGACCGCACGGTCATTCCCGGCCCTCGACGTTGGCCGAAGCCATCGCCTGATCTGTGTCGACCAGATCGCGTTCGATGTCGGACAGGACGTGATCGACCAGGGTGACCTGCCGGGTTTCACCGCCGACGACCCACAGCCCTCGGCCGCGGGTGAGTTGGGTGACCAGCTGGGCCTGGAGTTGGTTGAGCTGCAGGGTCTCGCGCAAGAGCGGCTGCTCGCCGGGTTTCTGCCGGTAGATCACCCAGGTGCCGGAGTCGGCGATCACCCCTTCGGCCAGCGACCGGGTGGTGCTGCCGGCGGCGCCGGCGGCGGCGGTGTCAGACAGCCGGTGCATGACGTTGACGACGGAGAGGGAGAGCTGGCGTGCGAGCTTCTGGTTGGTCTGCATCCACCGTGCCGATGCTTCCTCCGACAGCAGTGCCCAGGCCTCGTCGTTGACCTGGAACCGCCCTCGTGGGGAGGTGGCGATCGCGACCTGGAGCCAGGCGGCGGTGGCGATCATCACCAGCGGCAGCGCGGCCCGGTGCGAGCGGTAGATGTCGGCGATGTCGATGACGGTGAGCGGCCCGAGCGCGTCGGCGTCGAGGCTGGTGTGTCCGGCGAACATGCCACCGAGGTCGCCGTGGCTGTCGACGAGGCGGGCCATCGCCAGGGCCAGCTCCCGGGATTCCTCGGTGACCCGGCCGGGGTCGATGTTGACGCGGTGGGCGACGTCGTGGTCGGGGGCCACGAGCGCTTCGGCCAGCATGGGCAGGGTCGCGGTCTGCCCGTGGCGGGTGACCTGCGGGGAGGTGTGGTCGCCGACTTCCAGCCCGGTGATGCCGGCGAGCGCGGCGGTGAGCAGCACGATCTCCAGCTGCCGGCAGGCCCGCCCGAGGGTGGCCTCCACGAGTGCACGGACGGTGGCCACGTTGCGGTGGAACAGATCGGCTGGCGGGAGTTGATGGCCGGCCTTGCCCGGGTCGAGCGGGTTGAGGATGGTTCCCCCGCCCGGCCGCAGGCAGACCGGTTCGACGCCGGCGGCGGCGGCGAGGGCGGCGTACTCGCCCTTGGGGTCGATGATGTGGGCGCCGCGGCCGAACTCCAGGCCTCGCCACACCAGGGTCTTGGCCAGCGCGGACTTGCCCGAGCCGACGTCGCCCAGGATGAGCATGTTGGGGTTGGTGAGCTGGCCGGCCTGATACAGCATCCACGGGTCGAACGTGAAGGTGCCGCCGGTGGGGGAGGACCCGACGGTCAATCCCGGACGGGTGCTCATCGCGGAGGCGGTCTGGAACGGGAAGATCGCCTCCAACGCCGCGGTGGAGATCTCGAAGGGCTCGGGCCGGCTGTGCCAGAGGATGCGGCCGGCGAACCGGCGTCGCTGTCCTCGCGGGCTGCCGAGCCGGCGGTAGCGGTCGCGCAGCCGCCGCCGGTCGGCGAGTTCGTCGGCGGCCTGTTGGCGCCGGTCGCGGCGGAGCTGGCTGCGGTCGGGGCGGCGGTCTGGCCGGCGTGATCGGGCACGGGCGACCCGCCGGGTCGCTGATCGTCGTCGGCGGCTCATCGCGCGCCCCGGCACAGCGGGAGCGTGAAGCCGAACGCCTGCCGTTGGGTCCCGGAGAGCCGCCGCAGCTCCAGAGAGCAGCGCCGGGCGGCCGCCTCCACCTGACCCACAGCCGTATCGAGGTCGGAGGGCGTATCGGCGGTGACGGTCAGCAGCCAGGTCACCCGGTAGGCAGTACGGCCCTCGACCAGGTCGGCCTCGCGCTGGGCGGCGTCCTGCCAGGCGCGCCGCTGCCGGGCCGAGGTCCCAAAGCCCCAGCGTGCCCGCAGGGTCTGTTCGGACTCCGTGGAGACCTGCTGGGTCTGCGCGCGTCGTTCCGCGGTGGCCAGGGGAGTGGGGACATACAGCAGGGACAGGCGTCGCTGAGCCGATACGCCGATCAACAGGTGCTGGAGGAAGTCGCCGGTCACCGGTCGCGCAGGTGGCCGCACGACCTGCAGGGTTGCCGACCAGCCGGAGTCGTGGCGGACAGCTGTCCAGCCGTCGACCATCCCGGCCGGACCGGCGGCAGCCGGGGCGACCCCGGCGCCGTCGTTGACGTCGGTTGCATCCTCGGCCAGCTGCTGGACTGCTGCGGGGTCGAACCCCGCCCGGAGCACCGACCCGATGGTCGCCGCGGGGAGCCAGCCCCGCACGTCCAGCCCGGCGGACCGCAGCGTCTCCTCCACGACGGCAGCGCGATCCATCAGCACTCGGGCTGCGCCGTCGGTGCCGCCGCCGGCCTGGCGGATCGCTCGCCGTGCGGCCCGCAGGTCCAGGCCGATGCCCAGCAGGACTCGGTGCTGCTGCGCGCACGCCCCGGAGATGTCAAGCACCTGCCGGTAGGAGGCGGCGGTGATCTCGTTGCCGCGGCCTCCTTGGCCGCGATGATGCGCGGTAGGCGCCGCGGTGGAGGCGGGGCCGACGGTGTGGACCACCTGCAGCCGGGACAGGTCGGGCAACGATTGCGCCAGATGATCCAGCACCCGGCCCCACGCGCCGATGCGGGCCTGCTGGTCGGCCGGATCGAGGAACAGGAAGTCGTCCCCGGCGATCTCGGCGATCGCCACCATGCGGTGCCTGAAGGTGTCGCGGACGATCCCGTAGGCGGCGGGGGTCGGGTTGGCGACGGCGGCGCGGGAGGGGCCGGCGAAGTGGTGGATCTCGATCCCGAACAGCTCGCCCGGCAGATCCAGGACGCCGTCGGGCAACCCGAGGTCGAGGTCGGGGCTTGCGTAGAACTCGTTGTTGCGGGTGGCCTGCTGCCAGCCGAACGCCACCCACACCGGCAGCCAGTCGATCAGGGCGCGGCCACCCACCCTGATCGCAGCCGACCCCAGCAGCGCACCGCAGAGGGCCAGCCCGACCAGCACCCTGGTCGGGCTCGGGCGGGTGAGCGTGGCGATGACCACGACCCCGGTCGCGCCGACCGCGGCAAGCCGGGCCGCCGACAGACCGAACAGCAGCCCCGGTGTCGGGCGTGACGGGAACTGGTAGGCCGACAGCTCGGTCACGCCCGTACCCCGACGGTCGGGCCGTTCAGGGCGGTCTGCCAGCCGCTGTCGCTGGTGTCTGCCCTGGCGCGGTGGTCCGCGGCCGTCGACGTCGCCGTGGCGACAGGCGTCGTGGTGGTCGTCGTTGCTCCGAACGTCGCACTCGCGCCTCCGTCCGGCCGTGCTGACCCGCCCGGCGCGTTGCCGGCACCGGCATGTTGCGAGGTGCCGGTCGCCGGTGGGCCTGCCCCGGCTGCGGGCGGTTGGCCTGTGGAGCCGTTGGGCTGGCCGCGGGTGCCACCAGAGGGCGCCCCGCCGGCGCGTGGTCCACCTCCAGCACCGGACCCACCTCCAGCACCGGACCCACCTCCAGCACCGGACCCACCTCCGGCAGCCGGGCCGCCTCCGCCACCGGGCCCTCCGCCACCGGGCCCTCCGCCGTCCGGCCCACCGCCCAGGCCCCCTCGGCCCATGGTGCCGAGCTGCGAACCCCCGGAACCTTGGCTGGCGCGCGCCGCCCGGGGGGCGGCCATCAGCGCCCCTTTGACGGCCAGCGCTCCCGCCCCGACCGCCACGACCCGCGAGCCACGTGACATCGACTGCACCGCAGTCTGCAGCTCCGGGGCACCGACGATCCGGGCCAGTGCAGCGGGCGCGAGCGCAGCCAGCAGCAGCCCGAAGGTCCCGAAGATCAGCCGGTCCACACCTTCGGGCTGGCCCATGACGGTGTTGGTGACCGCGAACATGGTCAGGATCGCCGCATCCGCGAGCAGCACGGCGAACGCCAGCGACCAGGCCCGTACCTGGACCCGTCGCATCGGCGTCCACACGGACAGGGCGTGGGCCACGGGCAGGAACACGATCAGGGCGGCCAGCATCACCGGCCGCATCGCCAGGGTGAAGTAGATGGCCAGGGAAGTGAACACGATCACCAGCCCCGCGAGGAACACCACGAACAGCTCCACGCCGCTGTCGCGCTGCAGCGCCGAGTCCATCAGCACCTCCTGCAGTGGCACCAGCGGGGCGTCCACACTGGTGCCGGAGGCGTCCAGCGCGATGCGGCCTAGGTCTGATATCGCCCCGCCGATCGCGAGCAGCAGTGCGCCGCCGGCCGAGGCGAGCATGCCCGCTACCAGCGCCCGGAAGATCACCTGGACGATGCGGGTGGTGTTGCCGGTGATCATGCCGGCGATGACCTCGGCGATCAGGGTGGCGACCATCACCAGCGCCGCGAGGGCGTAGATCGGTAGGGCCGGGCCTTCCAGGACCGGGGTGTACCAGTCGCGGGTGATCGGTGCGGTCGAGGCTTGCAGGGCGACCAGGTCCAGCGCCCAGAACGCGCCGCGCAGGACCCACACGGTCAGTTCCCCGCCGGCCTCGCGCAGCAGGCTCTGGGCCCACTCCTGGCCGGTCCAGGCCAGCCCGAGCACGCTGCCGAGGGCGACGATCCCGACGACCACGAACGGGATCGCGCCCTCCTCGCCGTCCAGGCGGCACCTACTCGCCACCGCTGGTTCCCTCGACGGGCGGCAGTGGCAGCGGCCAGGTCGCGGCCGCATCACGCAGCAGCGAACGGGTGCGTCCCGGCGCCGACGCGGTCGCCTGCACCAGCGGCGTCGGGCCCTGCACGGTGTCCAGGCCCGTGACCGTCCAGGTGTCGGCGTCGGCGGTCAGGGTGACGGTGGAGGTGGTGAAGACCGCGCCGCCCGCGTCCCCGACCCCGACGAGCGTCATCGCCCACACCTGGACCTCGGCTGACGGTGGGTCGTGGTCGTAGGCCACCAGCCGGGCGGCCAGGGGGGTGAAGAAGTACAGCCGTCGGCTCTGGGGCTGGCTGGCCCACCCCGACAGCTCGAACTCGGTACGAGCCGCCTCCACCTGCCGTGCCTGCGCTGCCGCCTCAGCCTCGGTGAACACCAGGGCGGCGAGCTGGTCGAACCGGCCCGGGTCGAACACCGCCTGGGGCTGCCCCGTGACCGCCACCGCGACCACAGCAGCGGCGGTAGCGCCGTCCGGGGCGAGCGGGAAGCCCCACGGCACGCCGTCCACCAGCTCCGGCGCACCCAGCACGACCGTGGCGCGGGGTTCGTGGGGGCCGGCGGCGTGGGCGCGGTCTGGCAGCGACACGGTGGGATGGGTCAGGCCCTGCCAGACGAGGAGGCCGCCGCCGACCAGCAGCAGACCCAGCAGCGCGACGGCGCCCGCGAGCCATAGCTGTTGGGCCGGCGTTCGATCGCCGTAGCCGGTCGGCACCGCGTTAGCTCCCCAGCCGGAAGCCGGCGTTGACGATCGCCGAGGCAGCGCCGATCAGCACGGCGCCGACGAACCCGCCGATCACCATGAACCGGCCCCACGTCACCCCCTGGGTGTGGGCCCGGTTGGCCGCCAGCGCCCAGGTGGCTCCGCCGATCACCACCACACCGGCGGCGAACAGCAGTCCCGCCAGGGTCAACCCGTTGAGCGCCGAGATGATCTGGGTGTAGTTGGGGATCCACTGCTGCCCGTCACCGGGATCCAGCGGCGGCACCTGCGCCAGCACGCCCGCACTCCCAAGCATGTCGCTCCTCCTGCTTCAGACCTGCGGCCCCGGCAGGCAGCCGGAGCCGGTCAGGGAGTTGCCCCCCAGCTCGCCGGGTTGTGACCGGCGCCGGCGCGCGGTCGTCACATCGCCGCGGCGGGCGTGGTGACTCCCTCCGCGACCAGGAGGAGCCATGGCAACCGTCGCCACCCTTGCCGCCGCCGCGCTCGCCCTCGCCGCCTGCACCGGCGGCAGCACCGCCGTCGAGGGCAGCCCGCCCGTCGGCCATGTCGTGATCGCGCAGCTGCCCGAACTGCCCGCCCACGTGTCCGAGCAGCCGCTGGACCTCCCGCCCGGCCCGGTTGATCGCCGTGACCCAGCCGCCGTCGCCGTCGGCATCGTGGTTGTCGGGCTGGCCGAGCAGGGCCTGGAGGTCGTGGACCTCGGCGTCCACGCCCCATCGACGACATCGGACCGTGTGACCGTTTGGGTCGTGGCGACCCATAGGGGAGGGGTGTCGGCAGCGGTGCACGCCTCGGTCTACGAGCTCGACCTCGCCCGCGGCCCCGCCGGACTGTGGGGTCTCGTCGGCTACCGGCAGGCCCAATGATGCGCCGCATCCTCCTCGCCGTCGCCGTCAGCTTCGTCGCGCTCCCGCTCGGCCTGATCGCGGCGACCACCACCACCGGCGCGGGCTGGCCGGCCGGGTTCGAGCGGGGAGCGCTGGCACGTGAGATCCCCGAGCCGATGCTGTCGGCCTACCTCGACGCCGCCGAGACCTGGCAGATCGACTGGGCGCTGCTCGCCGCGATCGGCAAGCTCGAGTGCGACCACGGCCGCTACCAAGCGCCCGGCTGCTGGCCTCCCGGCACGATCAACTTCGCTGGCGCGCGCGGGCCGATGCAGTTCCTCGGCTCCACCTGGCGGGCCTCCGCCGGACGCTACGACCCAGACGTGGCCGGCCCGCCCGTCGCCGACGGGCACGGCTATGCCACCGACGGCGACGACGACGGCATCGCCGACCCCTGGGACCCGTTCGACGCCGTCCACTCTGCCGCCCGGTTCCTGGTCGCGCTCGGCGGCAGAGACGACCCGCGGCTGGCCGCGAAGGGCTACAACGCCGGGCCGGCCAACCCCAACCCCACCGCCGGGGAGGGCTACGCCACCCGAGCGGTCGAGCTGATCGCGCACTACCACGCCCTGGCCGGTGCCGGCGGGCCCGGAGCGCCACAGGTCGCGGTCGTCGCCGACGGCTACGCCCTGCCGTTCGACCCGGCTGGATTGCACGCGGTCACCAGCGACGCCTCGCCACCGCGTGACCCAGAGTGGCAGCTCGTCAGACCTCATCACTCCGGTCGGGTCGGCATCGACATCGCCCTGCCGGTCGGCACGACCCTGTACGCGTTGGTGGATGGTGAGGTCGCCTGGGCCGGCCCGGCAGGCAACTGCGGCTACGGTCTGGCCATCCGCAACCCCGACCAGCAGGCCTCGATCACCTACTGCCACCTGTCGGCCATCGACGTCACCGCCGGGCAGCAGCTCGCCGCCGGCCAACCGCTCGGCCAGTCTGGGGGCCGACCCGGAACCCCGGGAGCCGGCAACTCCACCGGTCCGCACCTGCACCTGCACATCACCACACCCTCGGGGCGCCGGTGTCCCCAAGCCCTACTGCTCGGGCTGTGGCGCGGCTGGCCCGTCCCCACCATCGCCGGGCTGCGCACCTCCGGCTGCACCTACACCGGCTCCGCCCCGCCACCCCAATCGCCCGTCCCTATCCCGCCCGATCTGCCCATCCCATGAGGGCGACAACGGCACAAGGGTCTCCTCTCCCGTCTCGGCGCGCTACCCGGCGTCCGGCGGGTTTGTTCTCGTGGCCTGCTGCGCAGGTACGCCAGTGCCGACCGTTGAGGCGTGCAACCGTCCCATGTTCTCCCAAACGACTTGCTGGGTGTCTGCGATCGGGAGATCCCACACGCGTCCCAAGGCCTCGATGACCGAAGGGATATCAGTAGGTCGCGACTCATGCCTGCCATTCTTGGCGTAGGGTCCGTCGGTCTCGGTCAGGACGCGCTCCTGCGGCAGCATGTCGAGGAGTGCCTGCCCCTTCTTGGATCGCGCCATCGGCAGGTTCACCGAGAAGTAGCAGCCGGCATGCAGGGCGTCGTCTACGTGCGCGCGCCTTCCCGAGTACCAATGCAGAACGGGCCCGCGGAGACGGCGCGCCGCGAGAAGGCCGATGAGTTGCACTTCGGCGCCGCGTGAGTGCAGCGACACGATCTTTCGGTCAATGTGCTGGGCCAGCATCCATTCGAACACGTCGAGTTGGGCCCGCTTGGATTGCTGCTGTCGGGAGAAGTCGAGTCCCACCTCGCCGACGTAGTCGGTGGTGCTCAGTTCACGCAGGAAGAGGTGCCGCTCCCTAGTCGTGACCTGGTGCGCACGCAGCGGGTGCAGCCCGAGAGCCGGTCTGGCCAACGGCCGGTTTCCGAGCCGGACGCGGAGCCGCTTGTAGGCAGTCGGCAGCTCGGTAACAGCGACGGTGACTACTCCGGCCTGCGCCGCCGCCGCCAGGATCCCTGGCGGGTCGTCGAAGGCGTCCACGTGGCAGTGCGCGTCGACGTACCGGGCGTTCACGGCAGCAGGTCCCCGATGCGCGCGCCGGCGGGTGCGGCATCCAGCCAGGTCCGCAGCTCCCGGCGCCCGCGCACGTGGACCTCGTGGAAAGCCCGGGCATCCGTGCCAACCCGGCCATGCCGGGCGAAGTCCTCCAGCCTCACCAGTGTGTGGAGCCAGTGGATCACCGCGCGCAAGTCGGCGCCTGCTTTCCCTCCTCCGTGCACATGGGGTGAGTTGAATGCGTCCCAGCGGTAGTCAGCAGCTTCATCCCAGCCCAAGGAATGCAGCGCGGCGCGGCGGATCAGGCATGGATAGCAGTAGCCGCAATTCCGGCTGTCGGGGGTCGTCATCGGATGCCCCCGTGGCCAGCGGCCCTCCTCGGGGTGCGAACAGGACACCGTCTCGCGCACGTGCTCGCGGAAGACGTCGACCTGAGCGACACGCTGTATGACCTCTCCCTTTGTGAGCAAGCGGAACGGGTTGATGACGGGGTTGCCTATGCCGAGGGTCTCACATAGGCGAGTGAGCAGCGCCATGAAGCGGGGGTGCGTTGTCCTCGTGCTCGCCGAGCCCGTCCGCGCGCGCGCCAGAGGGACGTTGATGCCGATGAACCCGTTCTCCGGCATGTGCAGCGGCACGGCGTCGCCCATTGTCCCGGCGAGCGACAGACCGCCCGCGATGAAGAGCAGCGACCGTGACCGCGTCGACGGCTCGACCACTTCCACGGGCTGGTCCTGACCGCCACCCGCCGGTGCGGGTCGCAGGTACAGCTGTCGCAGCTCGACCTGCTGCGGGTAGGCGTCGGCGAGGACTCCCGCTAGGTACGACTGGCGGTCCGAGGCGATCGGCGTCTCGTTGTGACCGACGAGGACGACGCGGCATCCCTCCTCCAGCAGCTCGACTGCGCCGGCGAACGAGTCCAGACCACCGGAGAACAGGCACACGACCTCGGCGTCTCCCACCGCCCGATGCCCGAGCGCCCACCGAGCGGCCCCGCCGTTGTGGGCGACTTCCCACCGGTCACCCGCGAGGAAGCCGAGGGTGTCGGCGAGCTCGCCGGCGATCGGCTGCTGACCCTCGGGCAGGGGCAGATGTAGCTGGACTTCGCGCGTCCAGCCGTCGTCGGCCTGCTCCCTGGAGAGGCACTTGTCCGCAACGTAGACGGCCGCGGCGGCTTCGAGCAGACGCCGGTGCGGCAGCGGGACCGGCGCGTCGTCGCCAAAGAAGCCGGTAGCCACGTGGACCGTGGAGGCGTCGTTGGTGATCCCGAACCAGTCGACCGCTACGTCGCACGCGGCGAAGGGCTCGTCGGGGTCGAGACGCGTCCGGACGATGTCGGTCATGGGCTCTGCTCGAGAATCTCGTAGGCGTCTCGGAGCGCATCGTCGAGGATCGTGCCCCCCTGGTCGCCCAGCCAGTCGACCTCCAGCGGGTCGGCGTCCCCGAGCCCGAGGGTGATCGTGTCCCGGATGATTGCCCGGATGTCGGCTTCCAGCTGCTCAACCTGGTCGGGGTTGTCACGCAGCGCGTGCATGAGGCGCTCTTCGATGGCGGGCGCGGCGCGGTTGAACACCAGACTTGTGAGCATGAGCACAAGGAGGTCCCGGACACCTTCAGCGGTGGGGCTGGTCGCCTGCAGATCCTGATACTCGGTGGCTTCGTGCCCAAAGAGCTCGGCGAGGGCGTCCAGCACCGCGTCGCGGACGGCGGCCGCCTCGGTGTCCCCGCCGTCGCCGGCCAGGTAGGCCGCGAGTTCGTCAATGACCTCGAACCGGTCGCGGCCCACAAGTTGGCCGAGGTCGATGCGGCGCAGCGCTTCGTTGAGATCCGTCGCTGCCAGGCCTGACACGAACGCGGCGAAGCGCTGTGCGGCGGAGCGGCCGGCCGCCGCGCCCCCGGCTGCCGCCCCCGCTCCTCCGAGCGTTGCCACGTGATGGCGCAGCGCGTGGCGGGCGTACCGCCGATCTCCCGTCGTGGCGAATCGCGTCGCGTTGTGCCGCAGGTTCTTCCAGTTGGGCCCGGAGCCGCCTGCGGCGTCCTTCGAGGTGCCCATCAGGTCTGGTTGCGCTCAGTGATGCGCCGGAGCGCCACGGTCGCCACCTTGCCAGTGTCCTTGGATGTCCCGCTAGTCCAGGCCTCAAGGAGCGGCACGATTGCCTGAGCTTGGGTGGATAGCGCCCTGGCGACCGCCATCGGGAGGGGAGGATGGACCTTCTTCTTGTCGGTCGCCTTCAGGACCTCCACGAGCGCCGGTAGGAAGTTGTCGTCCACCGCGGCGAGCAGCAATGCGCTCTCGGTCGTGTGTGCGCGAGGTGCGCGCGGCACCACGTCTAGCAGTGCGGCTTTGACCAGGTCAGCGTCTGTCGGCCCGAGCTTCTGTACGTCGGCCACGGCCGCCTTCCGCACGCTGCCGCTCTTGGACCCGAGCCGCTTCAGTAGGGCTTGGAGCGTCGGGGTCAGACGCGACGCGGCTCCGCCAGCCGACGCGCGCTCGCGCGCGACATGCACGTACGGCAGTAGGTCGACGCCGGCGAGGGGAGGCTCAAGCCCGAGCCAGGCCTCGACAGCGTCGCGCCTGGCCCACTCGGCCAGCGGTCCGTCGTAATCCTCCTCGCTCTTCTTGGGATCTTCGGCCGTCCCGAGCTCGGCTGGTGTGCCGGACTGGGCGATTGTCCAGCGCATCAGCGTGGCGAAGCCGTTCGGGTCGACCTCGTCGAGGAGAAGGAGTTTCGCCAGCACGGCGTGATCGACGGACTGGCCCACGCGGCCGAGGGTCGTGGAGAACAGCCGCAGCCGGTTGACGAACCGCTTGACCTGACGCGGGTTGCCTCGCAAGCCCTCCGCCGCCGCGTGCGCGATGTTGGAAACCCACTCCAGGTCGCGGGTCAACTCTTCGGGCAGGCCGCCATCGAGTTCGGCCTCGATAGTGCCCTGATTGAGCGCGGCGAGCATCGTGGATGGGTCCCGCTCGCGGACCCAGGCGCGCAGGTGGTCCATCCGATCACCGTCGAGATGCAGTTCACAGAGCAACAGGTTCAGGTAGGTCTCGACCTCGGGCGGCGACAGCGGCGGTACCCGCAGCGTGATGTGCCACATCTTCTCGAGGTAGTTGTTCCCAAGGGCGCCCTGCGGCATCTCGCTGAAGCCGAGGCGTGTATAGCGAGCGTCGATGGCGGCTTCGACCATGCTTCGGTGTGCCGCCACGACGAACGCCGTGCCTTCGATGTCGGAGAAGAGGCGGATGGCCTCAAAGGTGTCGACGACCGCTTCGGGGAGGCAGCGGTCCACGTCATCGATGAACACCACAACACCGGCCACCTCGTCCTTGAGCTCATCCATCAGCGTTCGGAACTGGTCCCGGAAGTCAGCGACCAGCATCGAGCGGTCGAGATCCTCGTCGGGTTCAGAGCCCTCAGGCTTGGTTGCGCGGTCGAGGGCGACGTCCGCGGCTTCGCCCGCTACGGTGCCCAGTGCGCCGGCCGCGGCGGGGTCGACACCCTGGCTGGCTGCCGCAGCCGTGACCGCCATCGGTATCAGCCCCTTGCCGAAACGCGCCACGTTGGCGAGCTTCCGCGCGACCCGCAGGATGGCGTTGATACGGTCCGCTTTCTTCGGGGCTGCCTTTCGTAAGGCCCGCAGCACCGTGGCGATCAGCGCGACCTTGATGTCGTCGTAGTCCTCGTGCATCCACGGGCTGAAAGTCACGGCGACATAGCTGTCGTCGTCGTCGAGTCGGGCTGCGGCCATCTTGAGCAGGCTGGACTTGCCGGAGCCCCAGTCCCCATCCAGGCCAATCGTCACAGGCACGAGCCGTGGCTCCGTCAGGAGCGTCATCAACGACTCGACGAGCAGGTGGAATCCCAGGAGATCGTCATGGGTCTCGCGGTCACTCCACACGTTCGCTCCCCGGTCGAAGATTGGTGCACGTCGTGCTGGAATTGACACGCACCCCATGCACCCTCCACCAACGGTACGCGATGGCCGTCTGTCACATCGCGGCCGTTCCAACAGCAACTCCCTTCGGCCATCGCGCCCAGACGTGGGCGCGTGGCAACGAGAAGGAGAGGACGACTATCGCCGCTGAGGAAACGTCGCCCTCTCACGTCCACCGATCACCGAGGAGAACTCATGGCAGACACGGCAGTAGCCCCAAGCAGCGCCCTCCTGTCGCCACAGCAACTCGCCGACTACCTGGGCGTCCCGCTGGCGACGGTGTACCGCTGGCGACACGAGAGCACCGGTCCGCGAGGCATCAAGCTTGGCAAGCACGTGCGCTACCGACGGCGGGACGTTGAGACGTGGCTGGACACCAGGACGGACCCGGACGAGCGTGTGAACACGGCCTGAATCCACAAGCGACCGAGACACGTGCCGCAACGGGGGCACGAGGATGCCATCCTGAGGCAGCAAGCGGTCGCGAACCGATGGCAACGCGCAACGTTGCATCGATGACAGGAGGCCCGATGGCAACCATTGTCAAGCGTGAGGGCAGGGACAAGCCGTGGCAGGTGCGGTGGCGCGACCCGTCGGGGAAGCAACGGTCACGGCAATTCGCCCGAAAGGTCGACGCGCAGCGGTTCGCCACGACCACCGAGGCCGACATGCTGCGCGGGGCGTATGTCGACCCGGCGGCCGGAAGGGTGACCTTCAAGACGTTCGCCGAGGCATGGCTCAAGGCGCAGACCGTCGACGCGAAGACCATCGACGGTTTGACCTCCCATCTGCGGGCCCACCTGATCCCGGCCTTCGGTGACCTGGAGCTTCGTGGCATCCGCCCCTCGACGGTGCAGCAGTGGGTCGCCGCGGTGTCCCGGCGCCTAAAGCCGAGCTACGTGAAGCTCCTGCTGTCCACGCTGCGCTCGATCATGAGCGCCGCCGTCGAGGACGGGATCATCGCCAAGAACCCCTGCGCTTCCAAGTCCGTGTCAGCGCCCCCTCCTGAGCGTAGGCGCATTGTGCCGTGGACGGTCGCGCAGGTGTGCCTCGCTACCGCCGCGATGGCCGAGCGGTACCGGGCAACCGCGATCGTGGCGGCCGGCTGCGGGCTGCGGCAGGGAGAGGTCTTCGGGTTGCGGGTCTGCGACGTCGACTTCCTGCGACACCGGCTCGAGGTGCGCCAGCAGGTCAAGCACGTCACCGGGAAGGGCAACATCGTGGCGCCACCCAAGAGGGGCAAGACGAGGACAGTTCCGCTGCCGGACACGGTGGCCGCCGCGCTGGCCGATCACCTCCGCACCTTCCCGGCCGAGCGTGACGATCTCGTGTTCACCAACACCGCGGGCGGGCCGATCAACCGCGGCAGCTTCAACGACCGGGTCTGGAAGCCAGCCGTGGTGGCCGCCGGGCTGCCGGCGACTCGGGTCAACGGCTTCCACGCGCTGCGCCACCACTACGCCAGCGTCCTCCTCGAGGACGGGGTCACCATCCGGGCCCTCGCGGAGTACCTCGGGCACGAGGACCCCGGCTTCACGCTGCGGGTCTATACGCACCTCATGCCGGCTAGCGAGGACAGGGCCCGGCATGCCGTGGACCGGGCCTACGCCAACTCGCGTGCACCAGCCGTGCACCAGGGGTGAGCGGCCGTAGCGTTTCCGCAGGTCAGCGCCATCTCGACGGTGCCATAATCACCTACCGCTACAAGTAGGTCTCGCACCTACCCCGACAAGTAGGTCTGGCACCGCCGCCACCGCTGGCGGCCCCGCGCACCACGGCTCCCCGACGGGGAGCCGTCGTCGTGTCCGGGGTCATGCCGGGGGGCGGCGGACCGCGGCGGCGTAGGCCAGGTCGAAGCCGGCGCACATGGCCGGGTACCACCACGGCATGCGCGTGGTGATGCCGCGGGGGTGGTGCAGGGCGTCCCAGGCGGCGTGGGCGACCAGCAGCAGCGGCCGGTGTCGCGCCGGCAGCCGGGCGGCCGCGACGAGGGTGGCGGCGCCGGCGGCCGTCTCGGCCACCACCGGCAGGGTCCGGCCGTCGACGAGGCCGAACCCGACCTCGACCGCGGCGATGGCGCCGAGGTTGGCCTGCGTGGCCCGCTCCCAGCCGCCGGGGTCGGTCCGGGCCACCCGGTCGGCGGCCAGGGCGAGCACAGCGCCGGCCGTGAACGCCACGAGGTGGTGAGGTCGCGTTCGCATGGTCATCCCGTCGTGGACAGCGGGTCGGTGGACGTCCGGGGGCCATCGAGGACGTGCAGCGCCGCCGCAACCCCGGCCACGGCGGCCGCGACGGCGAAGCTGGCGCGCCCGTCGCCCTGCCACAGCGCGCCCGCCAGCAGCGCGCCGGCGAGGCTGGCCAACCCCGTCCATGCCCCCATCCGGCCGAGCACCCAGCCGCGGTGTCGCCGCTCGACCAGGCCCGCCACCAGCGCCTTTGCGGGCGAGCGCACGAGCGCGTCGCCGGCCCCGGCCACGACCAGGCCGGCGGCGGCGGCGACCCCGCCGACGGCGAACAGGCCCATCGCCAGCGCCGTGGTGGCCATGCCGACCGCCGACACCCGTCGCGCCCCGAACCGGTCGGCGATGGACCCTGCGGGAAGGGCGAGGGCCGCCACGACCGCCCGGTTGCCGGCGTACACCACGAGCGCCGCCACGACCCCGCTGCCGTCGCCCACCATCCGCAGCAGCAGCAGGCCCAGGGGCAGGGACGCCGCGGCGTGGAGTGCCAGGGTGGCCAGCGTCCGGCGGATCCGCGGGTCAGCGATGGGCGGCGCAGGCGATGGCGTGGGCGGTGCCACCGGCGCGGGGGACCCGGTCGTGACCGGGGCCCCCGCGGCGGCTGCGCCGAGCCGGCGGTCCACCGTGCGCCAGAGCACGACGACGCTGGCGAGGCAGGGCACGACCGCGGCCAGGAAGACCAGGCGGATCTGCTCGTCGAGGGCCAGGTAGAGCCCTGCCCCGAGGACCGGGCCGAGCACGCCGCCGACCTTGTCCATCGCCTGCTGGATCCCGAAGCTGCGGCCTCGCGCGTCGGCGTCGGCCAGCAGCAGGTCGCGAGGGGCGTCCCGCAGGCCCTTGCCGACGCGGTCCGCCAGGCGGAGCGCCAGCACCAGCGGCCAGGCCGTCGCGGCGCCGATGGCGACCTTGGCCAGCGACGACAGCAGGTACCCGGCCCGGACCAGGGGCACCGGGGCCCGCCGGTCGGCCAGCCGACCGCCGAGCATGGCGGTCAGCGACGCCGTCGCCTCCCCGGCGGCGTCGACCAGCCCGATGACCACCGGCGCGGCCCCGAGCGGTCCCGCCAGCAGCAGGGGCACCAGCGGGGCGACCATCTTGGATCCGAGGTCCTGCAGCAGCGAGACCCAGCCGAAGGTGACGGCGAGGCGGTCGGGAGTGGGCCGGTCCAGCGAGGAGGTGGTCATGTCGTGGGCGCGCAACCGGGTCGTCGGCGGTCAGCCGACCGTCAGCAGGATCTTGCCGATGTGGTCGCTGGCCTCCAGCGCCTCGTGCGCCTGCGCGACCTCCTCCAGCGGATAGGTGGCGTGCACCACGGGCCGCAGCGAGCCGTTGGCGAAGCCCGGCCAGACGTCGGCGACCAGCGAGCGGGCCAGCTCGGCCTTCGCCTCGACCGGGCGGGCGCGCAGGGTCGAGCCGATCACGGTCACGCGTCGGCTGAGCATCACCCCGAGGTTCAGCTCCGCCGTCGCCCCACCCATCAGCCCGATCACGACCATGCGCCCGTCGCGCTCCAGCACCGACAGGTTCTGGGCGAGGTACGCGCCGCCGATGATGTCCAGCACCACCTCGACACCCCGACCGTCGCGCGCCTCGCGGATCGCGGCCGCGAAGTCCTCGACCTGCCGGTAGTTCACCGCCAGGTCCGCGCCGAGCTCGCGGCACGCCGCTGCCTTCGCCTCGGTCCCGACGGTCACCACCACCTCGGCGCCCGCCCGGCGGGCCAGCTGGATGCCGGCGGTGCCCACGCCGCTGGAGCCGCCGTGCAGCAGGACCGCCTCCCCGGCCTGCAGCCCCGCCCGCCGGTGCACGTTGTCCCAGGCGGTGGCGAAGACCTCCGGCACCGCCGCGGCGGTGACCAGGTCCAGCCCCGGGGGAGGGGGCATGGCGGTGCTGGCGGGCACCAGGGCCTTCTCGGCGTACCCGCCGCCCCCGACGACGGCGCACACCTCGTCGCCAACCGACCACCCCTGCACGTCGGCCCCGACGGCGGCCACGGTGCCGCTCAGCTCCAGGCCCAGGGTGTCGGGTGCGCCGGGTGGCGGGGGGTAGAAGCCCTTGCGCTGCAGCACGTCGGCGCGGTTGACCGCCGTGGCCGCCACCTCCACGAGGAGGTCCTCCGGTCCGGGGGTGGGGTCGGGAAGGTCGGTGAGGGTCAGTGCCTCCGGCCCTCCGGGGCTCGGGGCGATCACGGCTCGCATGGTGGTCCTCCACGTCTACGACGACCTTCGGAGGCCGCCAGCACGGCTGCTAGGATGACCGGGACTCTAGGCAATCAACGGTGTTGCCCTCGCAACGGCGCAGCGGCAGCGGAAGGAGCATGGTGTCTGCACAGGTGGGTGACGTCGTCACCGGCAAGGTAGTGAAGCTTCAGGACTTCGGTGCGTTCGTGGAGATCGATGAGCAGACGACTGGTCTGGTCCACATCTCCGAGGTCCACCGGGACTTCGTGGACAACATCCACGCCTACCTGACCGAGGGCCAGGAGGTCGAGGTGAAGGTCGTCGGCATCAAGGAGGACGGCCGCATCGACCTGTCGATCAAGCGTGCGGAGCCGGACTGGGACGAGGAGCCCCGTCCCCGGCCGACCGCCAAGGTCGACAAGGAGTTCAACCAGCGCCTGCGCAAGTTCATGCACCAGTCGGACATGATCCAGGGTGAGGTCCGTAGGCGGAAGCGCTCCAGCTGACGACGATCGGCCGCAGGAGGTGGGCCCGCCTGCGGCGATCAGGGTCCTCGTCGTCGACGACGACCCGAACGTCCGCTTCACCGTGCGCGTGGCCCTGGAGGGATCCCCTCCACCGACCGGCCAGCCGATGGAGATCGCGGAGGCCCGCAACGGGGAGGAGGCCCTCGCCCTGCTGGAGGCCGCCGACTTCGACGTCATCCTGCTCGACATCTCGATGCCGGTCCTGGACGGCTTCGGCGTGCTCCACGCGATGCGCCGGGAGTCCGACGAGACGCCGGTCATCATGCTGACCGCGCGCGGTCGCGAGGTGGACATCACCAACGCCTACCGGGCCGGGGCGGACGCCTACGTGACCAAGCCGTTCGACGTGGACGAGCTGGCCACGCTCACCCGTGAGGTGGCCGGTGCCGACCCGAAGGCACGCCGTGCGCGACGCCAGGAGGAGCTGGAGCGCGCCGAGCTGCTGCTGCAGCTCGAGCACGGCTTCCTCGCCGACTTCGACTGACGGTGGGCCTGGCCGGTGCGGCCAGGCCCGGGGGAGGGGTCAGCCCAGGACGCCCTGCTCGGTCAGGAACTCCTCGGCGACGGTCGCCGGGTCGTCGCCGTCGATCCGCAGGCGGCGGATCATCTCGGTGACGTTGTCGGTGGTCAGCACCGCCGAGACGGCGTTCAGCGCCTCGGTGGCGGCGTCGGTGTTGGCCTCGGTGCGGATGACCGGGGTGATGTTCTCGGCCGGCTGCAGCTCACCGTCGTCCTCCAGCAGGACCCACTCGTTGGCGGCGATCACGCCGTCGGTGGTGAACAGCAGGGCGACGTCGATCTCGCCGGACTCCAGCGCCTCGATGGTCACCGGGCCGCCGGCGTCGAGGGAGCGGAAGTCGCCGAAGGTGATGCCGTAGGTCTCCTCGTAGCCCGGGATGCACAGCGGGCGCTCCGGGCACTCCGGCGGGCCGCCGAGGGTCAGGTCCCCGGCGACGTCGGCCAGGTCGGAGACGACCGACAGGCCGAGCTCCTCAGCGGTCTCGGGCCGCACGACCAGGCCGTTGGCGTCCTGGGCGGCGGAGGGCTCGAGCACGTCGACGCCCTGCTCGGCGAAGTAGCCGCGCAGCAGCTCGGTGGAGGCCTCGACGTCACCGGTCGCCTCGCCGGCGCCGTCGTTGAGGAACTCCAGCGCCGTCCCGACGTACTCGGGGTACAGGTCGATCTCGCCGGAGGTCAGGGCCGGGAGCACGACCTCGCGCGAGCCCAGCTGGTAGCGGCGCTCGACGCTGAAGCCGGCGTCCTCCAGGGCCAGGGCGTACATCTCGGCGACGAGCTCCTGCTCGTCGAAGTTGGTCGAGCCGACGACCAGCTCACCGAGCTCCTCGGCGGGGGCGTCCTCACCCTCCTCGGCGTCGTCGGCCTCCTCGCCGGAATCAGCGGAATCGCCGGAGTCAGCGGAATCGCCGGAGTCAGCGGAATCGCCGGAGTCAGCGGAATCGCCGGCGTCGCCGTCGTCGCTGGCGCACGCGCCGGCGACCAGGCTCAGCACGAGCAGCAGGAGGAGCAGCGCCAGGCGCCGCGGATCACGGATGGATGTCATGGTTGGTCATTTCCTTCAGGGTCAGGGACAGGGAAGGTGTGTGGCCGCCTCAGGCCTCGGTGCGCGAGACCTCGGCGGGGTCGGTATAGCCGGCCGGCACGGGCCGGGCGGCGGCGTCGCGCAGGCGCAGGCCCTCGGGCACGAGGCGGCGCTGCAGCAGCCCGAAGGCGCCCTCGGTCGCGATGGACACGACCGCGACGACCACCGCGCCGCCGATGGCCAGCGCGCGGCCGACCTCGGAGAACTGCAGCCCGCGGGCCAGCCCGGTCACGATCGGCAGGCCGAGGCCGCCGAAGCCGACGACGGCGGCCAGGGTCACGGTGGCCACGATGTTCACCGCACCGGTGCGGACCCCGGCCATGATCACCGGGGTGGCCAGCGGCAGCTCGACCTGCAGCATCTGCTCGCGGTCGGTCAGGCCCATGCCGGCGGCCGCGTCGACGACCTCGGGGTCGACCTGGCGGATCCCGATGTAGGTGTTGGCGAAGATCGGGGCGACGCCGATCAGGGCGAACACCACGACCAGCAGCCAGGTGGAGAAGCCGCCGACCTGGAAGGCGATCAGGATCAGGCCGAAGGCGGGCATGGCCCGGAAGGCGTTGGCGGCGTTGATCGACAGCACCGGGGCGCGCCCGTGGTGGGCCAGGACCACCCCGAGGGGGATCGCCACCGCGCAGGCGACGCCGAGCGAGGCGAAGGCCAGGCCGAGGTGCTGGACCAGGAGCTGGGGGACCCCGTCCACGCCGCTGAGGTCCGACCCGGTCAGCCAGGCCCACAGGTCGGCGGCCAGGGACTGGGCGAGGACGGTCATCGGCGGTCCACCGCCCAGGGTGAGAGGCGGTGCTGGACGCCGACCAGCAGCAGGTCCAGCACGATCGCCAGCAGGACGCACAGGCCGAACCCGACCAGCGTCGGGGTCAGGTTCTGGCGCTGGAAGCCGCGCAGGATGATCTGCCCCCAGCCGCCCTTGCCGATCAGCGCGGTCACGGTGACCAGGCCGATGGTGGTGACCGTGGCCACGCGGACCCCGGCCATGATGACGGGCAGGGCCAGCGGCAGCTCGACGGTGCGCAGGATCGCGGCGTCCCGGTAGCCCATCGCCCGGGCGGACTCCACGACCTCGGGCGGCACGCTGTCCAGGCCCGCGATGGTGTTGCGGACCAGGATCAGCAGCGTGTAGAGCGTCAGCGGGATCAGCGCGCTGGTGGTCGACAGGCCCGTGAGGGGCACCAGGCCGACGAACAGCGCCAGGGACGGGATGGTGAACAGCACGCCGGTCACCTGCAGGACCGGCCCCTGCACCCGCCGTCGCCGGGAGGACAGCAGGGCCAGCGGGAAGGCGATCGCGAAGCCGATGGCGACGGCCAGCACGGTGAGGGTGATGTGCTCGACCCCGCGGTCCAGCACCTCCCCGCCGTTGCGCTGCAGCCACTGCCAGTCCGGGAACGGCCGACCCTGCGCCAGCACGACCGAGGTGAGGTCGGCCGGGCTCACGACAGCGCCTCGGTCACCAGGGCCCGGGTCACCAGCCCCTGGTAGCGCCCGGCGGTGTCCACCCGCACCGCCACCCCGTTGGGGGACGCGACCAGCACGTCCAGCGCGGCCCGCAGGGTGTCGTCGGCGCGGACCTGCGCGGCGAACGGGCGGGCGTCCGAGGCGCGGACCTGGCCGTTGAGCTCGCTGACCCACGACCAGCCGTGCACCTGCCCGTCCTCGCCGACCACGGCAACCCAGTCCAGGCCCAGCCCGTCGGCCACCGCGCGGGCCTCGCCCGAGGCGGTGCCGGGCGACACGCGCGGTCCCTGGTCCGCCGCCACCTCCGAGACCGGGATCAGGCCCAGGCGTCGCAGCTCGCGCTCCCCGCCGAGGAACTCCTCGACGAAGTCGTTGGCCGGGTTGGCCAGGATGGCGGCCGGGGTGTCGAGCTGCTGCAGGGTCCCGCCCTCGGCGAGGATGGCGATGCGGTCGCCCATCACGATCGCCTCGTCGATGTCGTGGGTGACGAAGACGATGGTCTTGCGGACGGTGGCCTGCAGGCGCAGGAACTCCTCCTGCAGCCGGCCGCGCACGATCGGGTCCACGGCGCCGAACGGCTCGTCCATCAGCAGGACGGGGGGGTCGGCGGCCAGGGCGCGGGCGACGCCGACGCGCTGGCGCTGTCCGCCGGAGAGCTGGTGGGGGTAGCGCTGCGCGAGCTCGGGGCGCAGCCCGACGAGCTCGACCAGCTCGGTGACGCGCGCCTCGACCTCGCCAGAGGGCCAGCCCAGCAGCCTTGGGACGGTGGCGATGTTGTCGGCGACGGCGCGGTGGGGGAACAGCCCGATCTGCTGGATCACGTAGCCGATGCCGCGGCGCAGCTCCGCCGGGTCGGTGGCCATGACGTCGCGCCCGTCGACGGTGATGGTCCCGCTGGTCGGCTCGACCATCCGGTTGACCATCCGCATCGAGGTGGTCTTGCCGCAGCCGGACGGCCCGACGAGCACGAGGACCTCGCCCTCGGCGACCTCCAGCGACAGGTCGTCGACGGCCACCGTCCCGTCGGGGTAGGCCTTGGTGACACGGTCGAAGGTGATCACGGCCGGGCGAGCCTATGACACCGGTCGGAGGGCCGCCACGAACGGCACGGTCGGCTGCACACTCCGCGCCGTCGGCCGCCGACGTAGGATCACGGGTCGTGTCCCAGCCGTCACCTGCGGCGCCGGCCGGTCAGGCGCCCTACGTCCGCATCCTCGGGCGCACGGTCGCCCTGGGACATGCCACCCCGACGCCGGTCCGCTCGCCCCTGCAGGCGCGGCTGCTGGCCACGCTCGTCATCGCCGGCCCGTCCGGCCTGACCCCCGAGCAGGCCGAGGACGCGGTCTGGCCCGCCGACCCGCCCCGCACGGCGCGGCAGTCGCTGCACAACCTCCTGCACCGCCTGCGCGCCATGCTCGGCGAGGACGCCGTCGCCTGGGACGGGACCCGCTACACCCTTCGCGTCGCGACCGACCTGCGCGACCTGCTCGTCGCGGCCGAGACCGCCCGCAGCGCGCTCGCCGGCCGGGCCGTCCTGGCCGTCCTCGACGCCGTCCAGGGCGTGGACCTGTCCACCGACACGCCACCGCTGGTCGACCTCGGGGACCTGCCCGGCCTGGCCAGGGTCCGCCGGCAGGTCGCCGCCGCGCGCGACGACCTGTCCCGCGCCAGCCTCGCCGCGCTGCGCCAGTCCGGGCGCACCGAGGACGCCGAGCGCTGGCTCGAGGCCCGGCTGGCGGCCGACCCGGCCCGGGAGGACCTGTGGGTGCAGCTGATGGAGGTGCTGGAGCAGTCCGGTCGCCGCAGCGACGCGCTGACCGCCTACCACCGGGCGCGCCAGCACCTGCGGGAGCGGCAGGGCCTGGAGCCGGGGCCCGCGCTGCAGCAGGCCCAGCGCCGGCTGCTGCTGGGGCGGCGTGCCCGCGAGGAGGACGCCGACGGTCCGGTGGTGCTCGACCGCGCCCTCGTCGCCCGTCTGGCTGCGGCCCTCGCCGAGGGGGCCGTGGTGCTGGTCAGCGGCGAGGCCGGCGTGGGCAAGTCCACCCTGCTCGGCGCGGTCGCCACGTCGTGGACGGCCGGTCCCTGCCACCTGGTGGCCTGCGAGGACAACCCCTGGACGGCGCTCGGCCCGGCCCAGGACCTGCTCGACCGCCTCGGGGTCACCCACGCCTCGGCTGCCGGTCGTCCGACGAGGGTCACCAGGGCGGTCCAGCAGGGCGTGGCCCGCGAGGACGCCGTCCGCGCCATCGGTCGGGCGCTGGGCGAGGTGCCGGGCGCGCTGGTGGTCCTGGACGACGTCGACCTCGCCGGCCCGACGACGGCCGCGATCCTCGTCGACGGGCTCCGCGGGGCCGGCTGCGGGGTCCTGCTGGCCGCCCGCGACCGGGCGCGCGCCGCCGACCGCTGGGCCCCGGCCGTGGACCACGTGCTGGACGGGCTCGACGGGCCGGCCGTGGCCGACGTCGTCGCGGGGATGACAGGCCGTCCCACCGCCGAGGTCGTCCACGCCCGCTGGGTGCACGAGCTGACCGGCGGCCACCCGATGCTGGTCCGCGAGGTCGTGCGGATCCTCGACGAGCGGGATCCCGGCTGGGTCGCGCAGGCCGAGCCGCCCGAGCTCGGCGAGGTGGGCCCGCGGCTGCGGACCCTGCTGGGGGAGCGGCTCGACGACCTCCCGTCATCCACCCGACGGGCCGTGGACGTCGTGGCGGTCATGGGGCTTACCGCTGATCCGGCGGTGCTCGCGTGGCTGACCGATCCGGCACGGCTGGAGCCGGCCGTCGCCGCCGGGATCCTGCGGCGCGACCCGTCGGGGACGGTGCGCTTCGCCCACGACCTGCTGCGCCGGGTGGCCTACGAGGAGGTGCCCGAGGGGCGACGTCGCGAGCTGCACCACGCCGTGGGCCAGCGGCTCGCCGACGTCGAGGGGCGGGCGGCGCACCTGCTCGAGGCCGCGGACCTCGACCCGGCGGCCGCGATCGCCGCGGCCGCCGCCGCGGGTGAGGTGGCGCTCGGACGCCAGGCCTACGCCGAGGCGGGCAGCCGGTTCCGGCAGGCCGCGGACCTCGCTGAGGGCCGCGGGGAGGCGCGGCAGGTCACCCAGCTGCGCCTCGAGGCCGCCGACGCCGACCGGCTGGCCGGCCGTCCCGGCCACGCCGATGCGCTGCTCGCCGCGGCGGAGGCAGCGCTGGCCCACGACCACGCCGACCTGCGGCGTCGCGCGACGCTGGCCGCGCTGGCCCTCGGGGAGGTCGTGGACCGGGGCCCGGCGCAGGAGCGCGCGATGGCGCTGGCCGCCCGGGCCCTGGAGGCGGAGCACGACGTCGGCTGGCAGGCCCGCATCATGGCCACCTCCAGCCTGCTGTACTCCATCACCGACCAGCACGAGCGCTGCCGTGAGCTGTTCCTCGGCGCCCAGGACCGCATGCCGGCGGGGGACGCCCAGGTCGCCTGCGACGCGCTGCCCTACGCCTACATGTCCCTGTCCCACGTCGGTGACCTCGCCCGACGCGAGGCAGCGGCCGCGGCGCTGGCTGAGGCGGCCGAGGTGGCTGACGACGACATCGCCCGCTTCGAGGCCGGCCACCTCGCGGTGTCCTGCGCGCTGGTCCGCGGGGACGGGCCGGCCGCGCGGGCCGCCCATGCCCGCATGGTCGGGCTGGCCGACACCGTCGGGGACGCGGGACGGCGATGGTCGCTGGCCTACCAGCAGGCGGCGCTGACCGTCCTCGACGGTGACCTGGAGGCCGCCGAGGCCGCCAACCAGCGGGCCTTCGAGATCGGCCAGGGCGTCGCCCCCGCCCGTGCGCTCGCGGCCTTCAGCGGCCAGCTCTTCGAGATCCGCCGACTGCAGGGGCGCCTGGCCGAGCTGGCGCCCGTGCTGGACCACCTCGTGACCGACCAGCCGGAGATCGCCGGATGGCAGGCCGCCGCGGCGCTGGCCCACGTCGAGGCCGACCCGGACCGGGCCCGCGCCCTGCTCGACGGCCTGGTGGCCACCGGGCTCGCCGGCCTGCCACGTGACTTCGCATGGCTGGCCGGGGTCATGTCGCTCGGCCGGACGGCGGCCGCCCTCCGCGCCCCCGAGGCCGCCCGGGTGCTGCTGGGCCACCTCACCCCCCACGAGGACCTGGTCTGCTGGCAGGGGACGTGCACCTACGGCCCGGCGGCGGAGGTGATGGCTGACCTGGTCGAGGTGATCGGCGAGGACCCGGCCCCGCTGCGCGACCGGGCCGCGGGCCTGCGGGCCGGACTCGCTGCCGGCTGAGGCGGTGTTAGCCGGCCGTTAGCGGGCACGCCTAGCGTCCGGGTCTCGGATTCCCCGAGGCTGGAGCGAGCGATGCGTCTGCGTGTGCCGACCGTGGTCCTGACGGTGCTGGCCACCGCTGCCGTCGGGCTGGTGGCCGTGCAGGCCCAGCCCGCGGGGGTGGCGGTTGAGCGGCTGTCCGGGCCGGACCGGTTCACGACCGCGGCCGCGGTCTCGGCGGCCACGTTCCCCGACGGTGCCGACCGGGTGTTCCTCGCCACGGGCACGGCCTTCGCCGACGCCCTCGCGGGCGGCGCGGCCAGCCGCGGGGAGGCGCCCGTCCTGCTGACCGGCCCGGACGTGCTGCCGGCGGGCACCCGGGCCGAGCTCGCGCGCCTCGACGTCGACGAGGTGGTCGTCCTGGGGGGTACCGCGGCGGTGTCGGGTGACGTCGCGGCCGAGGCGGCGGTGGCCGCGGGGGCAGGTGTGCGGCGCCTCGGCGGCGCGGACCGCGTCGCCACGGCCGTCGCCGTCTCGCAGTGGGCGTTCCCCGACGGGGCTGAGGTGGTCCACGTCGCGACCGGGACCGACTTCCCCGACGCGCTCGCCGGCGGGGTCCCGGCCGGCCTGGCGGGCGGGCCGGTGTTGCTCAGCGGCCCGGACGCGGTCCCCGCCGCCACCCTCGACGAGCTCCGACGCCTCGCTCCCGCCCAGGTGGTCGTCCTCGGCGGCACCGCGGCGATCAGCGAGGCGGTCGCCGCCGACCTGGCCGACGTGGCGCCGGTCGAGCGCCTTGCGGGCGCCGACCGCTTCGCCACGGCGGCGGCGGTGTCCCGGGACACCTTCGAGCGCGCCGACACCGTGG